>Ga0181582_10000422_pt1 | contig 30074 bp, 29 predicted proteins | sample 071ome_32_FD_132438 | JGI IMG/M metagenome (GOLD analysis project Ga0181582, IMG submission 132438) | Coastal salt marsh microbial communities from the Groves Creek Marsh, Skidaway Island, Georgia - 071405AT metaG (megahit assembly) | ecosystem: Environmental > Aquatic > Marine > Intertidal...
CTGAATACGATCAAATTTGGCTAATAGCGGCAATAATACGTACTTATGTACAAGCCAGGCGAAACCGATAAAAACCGGTAGATACAAAAGCGGTCGGACAAGCACCATGAAATTTGCCAAACCTGCGCCGCTTTCCAGGCCGCCTCCCTGTAACACCATCAGTAACACAATCGCCAGTAAATCCTGCAATAAAAGAATACTGATAATAATTTCACCGGTGCGCTGGTGATGCAGCACGGTTGTCGGTAATAATTTCAAGCCAATAATCGTGCTCGAAAAACCCGTCACCAGGCCAATCAGCAAAGACTCGCTTAAGCTATAGCCAAATAACCAAACCACCAGCATGCCAATCAATGTGAAAGCCAGTGAACTGCCCAGTGTCACCACTGTTGTCTTGCGCATTAAATGCAGCAGTTCCTGTGGTTGTAAATTCAGCCCGATCAGAAATAACAAAAAAATAATACCGATATGGGCTATATGTTTGATCAATTCAGGATCATCAACATAACCTAATCCCCACGGACCGAGCAGCGCACCGATGAGGATATAAGCAATCAGCAAGGCTTGTCTGGCATAGAGTGCCAGCGTTGCGATTAACGCGGCTCCGGAAAAAATCAGAAAAATCGTATAAACAATCGGATCATGATGCATAAAGAGGTATCGACTAAAAATTCGCTTGAATGTTTACCGGTAGACGTTTCGCCCCCCAGTTACCCGGCTGACGATCAAAGACACCTGCCGGTTTATAACCACAATGACTGCAACAGCCATCCGGAGTAAGTTGCCAGTGATTCAAATTGTACCAGTCTCGCTCAATAAGCACCGACTGACAGTTCGGACAATAAGTCGTATCGCCAGGTTGATAATGAACATTTCCGGTGTAGACATAATTAATGCCGGATTGCATTGCATACTGACGGGCATTGATCAAACTCTGCAAAGCGGTTGCCGGTTTATCCCGCATTTTCCAGTCAGGATGAAAAGCACTGAAATGCATAGGTACATCCGGCCCGAGGTTATCCATCACCCAGTCTGACATTGCGCGTATTTCAGCTTCAGAATCATTTTCACCGGCAATAATCAGCGTAGTTAACTCCATCCATACTTGGGTTTCATCATGCAGGTATTGGATGGTATCCAGCACCGGTTGCAAATGACCGCCACAAATCTTTCTGTAAAAACGATCAGTAAAAGCCTTTAAATCTATATTAGCGGCATCAACATGCGAAAAAAAATCCTGACCGGCACTGCTGTTGATATAGGCTGCCGTCACAGCAACTGTTTGAATACCCAGTTGATGACATGCATCAGCCGTATCATTGGCATACTCGAGAAAGATCACCGGATCGTTGTAGGTAAAGGCCACCGATCGACACTGGTGTCCGGCTGCAACTTCAGCGATGCGCTCAGGTTCCGCCTGATTACAGAGCCTGTCCATTTCCCGGGCTTTACTGATATCCCAGTTCTGACAAAACTTACAGGACAGATTACAGCCGGCAGTACCAAATGATAAAACTGCAGAGCCCGGCAAAAAATGATTCAACGGCTTTTTTTCGATCGGATCAATGCAAAAACCACTGGATCGGCCATAGCTGGTCAAAACAATCCGGTCATTCTGACGGGCGCGGACAAAACACAAGCCCTGTTGACCTTCCTGTAGTTTGCAGGCACGCGGACAGACATCACAGACAAGGCGACCGTCATCGGCAACATGCCAGTATTGCGTAGGCACAATCGATTGCATAAAGATCTTGATTTTTCAACTGACAGAGTCATCATCAAAGCATTAAAGTCAGCCGCGTACAATCACTAATTATGACTTCATCGATTAGCCACAGTGTCCGATTACCTGCCGTTGCCGGCCGTTTTTATGCTGATGATCCACAGACTCTGCAGAGCCAGCTGCAACAGGCCTTCCAAATGGCTAAACAACAATCTGCCGCTTGTCCAAAAGTTATTGTTGCGCCGCATGCCGGCTATATCTATTCAGGAGCAGTCGCTGCCAGTGCCTATCAACTGTTAAAAAATTGTCCGCAGAATATTTCACGTGTAGTCGTTTTATCACCCGCCCACCGTTACGGTTTTCATGGCATCGCCTGCAGTGATGCCGATTATTTCCGCACCCCTTTAGGAGATATCCCGGTTGATCAGGAAAGTCTGCAACAGCTTATTGCAGAAAAACATATTTTTCTGCTTGAGCAGGCTTTTGACGGTGAACATGCGCTTGAAGTCCACTTGCCTTTTTTGCAAAGCTGTTTAGCAGAGTTTTCACTGATACCGCTCATCGTCGGTCAAACTGCAACCGAAAAAGTTGCCCGCTTGATCGATGCATTATGGGGTGACAAAGATACCCTGATTGTTATCAGCTCAGACCTGAGCCATTTTCACGATTACCAGACAGCCGGCAGGATCGACAGAACCACTGCCAATATGATCGAAAAGCTCGATTATGCATTATTAAGCAGTGAACGGGCCTGCGGCGTATTCCCGCTTAGAGGTCTGTTACAGTCATTACAAAATCGTCAATTACAGATCCGCAATATTGATCTTAGAAATTCCGGTGATAGTGCGGGCAGCAAAGACAGTGTTGTTGGCTACGGAGCTTTCATCGTCGAAGAAAACCATTATGCTGGATGACACTCAACAACAGACTCTGCTGACACTGGCAAGGCAATCTATTAATCATGGCCTGAGCCATAATGCTGTGCTTGAGATAAGTCCCGGCGACTATGATAAACACCTCAAGCAGGATCTCGCCTGTTTTGTAACGCTGACGATAAATCAGCGTTTGCGGGGTTGCATTGGCCACCTTATAGCTATTCAACCATTGGTCAAAGATGTTGTTGAGAATGCCTACGCTGCCGCCTTTAAAGATTCCCGCTTTAAACCGGTTAACAAAGATGAGTTCAGTGATATACATATAGAAATATCAGTATTATCGATACCGCAAAAGATGACGTTTACCTCCGAGGCGGATTTACTACAGCAGATTCAACCCGGCATTGATGGCTTGATACTGACAGATGGCTTTAAGCGCGGCACCTTTTTACCTTCTGTTTGGGAGCAACTTCCCGATAAATTACAATTCTGGAAACAGCTTAAAAATAAAGCCGGATTAGCTACGGATCACTGGAGTGAATCGCTCAGCGTGGAACGTTACAGAACCTTTGCTTTTGAAGAGTCTCACTGACAGCTACCGATCGATCCGCGCGCACATTTTCTGCCATCGATCCATACGGCATTTTCAAGTTTAGCACCGCTTAAATCCGCACCTGAAATACGTGCACCACTAAAATCGGAAAACCTTAAATCCGCATCATTCAACCTGGCGTTACTGAAATCGACATTTTTCAGGCTGGCGCCTTTGATGATTGCCCCACTAAGATCAGCATAAGCAAAATCACTATCATCAAGTCGAGAATAACCCAAATTGGCATTAGCCATTTTGCTACCGGCAAAATTAACCGATGTTAAAATAGCGTTGGTTGCTATCAAATCGGTCAGATTGGCTCCCTGGGCATTGAAGCGATGTTTATTACAATTACTCCAGTTGATTTGAGCTGCAGGCATGGCGTTGCAATCGACGATTGAACGATCCGGTCCGTTGTCTACCATCACAACAGTTACAATAAGACCGGCAAGAATCGCCATTATTGTGATCAGGGTTGTCCAGAAACGCTTTTTACCGCCGGTAGCATCATTACCATCCCCTGCATAGGCATCAGGATTACGCATTTGTACAGGTACAACTTCAGGCTGATTACGAATTGACTGCCAGGATTGTCGATTCCGGCTCACTTCATCGGAAAGTTCCAGTTTACCCTCGAGCAGATGATGTCTGACACGAGAGGCAGCCATAGGCCCAAAAACCTTACCTTCTTTACGCACATACCAGATTTTATCGTGAGAACGGTTTAGCTCGTCATTCATGTTTTTTTAAAATTATTGTTCATTGAGTTGAGGATAAACTGAAAAAACTAAAAAGTCAGTCTGCATTGACGCTACAATAAAAAACATAGTGGCAAAATGCATGCATTAAAATGAGTGATCTTGAAGCACAAATGGTCAATGAAGTATTGCGGTTAATCCGTAATGCCAACCTGCCTGCAACAAGTCCACAAGCCTTACCGGATAAGGCTACTGCAGAACAGACCGAAGCAGCGGCAAACAATCAGGCTCAACAGCAGGCTTTGAAAGTTTTACAGCAACTGGTTACAGGACAACAATATAACGCTACTGTTGTCAGTGCCCCCAAGGATGGTGAAGCCGTCATCAAATTGATGGACACCCTGATCCGTGTCGCGACTGATGCCCCACTGAAAGAGGGTCAGCATTTAACCATCGAGCTGGCAGACAAAACCGGGCAAATTGCACTGAAAATCATTCAGCCTGCAACCGCAACAGATATCAAGGAAGCTTTCCTGAAAATTGATTTGCCCCGGCAAATACCCCTGAAAACGCTGATTACGGCCTTAGCGCAACTTGCTGTGCAAATCGACAGACCCAAAGCCGATGTGAACGTAAAGTCCACTGCTACAACGCTGACCAATCAAACTCAAACCGCAAAAACGGATAATCAGCAAGCAATACAGTCTAAAGTGATTGATACGATTCGATCACTCGCAGATGCACTTAACAGCCGGGTTATCAATCCGGGAGACCTGCAAAATCCCAAACGTTTTCAGGAAATTCTGCAAAACTCAGGCATTATGCTCGAACGCAGTCTCGCTGCCGGTAAAAATGTTCAGCATGATCTCAAGGCTAATCTATTGAAAATGGCTGAACAACTGCAGCAGATGGTTAATGCCGAGCAAAAACAGGCAAACTCCCCCAAAACTGATGCATCAGTACTTAGCCGACTGTCTGCCGCCGTATCGAATGCCAGCAGTTCGGCATTAGCCCCGGGCCCAAAACCATTGCTCAGTCCGACTACTCCGCCGACATCACCCACAGTAGCTCAACAAACTCAACCACAGCCTTCGCTGTCAACTTTTCGTCCTGATAATACGGTTACACAACCGATAAAGATTCAGCCACCCGCCGGTAATGCCGAAACGGTGAGAGCCGACCCGCAAACCCTGATTGCCGCGAGCAAATCTGCCAATATCCTATCCAGCGCAGACAAAGGTCAAGCGAACCAGACTACCGTTCCTGCTAATGCCGAGCCAAACCTTAAAATGCCTAACAGCGTTGCCCAGAATGCCCTGGATGCCTTGAACGCCAATGCTAAAGCCGGCAATAAAGTCGATCAGCTGTCAGCAGTAACCGATAAACCCGGCTTAACAGCGTCGCAATTAGCCCAGCGTGCCATCATGAGTAACCATCGTACGGCGAGCTTGATCAATGGCAAAGCTGCCGAAGTTCAGTCTGCCCTGCAGCTTTTAGGCAACCAAACCGTCCAGCAAGTACTTAACCTATTACCCAGAACTGAGCTCAACCTGCTGCTTAAACAACTATTATTCAAAAAAGCCATGGCTGAAAATGGCATTCAAACAGGCACCCTGAAAAGTGCAGGCGCCATGAGCCCTTTGAAACAATTACTCACGGCTGTTGAAAGTGGACTTGCCAGACTGCAAACCCAGCAACTCGCCTCGGTACCGGTTGATGATGCAACACGTCAGGTCTGGCAATTTGAAATTCCACTTAAAAATCAGACTGAAATCAGCACACTCATGATGCGGATCGAACAGGATGACTCACCCGAAAATAAAAATACTCAGGGCTCCACCTGGACTGTTGCGCTGAATATAGATATGGAAGAACTTGGTCATATTCATAGTAAAATCCGCTTGACCGGCGAGCATGTCTCAACGCATTTCTGGGCTGACCAACAAAAAACCGTCAGCAAAATTTCCGGCCAGATGGAACGACTTTCAGAGGCATTAACCCGGCTAGGATTAAAAGTTGAACATATGACTGCCAGCCTCGGTGTGCCACCCGACCCTGTTGAACTGGTATCCATCGAAAATCATCTGCTGGATGAACAGGCATGAGTGAAGAAACAATCCACAAGCAGGATCTGGCTGTCGCTTTGAAATATGACGGTGTCAATGCTCCGCGCATAACCGCCAAAGGTGAAAAAGAAATAGCCAGACAAATTCTTGAAATCGCCGATCAGGAGAACATTCCGCTAAAACATGATCCGGAACTGGTCGCCATTCTTTCACAAATTCCGACCGGCGATGAAATTCCTGAAAACCTCTATCGGGCCGTCGCTGAAGTGATTGCCTTTGCATTTTTTATTGCCGGCAAGACACCTCCCGGCTGGCAAAGTCCGGATATGAATGAAGAAGTCTAAGCATATTGCGGGGACGTCAATAAACCAAATCAGGCACCCCCGAGGACTTCAACAGCAGACACTGAAAAGTCACCTTGATGATTCGTTAAACCCAAATATTTAAAACCATGTCTGAATGCCGGGCCTGAGGTTTTAATAACCTCTTCCCCATCCAGAAATACTTCAATCTGGCCATCTGAATTTTGGCGCCAGGAAAATGTATGCTCACCACCTTTGCTCAGTGCCGCCAATTCCTTGCTTTCCAGATAGGAATCACGTCCGTTACGAATACTGACCAAATCAATAAATGCCTTGTTACCGGTTGAAATAACCAGTTTGAAAGCATTACTGGCCTGTTTATCCTGCATCACCAGCCATTCAAAACGTCCATCTGTGCCCGGACGATCATTTTGTGCAAATTTCGAGGAAATCGCGAAAGTGGTTGGGATATCAAGCGTGGTGATCAATTTTGCCGGTGTCACAATCATTTCCTTTTCGACAGCTTGTGACTGACTTGTTTGAGCACCTTGTGGTTTAAGCGCTTCCTGCATCAGGGCGCCAAACAAGGCACGACCAAAGTCCTGCTGTTGATTGCTGCTGCTCTGGCTTTGAGGCGCGGACGCCGGCTTTTCCTCGGCAACCACTGAGGAACGCAAACCGAGACGACGGTCAACCCAGAATTCACCCGAGAGAATTTCCCAACGGACATTTTGCTGATAGTCACCATCGGAAAAGTCATCTATTAGCAGGCTGTTTTTCCACGGAAAACTGTATTTGGCCACCAGGTCTTCCAAAGCATTTTGAAGCCAACGGTCTGCAGCCCTCTCCTGACGGGACTTGTCTGCCAACTGCTGCAGTTCGCTGACTAACTCATCAACATCATTACTGGCCTGCAATGGCGATAAACAGAAAAAGAATAGTGGAAGGCTAAACAAAACGCGCTTAATCATCATCAAAAACATCTACCTGAAAGCTTTAAAAATAGGAATTGAAACTATAAGGGGTCTTAATGTTTTATTCAAAACCTTGAGATTATCAGCGTCTGCTGATTCTCTGGGCAATTTCATCAGACATTTTCTGTTCCTGAGCATCACGGGCTTTTTGTTCACGATGCTGTAAACGTTCCATCGCTGCATCCATTGAACGTGTGCGGATATGCTGTTGCTGCCATGCCTGTTTTTTTTGCACGACAACACGACTGCTGTTTTGCACAACAACAAGCTGTTCTTCAATGGTTTTTTCCAATCGCGAAATAAATGCCTGATATTCTCTCAGTTGAGAGGCGGTGATACCGGCACTGGCTGCATCCCGGAAACGCTGCATATATTCAGCATGATATTCACGCAGATTCTGCAGTTTGGTTTCCTCAGACTGTTGTTTCTGGCGTGACTGACCCAGTTTTTTTGCGGCATCTGCTTCACGGTTTGCAGCGACTTTTATAACCGGTTTGAATCGATCTGAAGCGTTCATTTATGACTCCTGAAGCTGCTTCTACTGAGGTGGAAACAAGGTTTGCAAATCAGCCAGACTTTGCTCGAAATTGACCGGCGTGTACATATCCTGTCGTAAAAAATCCTGCAACATATCTATTGCGGAAATCGCCGCATCAATCAATTTATCAGAGCCCTTTTCATAGGCACCGACACTGATCAGATCCTTGTTCTGCATATAAATAGAGTATAGACGTTTAAAGTCAGTCGCACTGTCCATGTGATCTTTTGAAGTGACCTCCTTCATGACTCGACTGATTGATGCTTCAATATCAATCGCCGGATAATGTCCGGACTCGGCGAGTCGCCGGGACAACACAAAGTGTCCATCAAGAATTGCGCGGGCAGCATCAGCAATCGGATCCTGCTGGTCATCACCTTCGGTCAGCACTGTATAAAATGCGGTAATTGAACCACTGCCTTCGGCGCCATTACCGGCACGTTCTACCAGATGAGGCAATTTGGCAAATACCGATGGTGGATAACCTTTGGTTGCAGGCGGTTCATTAATAGCCAGGCCAATCTCACGCTGAGCCTGGGCAAATCGGGTCAGAGAATCCATCAGCAAGAGTACATTTTTGCCTTTATCCCTGAAAGCTTCAGCTATCGAGGTAGCAAGCATCGCACCGTGCATACGCCGCAATGGCGCCTGATCTGCCGGAACAGCCACCACTACGGCTTTTTTCAGGCCGTCCTCACCCAGAATGTTTTCAACAAACTCCTTCACCTCACGGCCACGCTCGCCAATCAGACCGACAACCACGACATCCGCATTGGTGTACTTGGTCATCATGCCTAACAATACCGATTTACCCACACCGGAGCCTGCAAAAAGTCCTAAACGTTGACCCCGACCGACAGATAACATCGCATTGATCGCTCGCACACCAACATCCAGCGGTTCGCGGATTGGACTACGGCTTAAAGGATTGATCGCTTCACCGTTAAGCGGACGACGCTCATCGGAGCGAATAGGTCCTTTGCCATCCAGCGGGCGTCCCGCACCGTCAATGACTCGCCCTAATAAACCGTCACCGACCAGAGCTTCACCAACACGGCCGGTAGGCACCACCCGCGCATCCTGCTCAAGACCACGAATATCGCCAGTCGGCATCAAATACAGGCTGTCGGCAGCAAAGCCAACAACTTCGGCTTCAATCTCATTGCCGCTGGAAGTAATCACATCACACTGCTCGCCAATTGCGGCACGGCAACCAACCGCTTCCAGGGTCAGTCCAACCATACGGGTCAACCGGCCCTCAACAACCAGATTGCGTGAATCACCGACATAATTATGTAATTTGCGGATCCGATTAGCCCAGATAGCCGATCGATGGATAAGATTTTCAGCGACATCAGTCACCGGCCAAACCCTCGCCATCCTGCTCCTTGCGGTCTGCATTGATAAGCGGTGCAATCATCGCATCCAAACGTGACTCCAAAGTCGCATCAACCGACGACTGGGCAGTGTGAATTTTGCAGCCTCCCCGGTTTAAGGTCGGCTCTTCAATGATTTTCCAGTTTTCTTCACGTTCACCCATGGAATAGGCTTCACGGATAATTTCCGCATCGGCCGGATTCAGAACAACAGAGATATCTCTGGATGAAACCGGCAATATCGCCAGGGCATCCCTGACAATACCGACGATATGATCCGGCTCCATATGCATCTCACGTCGAACCAACTGTTTGACCATACTGATGACCAGTTCCACGATTTCGTTTTCGACCTGTTCATCAAGCTGCTCGAAAGGTTTGGCCAGAGCACTGATGATTTTGTCCATTTCTTTGAGCTTTTCTTCAAATTTTTTGCGATGAGACTCCAACGCCTCTTTGTGACCGAACTCAAAGCCTTCCTTACGACCTTCTTCATAACCTTCCTTGTGAGCCTGTTGCTGGATCTCCTCAAGCATTGCCGCTGTCAGTTGTGGTTCAGAAGATTTCTCCGGTGCCTTGGCCTTGGCTTTGACCTGTTGTTTAGGCGGACTAAAGCCGTCTGCTTTAAGATCAGATAATTCATAGTCAAAAATGGTTTCCGAAGTGACCTCGGAAGCCGGTATGACTTTGGAAGGATTAGATGAGTTCTTCACCGCCACCACCTAGGATAATTTCACCGGCATCGGCCAGTCGACGCACAACGGTAAGAATTTCTTTCTGTGCACTTTCTACTTCACTGAGTTTAACCGGAGCAGCAGCTTCCAGATCATCTCGCAACATTTCTGCCGCACGACTCGACATATTAGAGAAGAATTTTTCTTTCAGTTTTTCGTCAATGCCGCGCATAGCCAACAGCAATTGCTCGGAAGATACTTCTCTTAACAGAGTCTGGAAGCCACGATCGTCAATATCAATCAGATTGTCGAAGACAAACATATTGTCCTGAATTTGCTGTGCCAGCTCTTCATCGACCTGACCGATGTCCTCCATGATAGAAGTTTCGAGCGTGCCCTCAACAAAGTTAAGAATGTCAGCCGCTTTCTTGATACCCCCCAGTGCAGACGATTTGACATTGCTGGCACCTTGAAATTGTTTCTCGAGAATATGATCCAGCTCCTGCAGTGCATTTGGCTGAATACCTTCAAGCGCCGCAACACGCATGATGATATCCGAGCGGACTTTTTCAGGAAATTCGGATAAAACGGCGGCACCCTGATCCGGGTCAAGAAATGACATGACAATCGAAATGATCTGCGGATGCTCAAGGCGAATTAATTCGGCAATCTGTTTTGGGTCCATCCATTTAAGTTGTTCCAATCCTTTGGAGTTTCTACCGAGCAAAATTCTGTCAATCATGCCGGAGGCGCGATCTTCGCCCAGGGCTGATGTCAGCATGTTTCGAATAAATTCATCAGACCCCAGGCCTAAAGCCGTCTGATTACCGATGGTGGCGACAAACTCTGCCATCACCTCTTCCATCATTGAGGAAGTGACATTGGTCAGGCCGGCCATAATCATGCCGAGATCCTGAACCTCTTTAGGCCCCATATGTTGCAAAATGCTCGCTGCGTGTTTCTCACCAAGCGCTAACAGCAGTAAGGCGGACTTTTCAATACCTGACAACTGTGAAGTTTTAACAGGTGTTTCAGCTGCCGTAGCCGGAGTCTTGTTTTCTTGCGCTTGTGCCATGATCGTTCAGACTATAAATTTCGCTTGATAATTATTTATCAGGTGACGTTCCAGGTTTTTACCAACTGTGCAACGCGTTTGGGATCCTCGTCAACCAGTTTTCGAGCTGCTTCTAAAATACTTTCATAGTTTCCGGGACCGGGCAATCTAATCGGTGCACCAGAGGCATCTGTACCGATCTGCAACGGTGCTCCGCCCTCTCCTCCGGCATAACCACCTTCTGCGCCTGAACCGGAAGATCCATAGCTACCATCATTCACTACTGCCACTTCATTGCTGGTCAGACGTTTCATGGCTGGTCGCAGTACCACCAGAATCAGTAACAGCACGACCAGAATACCTCCAACCTGTTTGAAGATGTCCATGAACCAGCTCTGTTCCCAGATTGGTGCTTCAGGTAAAGGTTCGATCTGTTCTGGTGCCATAAATGAGGAATTAATGATTTTCACCGTGTCACCCCGAACCGGATCCAGACCGACAGTCTCACTCACCAGTTGCGTCAAACGCTGAATCTCTTCAGGAGTGCGTTCCAGGCGGTTAATTTGTCCATCCGCATCGATAAAAACACGATCATCGACGACGACAGCTACAGATAACTTACGTAGCTTGGCTGGTGATAACTGGGTGTAGCTGATGGTTTTTTCAACTTCATAGTTACGGGTAGCCTGTTTGACTGAACTGCTTGGCGCACCGTCTTTGCCATTATCGGCACCGGCGGCATCAATAGCTGCAGCACCCGGCTGATTAGAGCCTGCCCCGGGTACACCGGCAACTGCATTGGCACCGTTAATCTCTTCATTGACCTGCTCACTGCGTAGCGCAGACATATCTGGATTGTAACTTTCCATCGTAGTCTGTGTCTGGCTAAAGTTTACATCAGCCACAACCTGAACCCTGACGCTGTCAGCACCTAGAATAGGCGACAAAATGTCATAAACCCGGTCGCGATATTTTTCTTCCATACGGGTCACATATTCAAACTGTGTAGATGACAGTTTCATGCTGCTGTCGGCACCGCGACTACTGAGCAGATTTCCTTTCTGGTCTACCACGGTAACATTGTCGGATTCTAATTCAGCCACACTGGAAGCCACCATGTGCACAATGGCATCAACCTGCCCTTCCTGCAGCTTCCGACCCGCATGCAGTTTCAGCGTCACTGATGCCGTAGGGGTTTTCTGTTTGCGGATAAAAACAGACTGTTTTGGCAAAGCCAGATGAACCCTGGCACTTTCAACCGCGTTAATCGTGGCAATGGTTCTAGCCAATTCACCTTCAATAGCACGCTGATGCCGGGCTTTTTCGACCAGTTGACTGACTCCGAAGCCCTGCTCACCGGTCAGTAACTCAAAACCCATGCCGGAAGCTTTGGGCAATCCCAGTGAAGCCAGTTTCAATTTGGCCTCCTGCAAACGGGCTGATTCAATCAGCAACATGCCAGTATTAGGATCAACCTTATAAGCAATATTATTTTGTGTCAGTGCGTCCATCACATCGGCAGAGTCAGCGGCAGATAAATTAGTATCCAGCACACTGTAACTGGGTGTCTGCGACCACATCACGACGGCAACACCAATAGCAACACTGACGGCAATACCGACCATCGCGCCGAGTTGTTTGAAAATTGGATTACCCCCGAGACTTGGGACTTTATCGTTTGAATTAGCGAGCTCTTTGGAATCAGCGTCTGCCATGGTTATTCCCCTGAGAATTTATGCTTGACCGTCAATTAAACCGGCATGTTCATGACTTCTTTGTACGCATCGACCAGCTTGTTACGTACCTCTGCCATAGCGGTAAATGCCAGACTGGATTTTTGCGAAGCAATCATCACTTCTGTGATACTGACAGTTTCATCACCCTGGGTAAAACGGGTTTTCAGATCATTGGAAGTCTGTTGCAAATCGTTTACAGAATTGATGGATTTACTTAAAACGTCACCAAAACTGATACCCGGTTGGGTCTGCTCAACAGGCCTGGCTGGAATGGCCTGAGTCTGCGCTGCCATGACGCGCATTTGCGCGAGTACCTGACTGATTTCCGGTGATATGGCTGACATGTGTATTCTCCTGCTGTCAGAAATATGTCGTTACAAAACATATTTAGCAGGATTAATGCCAATTTTAAAAAGCGGAATTAAGCAACGATAAATCAGAGACTTATAAACTTAATCTTAAAAAAATACCCCCGTCTGGAAGGACGGGGGCCTGACAGATTTTTGTCAACTAACGGGGGATTTGAATGCCGGCATCACGCATTCTGGCAATTTTGTATCGCAGTGTTCTGGGACTGATACCGAGAATTTCTGCAGCCACTTTTCGACTACCCTGTCCGCTCGTCAAAGCATCCAGAATCATACGTTCTTCAACTGACTTGAGATCACGATTCAGACCATTGGCTGCGCCGGCATCATCCAGAGTTTGTGGCTGATAAAAGCTTTCATCGGGACTATCAACAGTATTCACAGGCTCCGGGTTAGACATGCTAATGCTTGGCTCGGGCTCGCGCGGCAAACTGACGGCGCTGATTTCTTCATTCTCAAAACACAGGTCTTCCGCACTGATTTCATCACCGCGACGTAAAATCAGCATACGTTGAACCACATTGCCAAGTTCACGCACATTACCCGGCCACTTATGGTCATAGAGCCGTTGCCAAGCCGCTTCAGTCAACTGCGGAGTTTTCTCATCGGCTTTAAGAAAACGCTGCATCATATATTCAACCAGCGGTTTGACATCACGTGGACGCTCACGTAACGGAGGCAGAGTCAAGGGAAAGACATTCAGACGATAAAACAAATCTTCACGGAAACGCCCTGCTGCGACTTCTTCACGCAACTTACGGTTCGATGTTGCCAGCACTCTGACATCAAGATCAATGATCTGATGACCGCCAACCCTTTCGACCTCACGCTCCTGTAAAACACGCAATAACTTTGCCTGCAAAGGTAAACTCATTTCGGAGATTTCATCGAGCAACAAAGTACCGCCCTGCGCCATTTCGAATTTACCCGCTGATGATTTATAAGCGCCGGTAAAAGCGCCTTTCTCATAGCCGAACAATACGGCTTCGAGCATATTGTCCGGAATAGCGGCGCAGTTAATGGCAATAAAAGGTTTACCGGCACGTGGTGAACGTTCGTGAATATAACGTGCAAAGACTTCTTTACCGGTACCGCTTTCCCCGCCAATCATGACCGAAGCTTCACTGTCGGCAACTCTGGCAGCCATTTGTGCCAGTTCTATGGTGCGCAGATCCTCGGCAATCAGGGTATCACTGGGCAATTCTTCCTGTGGCAGATAGGCGCGTACCTTTTCGATCAAAACATCAGATTCAAAAGGCTTAACCAGATAATCCACCGCACCAAGCTGTAAAGCCGCCACCGCACGTTCTACCGTGGCAAATGCCGTCATTAAAATGACCGGTATATCAGCATGACGCTTACGCAGATTTTCCAGCATGCTAAATCCATCCATCGGTTTCATCTGCACATCGCTGACAATCAGACTGACTTCCTGATGGTTCAAAATATTCAAAGCCGCCTGCCCGTCGGTAACATGAATCGTTTCCAGACCAGCCAGTTCGATGGTATCAGTCAACGCCTGCCCCAAAGATTTATCATCTTCAACAATAAGTACTATTTGATTGTTCATTGGATATCTCCTTCTTCACCTGCATCCTGATGGTTTTGAATAGCGGGTAAACAAATTACAAAGCCGGTGCCCCGGGAATTATTTAATGCCTGGGAATTAAGCAGTTCAATCGCGCCACCATGGGCAAGAATCACATTCTGTACAACCGCCAACCCCAGACCGGTGCCATCACTGCTGGTTGTAAAAAATGGATTGAAAATATCTTTACGAACCTCAGCGGGTATCCCTACGCCATTATCTTCAATTCGGATACAGTAACCGTCCTCAACCGGTGTCAGGCTCAGATCGACAGTGATATTTTCACCACCATGACGAAGCGCATTTTCGACGACGTTGATCAGCGCGCCGCTTAAGGCATCATGATTGCCTTTGATCAGAGCTCTGCCATCCGAGTTATCGGTAATCAATAGTTGTGCATCATGGCTGCTGATAAGATTTTCAAGATGATCTTCAACATCACCGATCAGATTGGAAAGATTGACGTTATCCGGTTCAAAATGACCGCCACGGGCAAAGGCCAGCAGATCACGAACCTGATGTTCGGTATGTTTGAGACTGTGTCGCAAACGCTGACTAAAACGCTGACGTTGTTCTTTGCTTAAATCATGGCGACCCAAATGTTCACTGTATAACAATGCAGATGCGACGGGAGTTCTTATCTGGTGCGCTAAATGGGCCGCCATTTCACCCATTTCAGCCAGACGTTGCTGACGATTTAACTGTTTCTGCAAATCACGGCTGTCACTGACATCGATAACCACCATGATTTTGCCCGGATCAGGCTCCAACGTTTTTGTCGAGATACTGACACAGCGGCCATCTTTAAGAATCCATTCGTTATTTGCCGTCTGTTCACGGACGTGATCAGCAAACACGTCATGCCATAGTCTGCCCCAGCGAATTTCAGGAAACAAAGACTCGGCAACGGGATTGAATTCATCGATGCGATCTTTTTCATCGATCACGACAACCGCTGCCGGCAATGTCTGTAAAACCCGATAAAAACGATTGGCAAGACGCTCTCTTTCACGTAATTCAATACTATGGCGCTGACGTAACTCGATTAATTCGGCAGTCAGTCTGGCAACCTGCAACTGAAGAGATTCATGATCCGGGGTATGCAGCACACGGGCATCGTGTACGCTGTTAGAAACTGAATTGTATTGAGAATATGGCATAATTTTTCATCATTTCAGGATTTGCCATCCTTTTTGCGAAAAATATGCCAAAAATATTTTTTTTAATAATTTCAAATAGTTATGAAGAATAAAAAAATATAGCGTCAGATTAACGTCGAATCTTTGTCGCGCTGTAAATCATATTTCTTCAGCTTTTCCACCAGCGTGGTCCGACGCATCTGTAACTTCTGTGCCGCCTGCGCAACCACGCCATCGGCTTCATCGAGGGCCTGCTGAATAAGATTTTTTTCGATATCCGCTAAATGGTTTTTCAGATCCATACCATCAGCGGGCAACATGGTGGATTGAAAAGCCCCGGAATGATTATTCACCGGCATCGAAGACGGCTCTTCTTCTTCGTCAAAATCCTGCTGGGATTCAGACAGCTTTAACTCTTGCAAAGGTACACCTTCGCGAAATTTTTCCGGCAAATCATTAACATCAACAACGCCATGCGGAAATAAAATAGCCAGACGTTCTATCAGATTAGCCAGTTCCCGCACATTGCCTGGCCATTGATAGTAAGTCAGCGCCGACACCGCCAATGGCGTCAGACGAACAGAACCGCGGTTTTCGTTTTCCAGACGGCGCACCAGATCATGAACCAGCATCGGTATATCTTCCGTGCGTTCACGCAGAGGCGGCATCAGGATAGGAAAAACATTCAGACGGTAAAAAAGGTCTTCACGAAACAAGCCGTCGGATATACGACTTTCCAGATCACGATGGGTTGCCGCCAGAATACGCACATCACATTCTATGGTTTTATTGCTACCGACACGTTCAAAGGTGCGTTCCTGCAGGACTCTGAGTATTTTTACCTGCATAGGCATACTCATATCGCCGATCTCGTCAAGAAACAGCGTACCGCCCTCGGCCATTTCAAAGCGTCCTTTACGTGCAGTAATCGCACCGGTAAAAGCGCCTTTTTCATGACCGAATAATTCACTTTCAAGCAGGTCTTCAGGGATAGCGCCACAATTGACCGGCACAAAAGGTTTGTTACGACGATTGGAATGCAAATGCAACTTACGGGCAATGACCTCCTTACCCGTACCCGATTCCCCCAGAATCAATACCGTGGCATTAGACGAGGCAACCTGATGAACCATGTTATCCAGTTCTTTCGAGGCTTTGGAGCGCCCTGCCACACTGCGAAACTGATCCAGATGTTTGGCCGGAATATCTTTAGCCTGACTGGCAACAAATACATGCGCCTTATGTACCAGATTAATCAAAGAATCCAGATTACAGGGTAAAACGAGATTCCCGAGGACATCCCCGTTGGGGCGGTCCGGCAAGTCATCTTTAGTGCCCACCATGAAAATCGGCAGTTTCAATGTCTGAACGGCAGCGATTTTGGCAACATGCTGCAGTTGCTCCGCGGTAAAACCGGATCCCAGAAAAATACCGAGTATCGGGCGACTGCCAATCTGCTTCAAATGTACTTCGAGGTCAGCGGGTGCAGTAAGAAAATTCACCTCACAACCGAGAAAATTTAACAGTGTATTCAGATAGTGTGTGTTGTCCTGATGATTATCGATAACAACAATGCTATGACTATGAACTAACTCAATCCCATCGATGAGTTCCTGGCTCACTCGTTATCCCCCGTTTAGATGATTTGCAGCACAACAATCAAGGCTTTTTCTAATAAAATCTGCAAGTTGTAAAGAGTAAAACACCGGGATTAAAAAATGTCAAAAAAATGTCAGTAGTCTGACAGGATGTCTGCAATGAGTTTTCTTGACAGGCACGCGCAGGACAGTAAAACTGCGAATATTGTTTTAAAAAAGGTTGCTCCTCTTGAATGATGTACCCTTAAGTATGCTGTTTAGCGTGCTTGGATTACTAATCCTGCTTTCCGGCTTTTTCTCCGGTTCCGAAACCGCCCTGATGACACTGAACCGCTATCGTCTGAAACATCTGGCGGATAATGGACATAAAGGCGCACTTCGTGCCCACAAGTTATTACAACGTCCCGACAGGCTGATCGGCCTGATCCTGTTAGGCAATAACTTTGTTAACATCCTGGCCTCTTCGATTTCCACCATTATTGCCATTCGCCTTGGCGGTGAGGCCTATATTGCTGCGGCTGCCGGCATTTTAACCATGGTGATTTTGATCTTTGCCGAAGTTGCGCCTAAAACCATGGCCGCTCTTAAACCGGAAAGACTCGCCTTTCCGGCAGCCTGGGTTTACACCCCTTTGTTGCTGATACTTTACCCGATGGTCTGGGTGGTCAATGGCATTGCCAATGCATTGCTGAAAACTGTCGGTGTCAGTGTCAGTGACAACATTCAGGAAACCCTGTCTCAGGAAGAACTGCGTACTGTCGTCAATGAAGCCGGTGCCATGATTCCGGTCAAACATCAGAAAATGCTGCTCAATATTCTGGATCTGGAAAAAGTCACCGTGGATGACATTATGATACCGCGCAAGGAAATCGACGGTATCAATATTGATGATGGCATGGACGTTATTCATCAGTTTCTCAAAGAGACCAACTACACCCGCATCCCGGTCTATGAAGGCAATATCGATAAAACCCTTGGCTTCATTCATCTGCGTCGCTGCATGCAGGCTCTGGTTCGTGGCGAACTTGATAAAGACACATTACGCGCATTGATAAGGCCATCCTATTTTATTCCCGAAGGCACACCACTTAACCGTCAGTTAATCAACTTTCAGCGTGAAAAACGTCGTATCGGTCTGGTCGTTGATGAATATGGCGACATTCAGGGACTGGTCACTTTTGCAGATCTGCTTGAAGAAATAGTCGGAGAATTTGTTACCGATCCGCTGGATGACCTTGAAGATGTCAAAGAGCTCGAAGATGGCTCTTTTCTGGTCAACGGCAATGCCAATATCCGTGAAGTTGTGCGCAGCACTCACTGGGGATTGCCGACCGATGGCCCGAAGACCTTTAACGGCCTGATTCTTGAGCACCTCGAGTCAATTCCGGAAACCGGCGTCAGTCTGATGATTGCCGGTTACCCGATGGAAATCATGCAGGTACGGGAAAACATGGTAAAAATGCTCAAGATACGTCCAGATCAACGCAAAGTCAGTGAATAACATTTGCATATAACCACAAGCCCAACAATACTGATAAAACAATATCCATGCCAAAGCAGAAGACTACTTTATGACTGAACAAGCTGAAAACCGCCGTAATTTCCACCGTATTTTCTTTGAAGCACCTGTTACGATTAAAACTGCTGACAATCTCTTTCAGGGGCAGCTGGCAGACATTTCACTTAACGGTGCTTTGATTCGTAAACCGCCGAAATGGAACCCGCAGTCCGATGATCAGGCCGAATTACATTTAAAACTTGGCTCTGATGATGTTGTTATCCGCATGCAAGCGGTTGTCACGCATATTGAAGACCAGCAAGTCGGCTTGAAGATTCAACATATCGACATGGACAGCATCAGCCATCTGAGACGACTGGTCGAACTTAACCTGGGAGACAGCGAGATGTTACACAGAGACCTGGAACATCTGGTCGATCCCGATACATAAAGTCATCATTAGGTAACTGCTATGAAAAAAATGCTTATCGCTGTGGCTGGAAGTCTGCTGCTCAGTTCGTCTATGAGTTTTGCCGAGGATAGTCCGGTCATTTCTGTCAAACGTCTGACGCTGGAAACAGCTACCCGAATTGCACAGGGCGCCATTGATGAGTGCCGCGGCAAAGGTATTCAGATCGGCGCCACCGTGGTTGACCGTAATGGCATTGTTCAGGTTGCTATGCGTGATACGCTCGCCCCAACAATCACGCTGGAAATATCTCATGGTAAAGCGGCAGCTGCAGCCAATTTCAGTGTCAATACGGCCGCACTGGCTGATCGCGCTAATACACCGATTGGCCGGGTACCCGGTATCGTCATGTCGACCGGCGGTGTGCTTATCGAAGCCGCCGGTTCAATGTACGGCGCTGTTGGCGTCAGTGGCGCTCCATCCGGCAAAACCGATGAAGAATGCGCGCTCGCCGGGGTGGCAGCGGTAATGGATGATCTTGAGATGATGTAATCAGTCGCTCAATTGATCGAGGGCTTCAGATAAGCGACTAACGGCAATTATCTGCAAGTCCCCGATCGGTTTCTTCGGCGCATTCGCTTTGGGTACTATCACCTTTTTAAAGCCATGCTTTGCGACTTCACGAAGGCGTTCTTCCCCGTTAGGCACCGGCCTGATTTCGCCGGCCAGACCAACCTCACCAAAAGCCGCTACATCACGGGCTATCACATAACCGCGATAACTGGATAAAACCGCCAGCAAAACTGCCAGATCGGCTGCAGTTTCGGTAATTCTGACGCCACCGACCACATTGACATACACATCCTGATCAAACATACCGACCCCGCCATGACGATGTAAGACTGCCAATAGCATCGATAAACGATTCTGTTCCAGCCCCAGGGTCACACGTCGGGGATTTGCCAGCGGACTGTCATCAACCAAAGCCTGAACTTCTACCAGTAATGGACGTGTGCCCTCACGAGTCACCAGAATACAGCTGCCCATGACCTGTTCTGCCTGTCGCGACAAAAATATCGCAGAAGGGTTGGCAACTTCACGCAGTCCGGCATCAGTCATCGCAAAAACACCCAGTTCGTTAACGGCTCCGAAACGGTTTTTCATCGCCCGGATCAAGCGAAACTGACTGCCGGATTCACCTTCAAAATAGAGCACCGTATCAACCATATGCTCAAGCACTCTAGGACCTGCCAGACTGCCCTCCTTGGTGACATGACCAACCAGAAAAATCGTTGTGCCGGTTTGTTTGGCAAAGCGCACCAGTTGCGCGGTGGACTCTCTGACCTGAGCAACCCCGCCGGGCGCCGATTGTAACTGTTCGGTATAAATGGTTTGAATCGAATCCAGCACCATGACATCCGGCAAGGCACTGCGACATTGCTGAATAACCCGTTCAACACAGGTTTCTGTCAACAGGTTAAGATTATCAACCGGCAGTTGCAGACGTCTGGCACGTAAACTGATCTGTTCAGCAGACTCCTCACCGCTGACATAGAGACAATTAATCTGCCCGGATAAATAGGCTAACGTTTGTGTCAGCAAGGTCGACTTACCAATGCCGGGATCACCGCCAATCAGGACCACTGAGCCGTCCACCAGGCCGCCACCGAGCACACGATCAAGTTCTTTAAGACCGGTAGTATTACGTGGACGTGACTCCGGGGAAACCTCCGAAAGTTTGCGTATCCGGTTGGCTGAAGTATCACCGGCATAGCCACTAAAACGTTTAGCAGCCGCACTGTTATTTGACGTCGCCATTTCCTCAAAGGTATTCCAGTCGTGACAATCCGGACACTGCCCTGCCCATTTTGGAAATACGCCGCCACAGGCACGACAAACATACTCGAGTTTGGCGTTTTTACTCATTATCAGTCTTCTTCATGAATATAGTGATATTTGACTCTGGCAGTGACACCGCAAAACAATTCATAGCTAATGGTTGTCGCTGCTTCTGCAATGGTTTCGGCCGGCAAACCCTCGCCCCAAAGAATGACCGGGTCACCGGCTCTGGCATCGATATCACGCAAATCAACCGTTAACATATCCATTGATACGCGACCGATCAGTTGTGTCATTTGGCCATTGACCAGCACCGCTGTACCGGATGGCGCATGGCGCGGATAACCATCTCCATAGCCAATCGCAACAACACCAACCGGCATATCCTGTGGGCAACACCAGCTACTGCCATAGCCGATGCAATCTCCCTTCTTAAGATGATTGACGGCCAGTAATTGTGAACTCAGGGTCATTACCGGACGTAAATGATGATCCGCAGCCGTCATGCCCAATAACGGGCTACTGCCATATAGCATGATACCGGGACGAACCCAGTCGCGATGCGATTCCGGCCAGGCCAGAATAGCCGCGGAATTAGCCAGCGACTGTGGTGCATTTTTATAGTGTACTGCTATTTGATCGAAGCGTTTAATCTGCCCGGATGTAGACAGATGCCGAATATCATCAGCATTGGCAAAATGCGTCATCAAACCCGGAGGACGATGATCTGCAGATAATGCCCTCAGACGTTGATAAGCCTGCTGTGCGTTTTCAACAGCCACACCCAGTCTGTGCATGCCGGTATCAATTTTCAACCAACTGGTCAGACGGCCCGACATGCCACTTTTCTGCAGACAATCGAGCTGATCCGGATGATGAAAAACCAACTGTAAATCATGTTCTATAGCCAACGCTATATCCGCAATTTCCGCAGCGCCTTCCAGCACCATAATCGCATTGCCGATACCGGCTTGACGTAATTCAACACCTTCGGATACGCGTGCTACCGCCAGCATCTCAACATCAGCAAGCGCCCTGGCTATCTGCATCATGCCATGCCCATAGGCGTCGGCTTTGATGACCGTCATCACTTTGCTGTCAGGCGCAAGCTGTCGAATTATCCGCAGATTGTGTCGTAACGCCGGTAAATTGATTGTCGCCAGTGGCCCCATAGAATTATTCGTAGTAATCGTCCTGGCTGTAGACATTATCGATAAAGTTTTCGAACTTGGTAAATTGACCAAGGAAGGTCAGACGACAGCTTCCAATCGGTCCGTTACGCTGCTTGCCGATAATAATCTCTGCCGTGCCCTTATCCGGCGAATCCGGGTTATACACTTCGTCACGGTAAACAAACATAATGACATCAGCATCCTGCTCAATCGCACCGGATTCACGCAAATCGGAATTTACCGGACGCTTATTCGGGCGCTGCTCAAGACTGCGATTAAGCTGCGACAACGCAATAACCGGTACGCTTAATTCTTTGGCGAGCGCTTTGAGAGAGCGCGATATCACTGAAATCTCTTCTGTACGGTTATTGCCGGCTCCGGGTGCCTGCATCAATTGCAGATAGTCGATCACCACCAGCGCCAATTGCCCCTGCTCTCTGGCTAGACGTCTGGCGCGGGCACGTATTTCGGTGGGTGTTAATGATGCAGTATCATCAATATGCAAATTGGCTTCATGCAGGATGCTCACCGCAGAAGTCAGACGCGGCCATTCATCCTCATGCAGTTTACCTGAACGCAGTCGTGATTGATCTATCCTGCCTAATGACGACAACATACGCATGACCAGTTGCTCGCCCGGCATTTCCAGCGAAAAAACCGCTACCGGCTTACCCGAGGAGATCGCTACGTTTTCGGCAATATTCATCGAGAAAGTGGTTTTTCCCATCGATGGTCGCCCCGCGACAATCAGTAAATCGGAAGGCTGTAAACCCGAAGTCATCTCATCGAGATCATTAAAACCGGTAGAGAGACCGGTGATCGCTTCGTCCTGCTCAAAAAGCGTCTCGATTTTATCAACTGCTTTAGTGAGCAATGATTTGATATTCTGAAAGCCGACTTTACCTTTGGATTGCTGCTCGGCTATTTCAAAAACCTGAGACTCGGCATGATCGAGCAATTCGTTAACGGTACGACCATCCGTCTGAAAACCACTGTCAGCAATGTCAGTACCGACCCGGATTAACTGACGCTTCACCGAATGCTCACGAACAATATCGGCATAAGCCCGAATATTGGCAGCACTCGGCGTATCCTTGGCCAGCGTTCCTATGTAGGCCATGCCGCCGGCTTCATCCAGCGCACCTATTCGTTCGAGTTCCTCTGACAAAGTGACAACATCAAAAGGCTTCTGGTGATCGGCAAGACGCTCAATAGCGGCAAAGATCAATTGATGTTCGCGCCGGTAAAAATCATTCTTGATGACACGATCGGCTATCGTATCCCAGGAACTATTACTTAACATCAGACCACCCAGCACGGATTGTTCCGCCTGAATCGAATGCGGAGGGATTCGCAAATCATCAAAATCTGCAGCAGTTTGATTATCAGTATAATTTTCGTAGCCGTTATCAGCCATTGATCAACGTCGTATGTTTATCTTGTAGATTGTCTAGAATACTCGATTCTTGAGTTTATTTAAAAACAAAAAAGCCATGACCACGCCGGGTAACTTGGCGTAGCCATGACTTTTTTGAGCGCAGCCGAAACTGCGTATAGATCGAAACAGCTAATTAAGCTGCTACGATAGCAACTTTGATTTCAGCATCGACACCGGTCATCAAATGAATACCGACGCTATACTCACCAGTTGCGTGGAAAGCGCCTTCCGGCAAACGAACTTCACTACGGTTAAGTTCGACACCTGCAGCAGTCACAGCGTCAGCGATGTCGGAAGTACCGACAGAACCGAACAATTTGCCTTCATCACCGGCATTGTGAGCAATAGTGACCATTTCCATGGCTTCGAGTTTGTCTTTGCGGGCAGTAGCTGCAGCAACCTTCTCGGCATGAGCTTTCTCAAGTTCTGCTCTTCTGGCTTCGAAATCAGCCACGTTCGCAGCCGTTGCAGGCAAAGCACGACCCGAAGGAATCAGGAAGTTACGGCCGTAACCGGATTTAACGTTGACCTGATCACCCAGATTGCCCAGGTTATCAATTTTTTCCAATAATATAACTTGCATGGTGTTACCCCTGTTTAAGTTCTCTTCACTGCCTGGCAGTGCATTTTATAAATAAATTATTCGTCTTCAGTTCGCTGTGACTGCTTTTTGCGTCGCAAATTCACCCAGGCATCGGCAAAGCCGGTCATTGCCAGAGCCGGCAGCACATAGGGCATTGCGATAAACAGCAATACATAGATGCCACCTAACCAGAATTTGGCGCTTGCCGTGTTATGCAAAACAGCATGCATCACCGCAAGTCCAATCACCGCATACGCAGAGACCAGCAGTAATGTCAAAGTCTGCACCCATTCGGCTGGTTGTGAAAAACCGACCAGCAACACAAAGGGTATTGTCAGCACGGCCAACGGACGCTGATAACCCAGAGCACGGAATTCCTCTCCGAAACCACCGGGGTTGTATATCAAAGCCTGCCACCAGCGGGCTATAAAAAGCCCTGCCAACAACTGCAAAAAATAACCTGCCACAACAATGGCGGTTATCCACTGCGACAATTCTGCTATAAAGGATTGCAGTTCAGCTTCACTAAGCTGCATATCCTGTGCTCCCGAGAGCGATTGCATGGACTCTGCAAGTATCTGTTGCCAGAACTTTGCCGGCTCTCCGATAAACAGATACATAACGGCTGCTAAAATTGCACTGATGACAAGTGCAGCCTGTACTGTCAATGACAGATCGCGAGTCACTCTCAACAACATGCCGAGAAGCCACATCGGTAGCCACAAAACCAAAGCAAAAACCAGTGCCGGCAGGATATCCGAGAAAATCAGGTAACTCAGGGTTCCACAAGCCAGCAAACTGAGCGATATCAGTAATATGCCTTCACGGGATCCAAGACGCAGAGTGACTAAAGCTACAGCAGCGCCACTTAACAGGCTCAAAGGCGCGATGATAAGTGACAATATCGCGAGAACCGTGACAGACATGACTGCCTGTGCACGTCCTCGCATGGTAAATTCAGCCAGTGCACGCATCCGGATTACTCCAGGCACAACTCCCGTCTTACGACGGAATTAACGATCAATGGCCGTCTGTGTAAGGCAGCAGAGCCAGAAATCTGGCACGTTTGATCGCAGTAGCCAGCTGACGCTGATATTTGGCAGCTGTACCGGTAATACGGCTAGGTACGATTTTGCCTGACTCGCTGACATAACCTTTTAACAGATCGATATCTTTGAAATCGATTTCACAGGCTTCGTCGTTTGAAAAACGGCAAACTCTTTTACGGCGGAAGTTTCTAGACATGGTTGTTCTCCACTAATTCAGATATCAGGATAATCAGGCGACTGCTTCGTCAGCACGCTCTTCCTTGTCAGCTTTTTTCAGCGGAGAAGGTTCGGTGATAGCCGTTTTCTGTTTGATGATCATGTTACGGATAACCGCATCATTAAATTTGAAAGCGCTTTCGAGTTCTTTCAATGCATCAGCGGTGCACTCAATGTTCATCAGAACATAGTGAGCTTTGTGCAGTTTATTGATCGGGTAAGCCAATTGACGACGACCCCAGTCTTCGAGGCGATGAATAGCGCCTTCAGAACCTTCAACGATACTGCGATAACGTTCAATCATCGCAGGAACCTGTTCACTCTGGTCAGGGTGAACCATGAACACAACTTCATAATGTCTCATAGTGTTTCCTTATGGATAAGTAGCTACCTGAAATAACAGCTTATCTGTCATAACAGTGCAGCAAGAAAATTAAGCGCGCGATGATATAGGTTGAGCCCTCATCAAGCAAGGTTTTTCTGGAATTTGACAAATATCAATCAAAACTCAATTTGCTTGTGAGTCTGCGCAAGTTAGGATTTCAAACCACGCGCTGAACCACTAGGATAACCAGCCTTTTTCAAGTCTAATTCATTCAGGAGTTGTAAATGCCAATGTTCAAATCCGGCTTAGCTTTAGCTATAGTTACTGTTGGACTGCTCACTGCATGCGGTGACAAAACTGAAACGGTCAGTTTCGCGCAAAATGTCAAACCCATACTCGATAAAAACTGCATGGAATGTCACACCGCTGATGGCGCCGGTACTGCTGCCAGTGGCCTGCAAATAACCTCTTATGAGGCTTTGATGAAAGGCACAAAATACGGTCCTGTGATCGTTGCCGGCAACCCGGAATCCAGTACCCTCTACCGCCTGATCGCTGGTCTGGTTGATCCGACTATCCGAATGCCTCATGGCAAAGAGGCTATTCCAGATGCTGAGATCAAAATCATCGAAAACTGGATCAATCAGGGCGCCAAAAACAATTAATACGTCTTAAAAGCCGGGATTGCCCGGCTTTTTATTGACTACGTTGCCTTAACACCTCAAACAGACAGACACCGGTAGCCACCGATACATTCAAACTTTCAACCTGGCCTTTCATCGGTATGCGTATTAATGCATCGCAATGTTCACGAGTCAAACGACGCAACCCCTTGCCTTCTGCGCCCATCACAATGCCTACAGACTGACGCAGATCGGTTTCAAAAAGTGACTGCTGTGTTTCTCCGGCAGCGCCATACAGCCAGATATTATAATCCTGCTTAAGCTTTTCCATGGTTCGGGCCAGATTTGTCACTTGCACATAAGTGACTGTTTCAGCCGCTCCACTGGCTACCTTGGTCACAACAGGCGTAAGCCCGACAGAGTTATCTTTGGGCGCAATCACCGCATGCACACCAGCTGCATCGGCACTTCTGAGACAGGCACCGAGGTTATGAGGATCGGTAACCCCGTCAAGAATCAGTAACAAAACTGTTTCATCGAGATGATCCAACAAGCGGTATAACGCATGTTCATCTTTGGCAGCCGCCAGCATCACCTCCACCGCAACACCCTGATGGTTGGTTTTGTCTTTGAACAACTGATCAAGTTGTTCACGGCGCACCCTGTTGATAGAGACGCCCATTTGTTGCGCCAGACTTTCAACATCCTGAATACGCCGATCTTTACGACTGTTATCCAGCCACAGGTTCAGAACATTAGCCGAACCATGTTTGAGCGCTGCACGTACAGCATGTATGCCACCGGCTATATGACTGTTTTTCGCCATACTTAATGAGCACCTTTGTTCTTTTTCTTCTTGCGATCTTTTTTATGCTTGCCTTTGTGTTTGTCCTTTTTATGTTTTTTCTTTTCCTGATGTCCCTCATTATGCACTTTACCAGCAGCCGAACGCGGCTTTCTTGCCGGACGCTCACCAGCTGATGTATCCAACTGTCCATCCGCTAGAATGAAGTCGATTTTTCGATCATCCAGATTAACCGCTGCCACTTTGATACGGATGCCATCACCTAGTCTGAAAACCTGACCTGAACGCTCACCGGTTAAACGATGACCAACCGGATCAAAATGATAATAATCATTCTTTAATGCGGTGATATGCACCAAACCATCAACATAGATCTCGTCGAGTTGCACAAACAGACCAAATGAGGTCACCGTGCTGATTATGCCGTGAAACTCTTCGCCGACCTTATCCATCATGAATTCACACTTCAGCCAATCCATAACGTCACGGGTTGCGTCATCAGCGCGACGCTCAGTCATCGAACAGTTTTCCGCCAGAGACTGCATCTGTGCTTCAGAATAGCTGAAGCCTTTAGCCTTGCCGGCATCCAGAATGTGTCCGATAGCACGATGCACCAGCAAGTCAGGATAACGACGAATCGGTGAAGTAAAATGCGTGTAGGCAGGAAATGCCAGACCAAAATGTCCCATATTCTCAGACGAGTAAACCGCCTGTGACATGGATCGCAGCATAACCGTCTGAATCAGATGCGCATCAGGACGATCATGAACCTGATCCAATAGATCCGCATAGTTTTTTGCAGAAGGCTTGTTACCACCATCGAGCATAATGCCCAACTCACGCAGGAATTCTTTAAGATCCTGAAGTTTTTGCTCCGGAGGTGGCTCATGGTTACGATAAACCGCAGCGATTTTATTACGCAGTAAAAATCTTGCCGCAGCAATATTGGCAGCCAGCATACATTCTTCAATGATTTTATGCGCATCATTACGATGCACCGGCTCTACCCGTTCGATTTTCTTGTCATCACAAAAAACGATGCGCGTTTCTGTCGTATCAAAATCAATGGCTCCGGCTTCCTGACGTCCGGCATGTAAAGCTTTATACAGGTCATAAAGAGTCTCTAAATGCGGCAGAATTTTTTGATTCTTTTCAATCAGTTTCTGATCATGATCGACCAACATCGCAGCTACATCATCATAAATCAGACGCGCTTTGGAGTTCATTACCGCACGGTAAAATTTAGAACGAAAAATTTTGCCATTTTGATCAATGTTTAATTCGGCCGTCATGCATAAACGATCTACATTGGGATTTAATGAACACAGGCCATTAGACAAAATTTCCGGCAACATCGGCACAACACGATTCGGGAAATAAACCGAGTTACCGCGATTGACGGCCTCTTTGTCCAACGCAGAATCAACGGCAACATAATTCGATACGTCCGCAATGCAGACTAACAATCGCCACCCTTTAGGCGTCTTACTGGCATACACCGCGTCATCAAAATCCCGTGAATCCGCGCCATCGATGGTGACTAAAGGCAGGTCTCTCAAATCTACCCTACCATCCTGAGTCTTGGCATCTTCCGGCACTTCAGGACTTAAACTTTGTATTTGTTGCAGAACATCCTGCGGCCATTCGCAGGGAATATTATGTGAACGGATTGCAACATCAGTTTCCATGCCCGGCGCCATGTGTTCACCAAGCACTTCAATAATCTTGCCGGTTGCCCGATGACGATGAGTAGGCGCTTCAGTTATTTCAACATTGACCATTTCACCCATGCCAAGAGATTCACATTCAACTTCCGGAATGCGAATGTCCTGAGAAATACGCTTATTATCAGGTACCACAAAAACATCGCCCTGGTCACAGAAAAGACGCCCGACCAGGGTCTTGTTGGCATAGTCGATAACACGAATGACCGTACCTTCGCGCCGACCACGTGAATCTTTTCCGGAAACATAGACATCGGCGATGTCACCATGCATCAGTGGCCGCATCTGAAAAGCAGACAGAAACAGGTCATCGCCACCTTCATCCGGTTTCAGAAAACCAAATCCATCCTGATGGCCAATGACCCGACCACGAATCAGGTCCTCTTCATTGACGGGGTAAAATTGACCTTTACGGTTACGAATCAGCTGACCGTCACGCACCATGGCATTAAGTCTGCGCTGCAGGCCAACCAGGTGTTCTTCCTCGGTAAGCTTGAGAATATGAATGATGTCATTATAGAAAAGCTTGTCGCCGGCCAGTTTCATCTGGTCAATAATAAACTCCCGGCTCGGGATCGGATTTTCGTATTTTTGCGCCTCGCGCTCTTTGTGTGGATCAACAAATGCGGGGGTTACAGATTTATCAGTTTTACTCAAAATAGACTTCCAGAAATTAACATAATGCGCCTATTGTACGTTGACAAGAAGCATCTGTCGCTGTAGAGTTCGCGCCCATAATGCCTGGGTGGTGAAATTGGTAGACACGCTAGCTTCAGGTGCTAGTGATCGAAAGGTCGTGGAGGTTCAAGTCCTCTCCCAGGCACCAATTTCTTTTCTTGTATCCACAAGACTCTAATTACCTAGAAATTAATTAATATCATCATTACGTCTTTGTCTTCATGCCAGGCATTCGACAAAGCCAAGAGGACTATTCCGGCCTTCGGCGTTCACCAAGCTGCGTTGCTTCGCAACGGTCATGGCTCACCCTCTCCCAGGCACCAATTTCTTTTCTTGTATCCACAAGACTCTAATTTCTTGCAAGCTGGCTAATTCACGTTAAGTCTTTGTCCTACGGCACTATTTGAATTGCAA
>Ga0181582_10000424_pt1 | contig 30045 bp, 20 predicted proteins | sample 071ome_32_FD_132438 | JGI IMG/M metagenome (GOLD analysis project Ga0181582, IMG submission 132438) | Coastal salt marsh microbial communities from the Groves Creek Marsh, Skidaway Island, Georgia - 071405AT metaG (megahit assembly) | ecosystem: Environmental > Aquatic > Marine > Intertidal...
AGCAGCCAGGGTACCAGCGGAGCCCGCCAGGCGGGGATGCCCTTGCCGGCAAACAGGATGCGGGCCTGGCTGTACAGGAAGCCGAGGAAGGACACCCCCATCAGGGCGTGCAGCCAGTCGGGTTGTATAAAGTGTTCCAGAACCAGCCCGGGGTAAAGAATGGCGACAAAGTAGGTTTCCCTGGTCATCCATGAGCTTTGCGGCCGCAGCAGTACGTTCATGAAGCGTTCCTTGCGGGAGATTTCCAGGAACACGAAAAACAGGCCGATGGCCATCAGGGTGCAGGCCATGGCATACAGGCTGATTAATGCCTTGAGATCGAGGTTGCCCATCCAGTAATTCACGGTGGCCAATATGCCCAGGCCGGCACTCATGCCGCCCAGCGTGAAGTTCATGGCGGCGCGGTAATCCCAGAAGGTCTGTTTTTTTCCGGACAGCGGGCTGTCGGGATTGGCCTGCAGCTCATCGGCATCTTTCTCTGACATGTCATGGCCCGGTGTGACCGGAATGTCATAGAGGTACCTGATCTGGGGGTCATTGCCCAGCGACTCATGCATCTGGAAACTGAGCCGGTGTTTCGCCAGCTGGCTGACATTGCTGTCGGGATCGTTGAAATCCCCGAACTGGATCGCCTGGGTCAGGCAGGACGCCGCACAGGCCGGCGTGTATTCCAGGTCGACGCCAGGTGTTTTGCCTGCCGCCAGGGCATCGTCAATCCGGTCGACACAGAATGTACACTTCTGTGCCGTGCCGCGCCGCTCGTCATGGCTGACAGCCTTTTCCTGCAGGGTTTCCTCACCGTAATACCAGTCAGGGTCCGACACGATGGTCCGCGCCTCGTAGGGACAGGCCACTGCACAGTAGCCGCAGCCGATGCAGGTATCGTAATCCATCGTAACCAGGCCATCTTCCCGCTGGCGGGTAGCCCCTGACGGGCATACAGGCACACAGGATGGATTGGCACAGTGCTGACAGCCCACGACGAGGAACTCCCGCTGCACATTGGGGAAGGTGCCATGTTCCACATCCAGAACATTGCGCCACTTCACACCAGGGGTAGTGTCGTTGGCGTGCTTGCAGGCAATGGTGCAGGTCTGGCAGCCGACACAGCGGTTGATGTCGATCACCATGCCCCAGCGATGTTGTCCGGTTTCTGGCGTACTCATGCCGCACCTCCTGTTGTCCCTTTTGACAGCCTGGTGATTTTCACCCGGGCCAGGTCGGCACTGCTGCCGGTGTTGTCGGTCAGCGACAGGGAAATGGATGACAGTGTGTTCAGGCTTGGCAGCTTGAGGTCTTTGGCGACAGGCGTGATCCAGAAATCGAATTGTCCCAGCATCAGCAGGGTATCGGGGCGGATGCCCTCGCGCAATTCGGCAAAACCTCTGGTCTGGCCGGTGGCGGATTCGATCAGGATCTCATCCCCTTCGCTGATACCCATCTCGAGCGCGCGGGTGCGGTTCATGATCACCCCCTTGCTGCCGATCATGCTTTGCGCGACATCATTGATGATGGGAATCCAGGCGTTCGATGAAGACAGGTACTGCATACTCTTGGAGCTGAGTACCCAGAACGGGTAGTCGTCCGGGTTCTTGCCCACTTCTGCGGTATGGTTGATCCAGATGTCGGCGAACGATTCATAGTGGGGCAGCGGCTGATATTCCTGCAGCTGGGCATCCCACCATTGAATGCCGGATTCATGCAGACGGTTGGCCAGCTGGGTGCCATGGCGCAGGATACGCTCCTGATAGGGCATCTCGAACCTGATGCCACGCTCCTTCAGGGTGGGGTAGAGGAACCATTGCAGTTCGGGATAATCCCGCAGCAGGTAACCATGCTCCCTGAACCAGTCGATGCCGTGCACTTCCTCGCCTTTGGTGGTGCCATGACTGGCGGCCCTGGCCACGGCGTCCCAGATCTCCTCGACGCTGTGTTCTTTCGTGACATCGAGACTGTAATCAAATTCCTCAGTTTGCAGACGGCAGCCTGCCGCACCCTTGTTGATGGCGGTGTTGTATTCCTCCAGCAGCCCGATGCGTTTGGCCAGTTCGGTGGTGACCCATGTCATGTCGCGGGCATCCACGACAGGATCACCGGCTGGCTGGCGAATGGCCCATCCGGCGGACTTCCAGAACTGGTCTACCGGCTTGCTGGAACCGATACGCATGAGTTGCAGGCTTTCCAGGTCCGTGGCATCAGGCAGCAGCACATCCGCCATGTAGTTGGTTTCATCCAGCACGTAGGCAAAGGCCACGGTGAAAGGGAACTCGGCAATACGCTCGGTTACCTCACCGATATCCAATGAGGAGATGGCCGGATTGCTGCGATAGCAGATCCACACGTCCGGCTTGGTGATGCGGGGCATGTCCTTGGGCTGATCCTTCTGGAACAGCCAGGGCAGATGTGCCGGTCCCAGTGCCGCGGACCAGGGACCGCTACCCACCAGCGGTACCAGGGTGTTGAAGGCATTGCGAATCGCCGGCTGACTTTCCCAGTCTTCTTTGGTGGTGGGGTTGAAGGGGTAATCCATGATGCCGTCTTCACTGCTCACCACGCTCAGGTGGCGGCTGTTGGCCGGACGGTTCAGTTTTACCATGCTGCCAATGTTGCCGCCGGGTACTTCCAGCGCACCGACCAGCGACAGGAGCATGGTACGGGCCCAGCAGCAGTGGTAGCCGCCCCAGCCATTGTTCACGCCGCGCCCCAGCATGACGCCGACAGGACGCAGCGGCAGGGTGACGCCATCGATCTCTGTGGTTTCACCCACGCAAGCATTTTCCACGTATTCGGCAGCAATGCGGCGGATAGTGTCGGCCGGCACTTCACATTCTTTCTCCGCCCAATCCGGAGTGTACTGCGCCATGTGATCCAGCATACACTGGAAACTGGTGCGTGCTTCTATATCGCTATGCTCCCAGCGCTGGCCGTCGGCGCCGACTTCAACGGCACTGACCTTGTGGGTACCATCCAGGGCGGGCTGCCGGAATTCGCTATCGAAAGGTTTGGCCTTGCCATCGCTGTCGATCATCAGTGGTTTACGGGTTTCGGCATCACGCAAAAAGTAGCCGTTGGGGCCCACCAGATAAGGGGAAGTGGTCATGTCCCGCAGAAAGTCGAGATCGCAGCTGGCACGCCAGTCCAGGCCAAACAGGATGTGATGCATCACGGCATATAAAAAAGCAGCATCGGTTTTCGGCTTGATCGGCACCCATTCCGCAGACACGGCCGCCGAGTAGGACAGGTGGGGTTCCACCTGCACGCGCTTCATGTTGTTCTCCACGCGGGCATTGGCGCTGCGCCAGATGCCGGCCACACCGCCGGACGCTTCCATGTTGTGGCCGCAGGCGATCACGTATTTCATGCGCGGGGTATCAGTGCCTACGGTAAAGGCACGATGCCAGAGCTCGCCGTAAAGATGTTCGGAGTGGAAGCATTTGAGACCCTGGCCGCTGCCAAAGCCCTGGTCCAGTTTGCCCCACGCGCCCATGAATGCCGGGAAGGTGCCCATGTACTGCACTGGCGTGCCGCCGCCACCGGAGGTGAAGGCCAGGCGCGGGTAGCCGCTTTCATCCAGTTCGCCTTTTTCCCGAATGCCGCGCAGTTTTTCTGCCACCAGGTCCAATGCTTCGTCCCAGGAAATGGGCTCAAAGCCGGGATCATGTTCCTTGCCCTTGAGCGGATTGGTCCGCTTCATCGGCTGCTTGATACGGTGGGGGTTGTAGGTTTTCTGGATCAGGCCATAGGCTTTCACGCACACGCGTCCGCCGCCGGGATGTTCCCCCTTGATATCAAAGTTGGACTGGATACGCGTGGCAACACCGTCTTCCACTTCCACCTTCATCAGGTCGGGCCCGGCCACACACTGGTTGCAGTAGATGGGTACGGTATGGCGTTCACTGACTTTCTTGTAGGGTTTTTTGGCGCTCATGATCCGGTCAGGTTCCGTTTTATTTGTTCAGGTCGGCCAGTTGGGCTTTCTTATCCTGGAGGCGATTGCGGGTCATATCCAGGTTCACCACAAAACGGCTGTGTTTGCAGACACCCGCCTGTTCGCCGGCAGGATCTGTAGCTACCACGTCAAAACTGTAGCTGCGGCGATCAATGGCTGTAAGGGTGGCCACCAGCTCTACCTGCTCTCCCTCGGGAGTCGGTGCGGTGTGCTTGAAGTCCACATGGGTGCCCACGGAACTTTCGCCTTCGTCCAGGCATTCCTCCAGCAGGTCGTGGCACAGGCGCTCCATGTCGGCAATCATTTTGGGAGACGCATAGATACCCAGGTTGTCGCCCAGGTGACGGGTGGCCCGCTCTTCGTCAACAATGATGGTACGGGTAATCTGCATACCGACTTCGCGGTTGTCTTTCATTTAACTGTCTCCAAAAAATTTTGTCTCTTACAAGTAAAACCACTGTGTTTCTCTAGTCCGGCAAGCCAGACCCTTTTGGCCGGTTCGGAGAACGCATACGTACATCCCTGTACGCTCGGCCTCGCCATCCATGGCAAGGACGTCTCCGCACCGGCCAAAAGGGTCTGGCCTGCCTAAGCAGCGAATTTAAGCTTTTGCTAATTTACGCTCTTGTTTATTCGCTATACATCCGTCGAAGTTCGGTTTTCTGGATCTTGCCCATGGCCGTTTTCGGCAGAGTGTCCATGAACGCCATGCGGCGCGGAATCTTGTAGCCACCGATGTGCTGGCGGCAATGTTCGATAATCTGCGCTTCGGTCAGGGTGGCGCCGGCCCTGGGTACGATGGCGGCAAACACCGCTTCACCCCATTTTTTATCGGGTACCCCGACTACGGCCACTTCGCTTACATCCGGATGCTTGTAGATGGCCACTTCCACTTCCAGCGAGTACACATTCTCGCTGCCGGTGATGATCATGTCCTTCTTGCGATCCATCAGGTAGAGCTTGTTGTCTTCATCAAGACAGCCGACGTCGCCGGTGTGGAACCAACCGCCTCTGAACACTTGCGCATTCAGCTCATCCATCCCCAGGTAACCCTTGGTCACGTTGGGACCGCGTACGACCACTTCGCCGGTTTCACCAACGGGAACCTCGTTGTCATGTTCATCGACAATGCGGATTTCCACGTGGGGTACAGGGATGCCAACAGAGCGTAACAGTTTCTCATTACCGGAGGCCATGGCTTCCCGGTTCTGGGTCGGTGACAGGGTGGTCAGGATGGGTGCGGTTTCGGTCAGGCCGTAGCTCTGCTGCAGATCCACATCGGGGAATCTGGCCATCAGGCGCTTGATCCATTCGGCATCCAGCGGGGCTGAACCGTAAAAGATCTGCCGCAGGTGGCTCAGGTCATAGTCGTCCAGAGTCGGCTCCTGTAGCAGCAGGATGATGATGGTGGGCGGCATCATGCTGAAGGTCACCTTGAAGTCCTGCAGGTGACGCAGAAAATTGGTGGTGCTGAATTCCTGCAGGTAGACATGGGCGCCACCCATCAGGGTGAAAACATTGCCCAGCAAATCGGCGGAATGGAACATGGGCGCCATGTGCAGATAGACGTCGGCTTCATGGGCGCGGGTCGTCAGTGCCATCTGGATGCAGTTGCTGATCACGTTTGAATGGCTCAGGCGCACGCCCTTGCTGCGGCCGGTAGTGCCGCCGGTATATAGCAGGATGGCGTCATCATCCTGCGCGGCCTGGTAAACGGCTTTAGGTTCCGCACTGAGCAGCTCGATCTCGTACTGGGGCCAGGGCAGGGAGTCATCGGTGACCGGTGTCGGGGATATATGCAGCACCTTGTCCTGCCAGCGTGAAAGCGCGTCTTCCTCCAATAAATGGATAAACTTGTCTTCCACCGCCAACACCTGGCAGTCGGCATCCTCAAGAATGTACTGAATTTCAGGCACTGCCAGGCGGAAGTTCACCGGCACCGGCACGGCCCCCAGCCAGTAGCCGGCATTGATCAGCTCGGCATGACGAAAGGAGTTGCGGCTGATGATGCCAAAACGCTGCCCAGGTTTTACACCCATCTTTTCCAGCACGGCAGCTGCCCTGGCAATCCGGTCCACGTACTGGCCATAGGTCAGGGTGGCCTCGTCATCCAGAATGGCGGTGCGTTTGCCATAAATTTTACCGGCCCGTTCAATAAGGGTGCCGGTGGTCAGCAGCTGTTGTGAAGGATGGGACATGGTGTTCAGGTCTTGTTGTTATTGATGTTATAGCCTATGGAAAACCTGCTTGTTATCAAGCGAACCGCAAGGACCAGTCCGGGCTCCTGTCAGAACCCGGCAATCAGGTTGATCAATGCAGCCTTGCCCTGTTTATTGGCATCCAGGCAGCGCTTGAGCGCTTCTTCCAGCTGGTCCGCATGGTCGACTTTCTCACCGTGGCCGCCGCAGGCTTCCATCAGCTTGTCGTATTCCGGGGATTCGCCCAGGGATACTAGCGGCATGATGTCTTCCTGGGATGCCAGTCCATCCGGGTACATGCCCAGGGTGGAGCGGTGTACCGCATGCCAGCGGGCATTGTTCATGACAATAGTGGTGGTTGGCAGATTGTTGATCTTGGCGGCATGGTGGGCGGCCGTCGGGCAGCCGAACATGTAGGAGCCATCGCCCACAATCAGGATCACATCTTTCTCCGGGGCACCTTTCTTGGCTCCTAATGACGCACCCAGTCCAAAGCCCAGGCCCCCGGCCAGGGAGCTGGACAGGTAGCTGCGCGGCTCTTCCAGGTCCAGGAACTGCAGCGGCACTCCCAGCTCATTGACCACCACGGTGTTTTTATCCTTGACCCGGTTGATGACATTGGCCACCCACAGGGGATTCACCGGTGATGAACCGGCAGCGGCTTCTATGGCCTTGGCCATATCCGCATCGCGAGCGGCCGCTATGGCGGTAAAGGTATCGACGCGAGCCTGCTGTTTGTCACCGGCATCAGCACAGGCTTCAGTCAGCGCGTCTTCCAGTTTGCACAGGGCAATGGAACTGGAACCGCTGATGGCCAGGTCCATCTGGAAGCCTCTGACCGGGTAGTTGCTGAAGAAGGGATCAGGACCGATGTGGACAATCTTTGCATCACTTCGTGGTGTTACCGCACTGGGCCACCAGGGCACTTCGGTATCCAGGGAGATCAGGACATCGGCCCGGGCAATGGCTTCGGCCGGATGAATGCCGACGAACATCGGGTGTTTGAAGGGGATATTCAGCTCCCGGGCACCGGGTTCTCCTGGCACGGCCACGCCTACCCCGAAGGTCTCGGCAATACGGGACAGCTTGGCCACGTTGGCCGGGTCGCGCCCGGTACAGGAGGTAATGATCAGCGGGAACTCGGCCTCGGCAATCCAGGCAGCGGTCTGCTTGATCGCCTTGGTGGAGGGAGCAGAGATACTGGCCCCTAGCGGGCGATCCCTGGGCGGCACCGCGTTCTGATCAGTCAGGTCACCGAGCACTTCACGAGGCATGCACAGATACACCGGCCCATGGGGCTCAGTCATGGCAATGTCGAGAGCACGGCCCACGATATCCTCCGGGGGCTGGCCCGGACGCAGTTCGTAATCCCACTTGACCCATTCACGGACAGAACCGCCCTGATCGAAGGAATCCTGGCCCCAGTGGATGCTGGCATTGCGGGACCCGATGTGGCCTTTTTCAGTGCTTGGCGTACGGCCAGCCATCAGCAGGATGGGGGCATTATCACGGGAGGCATTCATCAGGCCACACAGGGCATTGGCGGTACCCACGGTCACATGCACCATGACTGCTGCTGGTTTGCCTGTTGCCAGGAAATAGCCATGGGCCATGGAAATGGCGACATTCTCATGGGGCACGGTAATGAACTCCGGGGTCTTGATACCGGCTTTCTGCGCAGCCACGAGGCCTTCAATGATCGGGGCAAAGTCAGTGCCGGCATTGGCAAAGACGCAGTCGATACCCCGGTCCAGCAGGGCCTGTAAAAAGTTCAGGGCGACGGAATGAGTGGGCTGCTTGTCTGTCATTTGATGCTCTCTCTTACTGTATTTATGGATTTGGTTGGTGTTCTGCCGGTTTCCGGCTCGGCTTTTATCTTTTCCAGATTGGCCAGCAACTTGTGCATGGTGTCCGTGAATCGTTTCAATTCAATTGGGGATATCCCGTTAGCCAGTTTTTCTTCCCGGTCCATGACGGCGGCAAGGAAGGTCTGGTGCAGCTGCCAGCCTTTGGGGGTCAGGGACCAGCGCTTCTGTTTGCCTGCAGGGCTTTGCGTGCGGCCTTCGACCATACCGGCGTCACCGAGTTTGGTGAGCGCCCGGCTGGCAGCGGCCTTGTCGATACTGATGAGTTCACACAGTTCAACGGCTTTCTGGTCAGGGCAATAGCCCAGCGACGCCAGCACTTTCATTTCGGTCGAGCCCATGCCGAACTGCTGCAGATACTGCTGGGATGCCAGGGTGGTCAGCCGGGTGTTGAGTATGGATAGGAGGTGTACAGGATAGCGCTCAAAATTTAGAACCTGGTGGCCATCACGTACCGACACGGAAGGACTGTCTGTGTAAGTCATGTTGTTATTGTGTGTTCTGTTCTTCACAGCGATGGGCTTCCGGGTACTGTCCAGGTCTGGCACTCTGGTCAGCGGTATGGGGACTCGAGACACAGGATGATGCGGGGATAATATTTCCAGAAAGTTGACGAGTCAACAAAAGAGGCCAAAAAAATGTGTGCGACTGTATTAAGCAGATGTCCGCGCAGTGGCACAGTTAAGGGCGTTTTAACTGCTGAAGTGGCGGCGAAAGGTGAAGCAGGCCCTGGTCAGCTGGGCGCATAGTGAACAGCCAATCCGGCAGACTAGTTGTCTTCCGCTTCCTGGCAAAACTCCGGGCGGTCCAGGCCGAACTGGATATTCACATCCAGACATTCATCTTCTTCCACCTGCAAGCCGGTCGTGGAGGTCAGGCTGTCCACCTGGTGGCCGGTTTGCAGCGCCCTGGCTTCGGCAATGCGCATGGGTGTCACCGCTCGCGGGTCCATGTCTACATAAGAGCAGGTGAAGCCTCGCAGCGTACATTCACTGGTGGTGTGGGCAATGCCCCTTTTTGCCATTTCCTGTTGCATGAGTTCAACGGCGGGCTCATTCAGTACAATGGCATTATTGGGCCTGAATGTGCCGACGCCAATGGCGTAGTCGATAGGCATGAGGGGTTCAATGCTGGCACCGAAGGCGCCATCGTTCTTTTTACCGAGGTCGTAATCGCCAAGGTCGGCATTGTGGTCAATCAGGTATTGAATAATGGCCACATCCCCAAGATTGCCGGCAGCCATCAGCGGGGTGATGCCGTAATCATCGTGCCAGTTCACATCCATGTCATGCTCTTCCACCAGCAGTCTGATGAGTTCAAGGCGCTCACGGTACGGGTGCTGTGAATGATAGCCATGAATGAAACCAAGTCCTGAAGCGGCGCCAAGGGAGGTTTCATTATCGCTGGATTTGATCTTCGGATCGGCACCGTGATCCAGCAGCAATCGGGTTAACTCAAGATCACCGGAAAACGCCGCTCGCATGATGGCTGTGGCAAAGACGATGCGGGGTGAGCCGCCACGCATTCTGGCTCGGGGGGTGTCATTGACTATCTGGTTGGGGTCCGCGCCGGCTTCCAGCATTTTCCTCACCAGGGGCAGGGGGTCATCGGTCACTATCCAGGGAAAGTTGGGTGCGGTTTCCATATTGCGTCTGTCTACGGCCCAGAACAGCGGGGTGAAACCGCGGGCATCGGCCTGGTTAAGGTTGGCCCCCCGGTCTACCAGTAGATCGGCAATGGCATAGTGACCATTGAAAATGGCCAGCCCCAGCGCGTCCTTGCCGTCAGCCACCAGGGCATTGATATCAGCACCGGCATCCAGCAGCAGCCTGACAGTATTGATGTGGCCGTTGCGTACTGCGAAGTGCAGCGGTGTCAGTTCGCCACTGGCATGCTGAACCGGGCCTTTTTCATTGTCCTGCCGCTCCCGGGGAGCGGTGCCTTCAAAGCCCCGGGTGGTATCCGGTGGTACGAAGCGGCTGCGGGCTTCCAGGTCTGCACCCTGTGAAAGAAGCAAGGAAACCACAGCATTGTGGCCTTCTGCCACGGCCCACATGAGCGGGGTGGTCAATGACCAGTTCTCGCGGGCGTCAATAGCTGCCCCATGGTCCAGTAGTGTTTCCACGGCATCTGCTATGCCGGTTTTTGCAGCGAGCATTAAAGGGGTGTCGCCCGTGGCCGTCACAGGGGCGTTGGGATCGGCGCCCGCATCCAGCAACAGTGACAACATATCGGCACTGCCATTGATGGCAGCCAGTTCCAGGGGGGTGGCATAGGTGCGGTTGCTGGCATTGACGTCAGCGCCGGCCTCGATCAACAGCCTTGCTGATTCCATATCATTCCACTGGGCTGCCCAGTGCAGGGCAGTTGCCCCATCCACCTGGCGTTCATTGGCATCGGCACCAGCCGCCAGCAATGCCTGGACCTGGTCGAAGTTTCCGGCCTGCATGGCATCGGCGATTTCCGCAGCCTGCACATTAATACCGGAAAATAACAGAGCCAGCGCAACACACGTCTTCATGTTATGGGTATTCATGATTCGCTACCTTGTTTCTATCCCTATTCAAACAGGTTCACACCGCGAGCGCGGCCAAGCCATTCGGTCAGTTTTTCGAGTTCTTCGTCATTAAGCTGTGCGCCTCTTTCCCGCTCATTGACCAGAAGTACGCGCCAGCCTTCTTCGTTATGCCGCGTATTGAATACGGGATCGAGTGTATGGCAGGCGATACAGCGCACCTCCATGAAAATTCGGGCGTCAGCGTTGGTAAAGAATTCATCGATTTCCGGTGGCACATAATCCCGTGGGAAGGGGATGGATTCCGGCCCAAACTGGCTGACCAGGAAGTCCAGCAGCATGGTTCTCTCATTTGCAGACAGCTCCGTGGCATGGTCTCCCTGGTGCTTGTCATCTATCAGGGCATTCCAACCATCGCGGTCCAGTGCGTAAAAGGCGTAGTCGTCTATGCCATGACAGGCGGTGCAGTTGTCCAGAATGACATTGCGTACGGGTCCGCCCGGCAGGGGAATGTCGGGCCAGGTGGGCGGCCTGCGAATCTGGGCTGTCGCCAGGCTGCCGGTCAGCAGGAATAACACTATGAGCGATAAAAATCTGGTCATGGATAACATTCCGCTTACGCGATGGGCAGCAGGTGGGTACTGCCACCGATGCTGTCGCGTTCGATGCCGTACAGATGCAGCAGGCTCAGCAGCATGTTGGCGTGCTTCTCGGTGTTGTCCGGGAACACGATATGGCGGTTTCCCTGGAAAGTCCCGTCAATTTTTCCCACCAGCGTGACCGGAATTTTTTCATGGGCATGGCGATGGGAATTACCCATGTTGCTTCCCATGTACATCAATGAATGATCCAGCACATTGCCGTCACCTTCCTCGATGGCATGGAGTTTGTGGAGGAAGTCGGCCACGATGTTGAAGTGGTAGCGGTTCATGCGGGCATAGTTGGCGATGTTGTCTGGTTTGTCGCCGTGATGGGACGAACCATGCCAGGCACCGGTGGACCCGGAGGCGGGGAAACTGAAACCGCTCAGGTCACGGCCCAGCATCATGGTGGCTGAGCGGGTGATATCCCCCTCGAAAGCCAGCGCGATCAGGTCGAACATCAGGCGGAAATGGGTGTCCTTGTCCTGGGGAATGCCGAACGGGACTTCCTCGGTCGGTTCCTCGACACCGTTGTTCAGCGCAATCTGGATGCGACGCTCCAGCTCGCGAATGTTGTCCAGGTAATTGTCCAGGCGACGCTGGTCACCACTGCCCAGCTCTCGTTTCAGCTCAGGGATTTTTTCAGCCACCGAGTCCAGTATGGAGGCATCCAGGGTACGTCCACGACGACGCTCTTCCGTGCTCCCGCCGGTGCCAAAGAGTCGCTCGAAGGCCACGCGCGGATTGATTTCCGTGGGCAGGGGCTCCGTGGGGGAAATCCATGACATGGAATTGGTATAAGCACAGTTATAACCCCAGTTGCAGTTGCCGTAATTGCCGGCATCCTCCACCCCAAGCTGTATGGACGACAAAATCGTGTCACGACCGTATTCCTGGGCGATCAGCTGGTCGATGGTTACGCCAAGATAGGGTGCCACCGCATTACGACGGGGACGGGCACCGGAAAAAATGGCTGCGCCGCGGGCATGGTTGCCGCCAGGCTCCTCTTCGGTGGAAAAGCATTCCGGAATATCCAGGCCACTGATTAGTGTCACGTAGTCCCTCAGTTTCTCCAGGGGTTTGGTGACATAGGAAAACTCAAAGTCACGGCCAACTGTGGTCGGACTCCAGTAGCCGGGTGCCACACCATGGGGATGCCACACGCCAACAAATCGTTTTGGGGGCACCGCGGCAGCAGCCCTGGCCAGTGGAGTCAGCGCCGGCACCATGGCATCGAGCAGAGGCAGGCCGACCGTGACGCCAGCTGCCCGGAGAAAGGTTCGGCGAGGCAAATGTTTACGGGTAATGAATTTCATGACAAAGCCCTTTAGTTGCTGGCGAGTTCTTCCAGGTTTTCACTGACTTTCATGCGCATCCGGAACTGGGGACTCATCACCACCCCCAGTACCAGGGAAGAAAAGCGGTAATTGTCCGGCTCGGCATCATTGACGATCTTGCGGACGGTTGGCATGTCCACATACTCAACACCCCGGCCTACGCCATAGGTCATCAGTTTCTCCACGGCAAAGCGGACAAACTGCGGTGAATACTTCAGCAGTTGCTGGCGCAAACCGGATGGCCCGGTGACCACACTGCCATCCCACAGTTCCACCGTGGCATCGATGGGCGAGGACACGCCGCCGAACTGTCGGGGATGCCCGGCCATGGTCCGGTACTTACCATCGGCATTGAAATTTTCCAGGGCAAACCCGATGCCATCCATTAACGCGTGGCAGGTTTTACAAGGCTCGTTCTGCCGGTGCATGGTGAGTTGTTCGCGCAGATTCCTGATCTGATTTTCGCCGGTTTCCTCCAGCGCAGGGACATTGGCCGGCGGTGCGGGTGGCGGTGTGCCAAGCAGGTTTTCCAGCACCCAGACACCACGCTTGACCGGCGAGGTGCGAAAGTTCTCCGCCCAGGTCAGAGACAGGAAGCTGCCCTGTCCAAGTATCCCGCGTCGATAGTCCAGCGCGTCGCCAAGGGCAACACGACGAAAATGGGCGCCGTAAATATTGGGCATGCCATAGTGTTTGGCCAGACGCTCGTTCACAAAGGTGTAATCGGCATCCAGCATGGTGAGGATGCTGCGGTCTTCCCGAATGATGCTTTCAAACAGCAGTTCGGTTTCACGCTGGAAAGCCTGGCGCAATTCGGCATCCCAGTCCGGGAAATAGATGCCATCAGGGGAGGTCGTGGGCAGATTGCGCAGATACAGCCACTGCTGCCCGAAATTCCGGACCAGCGCATTGGCCCTCGGATCATCCAGCATGCGTATAACCTGGGCCTTGAGGGTATCGGGATCACTGAGCTGATGGCTGGCGGCCAGGTTGATCAGTTCATCATCAGGGACGCTGCTCCAGAGGAAAAAGGATAGCCTGGAGGCCAGCTCCAGATCAGTCAGCGGATAAATCTCACCATCAGCCAGATTCTCAGGCACATGTTCGCGCCGAATCAGGAACTCGGGGTCGGCCAGCAGGCGGCGCAGACCCAGCTCGATACCTTCCTCGAAGCTGCCTCCCACGCGGCCTTCCTCGTAAAAGGCCATCATCGGCACGATATCGCTTTCATCCACCGGGCGACGGAAGGCTTTTCGGGTCAGGTTCAGCATGATTTCCTCGGCACATTCCCTTTCCTGGTCAGCGTTTTCCGGCTGGCAGATGAACACTTTCTGCTGGCTGATGGACTCCGTGGATGGTTGAGCCTCGAAAGGCCCGGAAATTTTCAGCATCCCGATGGCGGGGTGGTAGGTCACCTGGGGCAGGTCATTGTTCTCGATGGACTTGCGGTCATATTCCTGGATCAGGCCCGTGTCAGGGCGAAAATTGGTGGCGACAAATGTAGCGCCCACCAGGTGGGTGCCCGCCTTGACCGGCAGGGTGACATCCAGGGAGCCGTCATGGTCGCCGCCCATGCCGACAAAGACGCCAACGCCGGTATAGTCAAAGACATGGACCCGCTCACCATCAATACTCAGTTCCAGCTTCTCGCGGGGAATGAAGCTGCCCATGCCGAAATTCTGCATGGAAAAACTGTATTCACCGTCTTCCGGGAAATTGTGCTTCACGGCAATGCCGCCGCGGGTATTAAAGGGCATGCCTTCAAGCTGCACGTTCTGGGAATTGTCGGCATCCACGATGTAGGTCATCTCGGTGGGCGAACTCCAGAAACCCACCGCCATCCTGGCGATTTGCGCCGCCGCTTTTGTGTACGCTTCAAGCAGGGTCGGGGATATGGTCAGGGAACCAGCCTGGTTGTCAAAGCCACGCGCCGAGGAATCTGCCGGCAGGTAAAGGGCAGGATTGATCTCGATGCCCAGCAGTTCATTGATGACATTGGCATACTCACTCTGGTTCAGGCGATGCAGGCTTTTGGTGCCAGGGTTTACTGGTGCATCATGATCGATAGTGTTTTCCAGCCACCGGGTCAATGCCAGGTAATTGCCGGCTTCAGGGCGCTCCTGTCCCGGTGGCGGCATCATGCCCGCCCGCAGTTTGCGAATGGCTTTTTCCCAGTCTTCGGCATGACTGGCGATGGGATCGTTGAAAATGGTTTCCAGGTCCAGGCTGCCGGCATAATCCTCAAAGTTATGGCAACCGAGGCAGTATTCTTCGAGCTGGGCCCTGTACAGGCGATCGGCACTGCCATCCTGAGCCAGGGCAGCCGGTGACAGGCAGGCCAGGGCGATGGCTGAGAGCATGGTTGATCTTGCCGATGCTGCGGTAAACATGGCTTCCCCCTCTGACAAAAAAAGTTGTCAATGTCAGTATCGTGACACCTGATGGCATGCGGCCATTTGAGCGTTCAGGGCAAGGTGTCAGGTACCTTTTGTTTTTCTCTGTTACGCTTCGGTGAACGAGTCCGGCGAAACAGGTGTTTTCTTTTTCCGGGTACAGCATGGAAATTACTCCCCTTTGCTGAGCTGTGCAATCGGGGAGGGACGACTTCGGGCAGGAGGTAAATCAGTCAACCAGTCTGAGACTGCGGGTGTCGCCCTGTTCAGATACGGTCAGACTGTACTGATCCAATGTGAAATCAATGTGCAGGTGGGCAAAATCACTTTCATTTCGCCATTTCAGGCACAACGCGTTATCTGTTGAATCCTCAAAGGTGAAGGTGCCCTGAAAGGCGGGATGGTCGTTGCGCAGGCGAATCAGTTCACAAAGTTTTTGCACCACCGGGCGGGCCAGGGCCTCATCAATTTCTGTATCGCTGTAATAGTGGCGGTTGATATCCCGACCCACGCCGCTTTTCGCCAGCAGGGCCATATCATTCTCACCGGCGAGCAGACCTACGTAATACACCTGGGGAATTCCGGGGACAAAAAACTGGATGGCTCGGGCAAGCAGATACTTTTCATCATGTTGGCCGAGGGCGTCATAGTAGGTGCATTTGACCTGGTACAGGTCCAGGTTGGAAGCTGCCGCGCCGGTGGCCTCCCGGCTCTGGCCCGCACTGTTGTTGTGAATGCTCTCTATCAGGGCGTCGAGTTCTTCCGGAGGCACCATACCGGGCTCACCACCTTCGGCCCCGATATCGATCACGCCGATGCCGTCATGAGTATCCAGTACGGTCAGGGCATTGGCAGGGCGAATATCCAGCCAGTGTTTGATTGGGGCGGCAGTTTTAAACGCAAAGGCATGCAGCACCAGCGGAGGCAGGGCGAAGTCGTAGACCCAGTCCACCTGGCGGGCAATCGCCACCTGCTTTTTATAGTGCGAATGGATTTCCACCAGCACTTCCATGCCCAAGGACCTGACCGTGGCAGAGAGCTGGTCGATGTAGTCAAAGGTTTCCGGCAGCATGAAGCAGCGGGTGCCCGGTTTTTTGATGGTGTAGCCCACAGCGTCCAGGCGCACCATGCCAACGCCGTTGTCGGCAAAAGTCTGCAGGATGTCCTCCAGATATTGCCTGCCCAAGGGGTGGGTGACATCGATATCCAGCTGGTCCCTGGTAAATGTCGACCACAGCTGGACAGTGTCGCCGGTGCCAAGCCGGGTTTCAATAAAGGGCAAACCGGGCCGGGGGCGATAGATAGTGGCCAGTGCTTCATCGGGCGCATCGTCAGGGAACACCCTGTCCCGGGTGAGCAGCAGGCCATCCCATGCCGAGTTTTCGCCTTTGGCCAGGTAGTCCCTGGCCTGGGGGGAATGCCGGGAAATATGGTTGGCAATCAGGTCGGCCATGATCTCGATATTCTCACCCAGCGCCCGAATATCCGGCCAGTCCCCCAGACGGGGATCCACACGCGTGTGGTCCACCGGATCAAAGCCCGCATCGGTGCCATCGATGGGATCGAAAAACGGCAGCAGGTGAACACCACCAAACAGGCCTTTCAGCCGGCCATTGAGCAACCTTTGCAGATCCTCAATATTGCCACCGGCCAGCCGGTCGACATAGGTGATGAGCTGGACAGCGTTTTTCACGTCCTGGCGTTACCGCTAATGCTGAATCAGGGGGCAACGACACCGCGGAATTTACGTTCCAGGGTCCAGTCGGGGTCCTGGCACAGGCCGCAGTTGGCCCCGATGAAATACAGGGCGGCCTTGCGGTCCCCGCGCAACTGCCAGTTAAGCCAGTTCACTGCCACCTGTGCTGCGGCACCGCCGTTGGCTTCCAGGAAGGTGCCCCCGTGGCCGCGATCAATGTTGGCGACCGCAACCGGCACATGGTTCAGGCGCTTGTAGTCATCCATGCCGTTTTCATAGGCAATGTCGGTTTCACCGCCCAGGATGTAGATCAGGGGAGTGTGGATATCGGCCAGTGCTTCTTTGCCCAGGTCCATGTCGCCTACCGGGATGTCCACAGGCATGGGATTGATGAGTATGCCGGTGTTATGCATCACCAGGGTTTTGACCCGGGGATCACCCGCATTGTGGTTTACCTGAACACCGCCGCAGCTGAAGCCGGAAAATGCAATCTGCTCGGGATCAATGCGGCCATGGAAGGGGCTGGCAGGATTTTCGTTTTCAGCCAGTGCCCAGTCCACGGCCTGCCTGAGTGAGGTATGCGAAGTGCGGCGTGGCGGCTCACCTTCTGCCACAGGTTCGGGCTCATGGGCACCTGGACCGCTCAGGATTCTGCCGCCTGCCACCACCAGGTAACCATGGGAGGCCAGCTCCAGCAGGTGGAAGCGGCTGCTGGCACCGTCAAAGGAACAGCCACCATTACCCCAGGCCACTACGCCCAGTTTCAGGCCGTTCATCCCATCGAGGTCGCGGGGGTGATAGATCACCTGGTCCGGCAGCGAGGGCACCTCTTCTTTCATGGCCGGGTAGGGGCCGGTGCCGGTATTATCCGGCATGGCATTAATGGCGTCCCGGTCAGGCTGTGCCTGCAGGGTAACACTTGCCAGTAGCAGGCCGGCGGTGAAACCAAGGGTTAAAGACCATGTCGATGAACCGGTGCGTTTGTTTTTCATGGGTGTTGCCCCGTTTGCTGTATGTTGTTTTGGGCACCTATAATGCAGAGGTTTCATGGGCAGGTAAAGTCTCGACCTGATCCGAAAAAATAAAAAGATAGGGAAAAGGGTAGGAGGGGGATATGCCGGTATCGGGTGACAGCACCTGGCTGATTCGTGCACTGACCTGCATGATGTTCTTCATGTTTGCGATGACCACCGATGCCGTGGGTTCCATCATTCCCTCCTTGATCGATGAGTTCGATCTCAGCCTGAGTGCTGCCAGCGCCTTTCACTATGTGCCCATGGTGGCCATTGCCCTTGGCGGTCTACTGCTGGGCTTCCTGGCTGACCGGATCGGGCGCAAGGTCACAATCATCCTGGGTCTGCTCTGTTACGGTATCGGTTCGCTGCTGTTCATCTTTGGCAACACCTTTGGTTTCTTCGTAATCCTGCTGGGCTTATCCGGGGTGGGGGTCAGTGTGTTCAAGGTGGGTGCCCTGGGCCTGATCGGTGATATCACCCGCAACACGCGCGAGCACACCACGCTGATGAATACCGTGGAAGGTTTTTTTGCTGTTGGTGCGATTGTCGGCCCAGCCCTGGTAGCGACCTTATTGGCCGCCGGTATTTCCTGGAAATACCTGTATGTAACGGCAGCGGTTATTTGCGGCCTGCTAACACTGACAGCGATGATGGTGCAGTACCCGGATTTGCGCCACAGCAAGGAGGAGCCCACCAGTCTCGGCCAGGCCATGTCGATGGTGAAAAATCCCTATGCGCTTGGGTTTTCCACGCTGGTCATGCTGTATGTCGCTGTGGAAGTGGCGATCTACGTGTGGATGCCCACCTGGCTGGCAGACTATGCAGGACCAAGCCCCTGGCTGGCGACCTATGCGCTGACCATTTTCTTTGTGCTGCGTGCCGTGGGCCGATTTCTGGGCGCATGGCTGCTGCATCACCTGGCCTGGGACAGTGTGCTCACCGTGCTGGCGCTAGGTATTTTTGTATGCTTTGCCGGCAGTCTGGTCGGCGGACCGGGCCTTGCTGTGTGGCTGTTGCCCTTGTCCGGCCTGTTCATGTCGGTCATGTATCCGACCCTGAATTCCAAAGGCATCAGCTGCTTCCCAAAGGATGAGCATGGCACCGTTGCCGGGGTGATCCTGTTTTTCACTGCTTTTGCCGCAGCTGTTGGGCCACTGGCAATGGCCGCAATCAGTGATGCACTGGGCAATATCCGGTACGGCTTTTACCTGGCGACCTGTTTTGCCCTGCTGCTGTTCTTGGGTTTGCTGTGGAACAGGTCGGCATCACCAGCCGCAGACAGGCTGGCCCTGTTCGAGGTAGAGGCAAGTGGTGTATAAATGCAAAGGTTTAAATGAAAACACTACGAGGGGATAACAATGAAAACAAGCAAGTTGAAGTGGGTGGTTGGGGTAATTCTGTGTCTGGCCGGCTTTCAGGTGGCAGCACAGACTGGCGGGTTGCCGGTGAATGCGGCGCACGTGGTGCGCGTGTTTGCCACACCTGATGGAGGTTCAAGGGTGGAAGTTCTGGATATATCACCGAACGCCAAACCCATTCCGGTCACCAGCATGACGGCGAGTGTCTATAACGGATCCGGTACTTCCAGCAATCCGGACTGGCACACTGCCCCGCGCAAACAGTTTGCCATCAACATGACCGGTGAGCTGGAGGTGGAGCTTTCCGATGGCTCCCGCCGGTTGATAGGCAGTGACCTGGTGTTTTTGGAAGACCTCACTGGGCAAGGCCATGTCACCCGCCCGCAGGGTCCCATCACCAACGTCTTCATCCATGTGCCCGCAGACTTCGACATCGTTGCCTGGGCCGCCGGTAAATAAAAAAATCGGGGTCAGAACACTATTTATATATAAAGGTGATCTGACCCCAATTATGCCTTTAGTCTCTATTGTCCATTTCAGGAGTCGTTGATGAGCACCCTGTCCAATTCATTCAGAGTCGCCCTGGTGTTGACCATAACCCTGATCAGTCCGCTGTTATCTGCCCAGGGCAGTTTCGAGAAGATCAGCGTCCACAGTCGCGCCCTTGAGGGGAATCTGCTGGGAGACAGCGCAGATCGTGATGTCTACGTGTACACCCCCCCGGGGTATGCCACCTCCGGTAAGCGTTATCCTGTAGTGTATTTCCTTCACGGTTATGCCGTCGGTGCTCAGGTCTATGTGGAACGGGTGCTGAACCTGCCTGCTTCAGTGGATACTGCGATGGCGGCCGGCGCTGATGAGGTGATCCTGGTGATGCCCGATGCCTTTAACCGTTATGGTGGCAGCATGTATTCCAATTCCCCGGCCATTGGTGACTGGGAAACCTGGATTTCAGAAGATCTTGTGACTTATATAGACAGCCACTATCGCACACTGGCCAAACGGGAAAGCCGCGGTCTGTCCGGTCATTCCATGGGCGGTTACGGCACCTTGCGTATCGGCATGAAACATCCGGAAGTCTTTGGCGCCATGTATGCCATGAGTTCCTGCTGCCTGCTCAATACTGCGCCGGACAAGGAACGTGTGGAATCTGAAGTGGCTCGTATGAAAACCGACAGTTTCCAGCCGTACAAGTCCGGCACCTTTGAAAATGCCATGCAGGCCCAGGCCGCCGCCTGGGCGCCAAACCCTGCGAATCCGCCTCACTACTTTGACCTGCCTTACGTGAACGGCGAAGCGCAGCCGCTGGTGCAGGGCAAGTGGGCAGCCAATTCACCCCTGTTCTTTGTGGACCAATATGTGCCGGCACTGAAGCAGTACCGCGCTATACACCTTGATGTGGGTAACGAAGATGGACTGGAAGCCACCAACACCCAACTGGTCGCGTCCCTAAAGCGCCTGGGTGTGGAGCATGGCTATGAAATTTACGTAGGCAACCACGGCAACCGGGTAGGGCAGCGTTTTATCGATAAGGTGTTGCCCTTCTTTGCCGACCACCTGGATGCCAAATAAAAAAATCGGGGTCAGAACACTATTTTTATATAAAGATGATCTGACCCCAATTTTGAATTCTGATTGGAGAATCCTCATGACCATGCTGCCCACCAAGAAACTGCTTTGCTCCCTGATACTGTTTGCGGCGACAGCCTCGGTAATCGCCGCTGACAGCACTATCGCCGGATTTGATCCAGCCCGTCTGGCGGTGCTGGACCAGGCCATCCAGGCGGAAGTGGATAAAAGCCGCGTGTCCGGCGTCGTGGTAGCGGTTGCCCGTCATGGGCAAGTGGTGCATAACAAGGCCTACGGCATGGCCAACCGGGAAAGCCGGCAGGCCATGACCACCGATAGCCTGTTCCGTTTGTATTCCATGACCAAGCCCATCACCAGTGTGGCTCTGCTGACACTTTATGAAAAAGGCCTGTTCCAGCTCAACGATCCCCTGGACAAATACATCCCGGAATTTTCAGATATGAAAGTCTTCGCCGGATACGATGCCGGCGGCAACATGATCCTGGAAGCGCCCAAGCGCAAACCCACCGTGCAGGATGCCTTCCGCCACACACTGGGGTTGTCCGGCGGCCTGGGCAACCATGCGGTCGATGCCATCTACCGTGAGAACGGTATCGGTATGTTTGAGCTCGACTCCCTGTCCAGCGAAATGGACAAGCTGGGCCAGGTGCCCTTGCGCTACCAGCCCGGTGAACAGTGGGTCTATGGCCTGGGTCATGACGTGCAGGCCTACCTGGTGGAAGTGCTTTCGGGCATGCCGTTTGAAACATACCTGCAGCAGACCATCTTCGGACCGCTGGGCATGAAGGACACCATGTTTGGTGTGCCGCGTTCTCGCGCAAAAGATTTTGCCAAAGTGTATTCAAGAAATAACGATGGCGGCCTGACTCCCGAAAATGGCGACCGCTATACCCGTTTCAATGATCATCACTTTGCCACCCTGAGCCTGTCATCCTCCACCGGGGATTACCTGACCTTTGCCCGGATGCTGCTCAATGGCGGCGAGCTCAATGGCGTACGTATTCTTGGCCGCAAGACCATCGAGTTGATGTCACAGAACCATTTGCCGGAAGCCATTCCCTCCATCAACAATGGCAACGGTCCGACAGCCAGCGGCTATGGGCTTGGTGTTTCTGTCACCCTCAATACTGCCGCGTTGGGCAAAATGGATTCCGTTGGCAGTTGGGGCTGGGCTGGTGCTGCCACCACCTGGTTCCGGGTGGACCCGGCTGAGGATATGACCTACGTGATCAATGCCCAGACCCTGCCGGGTGACCAGAACCTGATCGACATGATCCAGAACCTGATTTACCAGGCACTGGTTGAGTAATGCTGAATGAAACGTCAGGGTGCCAGTCCTGGCTGAGTGGAGATAATAACAATGACAAAAACCTTCAAGACTTCAGTATTGTCCCTGGCCGTGGGCGTCACCATAACGGCAGGATTTCTGCTGGGTGATAATGCCAATCTGGAGGCCCAGGAAGCCGTCCAGGGCAGTGCCTGGAAATATTTCCCGGCCTCACCTGTTGCCCCGCAAGGCGCACCAAATGTGCTGGTGGTGCTGACGGATGATGTCGGCTTTTCCGCTGCCAGTGGCTTTGGCGGGCCGATCCCGACACCGGCCTTCGACTCCATCGCCAATTCAGGCCTCAGATATACACGCTTTCATGTCACCGCCATGTGTTCACCCACGCGGGCCTCACTGCTGACCGGGCGCAATCATCATGCGGTGGGTTATGGCGCCATTTCCAATGTGGCCGTTGATGAGCCGGGATACACTTCGGTGATACCCGACAGCGCCGCAACAATTGGCAATGTGCTCAGCCTGAACGGCTACAGCACCGCTTTCTTCGGCAAGAATCACAACACCCCGGACTGGGAAAACGGGCCACTTGGCCCCTATGACCGCTGGCCCAGTGCCTGGGGCTTTGACTATTTCTATGGCTTCAATGGCCCGGCCACTGATCAGGTGAACCCTGAACTGATTGAAAACCATAACCCGATCCGCCGTGACCCAACAGATGAGGACTATTTTCTGGATCGCGATCTGGGCGACCACATGGTCGAGTGGCTGCATATGCAGGACACCCTGCAGGATGACAAACCCTTCCTGCTATATTTTGCGCCGGGCACCATGCATGGTCCCCAGCAGGCCCCGCAGGAATGGATCGACAAGTTCAAGGGCCAGTTCGACAAGGGCTGGGATGTGGTCCGTGCTGAAACGTTTGAACGCCAGAAGGCCATGGGCATAGTCCCGGCCATCGCCAACATGGCGCCGCTGCCACCCGGTCTGCCCACGTGGGACAGCCTGACCGATCTGCAGAAAAGCAATTACGCCCACCTGATGGAAGTGGCCGCCGCCCAGCTGGCTTTCATGGATTACCAGTTCGGCCGTGTGCTGGATGCCTTGAAGGAAACCGGGGAGTACGACAATACCCTGATCATTTATGTGCAGGGTGACAACGGTGCTGCCATTCACGAGATCAATGGCACGCTCAATTCCTATGAAGGCTTTGCCCAGATCGATCCTACCGAGGAAGAACTTGCCCGCAACTTGCATCTGGCCGGTGGCGAGGATGCCTTCGGCAATTACCCGGCTGGATGGGCTTATGCCATGAACACACCGTTCCCCTGGGGCAAGTCCATTGCTTCCCATCTGGGCGGCACCCGAAACGGCATGGTGGTGTCCTGGCCGGCGAGGATACAGGATCAAGGGGGCATCCGTACCCAGTATGCCCACGTCATCGATATCGCTCCCACCATTTACGAAGCCGTCGGAATCACACCGCCGCAAGCCGTGGATGGTGTTGAGCAACAGGTGATAGACGGAATTTCCATTGCCGACAGTTTCACCGATCCGGATGCGCCTACCCATCGCCGTGAACAGTATTACGAGATGCTGGGCACCCGCGGGTTTTATCGTGACGGCTGGCTGGCCGGCACGGCAGTGACCTGGCAGCCCTGGAGTCTGAATGATTACGATCCAAACACCCTGCCCTGGGAGCTCTACAATCTCGACGAGGATTTCACGCAGACCAACAATGTGGCTGCCGAATACCCGGGCAAGCTGGAAGAACTGAAGGCGGCCTTTGATGCGGCGGCAGAAGCCAATAATGTCTACCCTCTGGCAGCGGATTACCTGGCACGTTTGAATCCCAACAATCGCCCCCATGCCATCAGTGACAAGGACAGCTATGTGTTCTATCCCGGCGACTACCGCTACCCGATAGCCGCCTGGCCGAATGTCACCACGAACTGGACAGCTGCAGCGCGTTTCACCACAAAGACGGGCCGTGACAGCGGTCCCCTGTTTGTCATGGGTATGCGTTTTACCGGTTACGATTTGAAACTGGAAGACGGCGTACCGGTTTTTACGTACAACCCCACCGGTCGTGAGCAGGAACGCATGGTGGTACGTGGTCGTTCACCTCTGTCAGCTGGCGAACATGTGGTGGAAGTGACTTTCCGCCCCCAAGCCAACGGAGTCAGGCTGGCGCTGGATGTGGATGGTCTGGAAGTGGCCACGGATAATGACAATCGTTTCTACCGGGTGTTTGCCGGCAACGCGCTGATCGGTCGTCCCGCACTGGATGATCGCACGGGTCCGCGAGCTTGTGACTGTGATATCGATGATGTGACGATTTCACTTAAGTAAAAAAATGGGGTCAGAACACTATTCTTATATAAAGATGATCTGACCCCAATTTTTTTACTATTGCTTGGTTTTATACTGCAAACGCCTTGGCCTTGAGCTGGTTGATGTACTCTCTGGCAAAGCGCTCTGCTTCTTCCGGGTTGGCTGGAATGCCGCCTTCCTTGTTGGACGCCTGGCTGAGTTCATCACGGCTGTTGACGCGGGGGAAGGGACCATCCGGTACCGGCACGCCAAGGAAATCACATAAAGGTCCCCAGCCTTCTTTCGGGGTGTAAACCAGAAGTCGTTCAGGCGGGAGTGAGTCGATCACCGACTGGTTCCAGTCCTGGAACCACTGTGTCATGAAGGCCCGGTCCTGTACCTTGTCGCCAAAGGGTTTAAACACGGTTTCCTGCATGAATTTCTCAATGGGCGAACCGGCCAGGGAGTCGTTCATGTTGTTGGAAAAAATGGTCTCGCTGACGGAATCGAACCAGGAATCGGGATCGCGCACGGTGAGGATGACCTTGGCGTCAGGGTAATAATCAGCCAGCGCTTTCCAGTAGGTGCACACCGGATAATCGGTGGTTGACTGGTAGCCGTCAAAGACAGCGTCCCAGTCCGGTTTGCCATCCACCACATCCAGCCACAGGGGGATGTTGCGACGGGCACCGGCAAACACTTCCGACATGTGATAACAGGGCCCGAAACCCAGGTGCTCAAGGGCAAACTTCATGGAAAAGGTGGCGGTTCGACCCAGTCCTGCGCCAATCACTTTCAATGCCATAGCGGCTCTCCTGTTATGAGTATTTTGTGAACCCTTGTATCCCGATTATGACCATGATCTCAATGGGTCCCTGGAAATATTTATTCAAAACTGAACATTGATTCGTCGTCTTCAGGCTGTTGCATGTGCTGTTCGAAATATTTTTCCCAGCTATGGGCCCAAGGGCGATCGAGCAGGTCTTCCACTTCATATTCAAAAGTTGAGCCTGGCGTCATCGGTACACCACGACCGTTGATGTTGAAGATGGTCTGGTTGCAGTGAGTGACATTCAGCGGATCGACATCATTGTAATCCGCCACCCGGCTCAGAAACTGGATTTGTCGGACAGGCTGCACGAGTCCGTCCTCGTCATAGAAAATCGCTTCGTGTTCCAGACCGATCAGGCTGCCATCGTCCCGCTTGCGTGGCGTGTAAATCTCGATAGTCTGTAATTTGCTGGAATGCTCCCACAGGGCATGGGAGAACCAGCCCTGGATGTTCGAGGTCCAGCTGATCAGCGTCTCGCCGTCCCAGAAGCCCACCGTCTCACCCATCCACTGCGGGATGTCGGCGCCCAGGCGTGGCACCACACCGGACATATTGAATTCACGATTGGGGTAGACGTTGCGCATGGCATTGTCGAAACCACCCCAGAACTGCACGCGCGATGGTGTCACCGACAGATCCATTTCATTGGGCCCGGCCGGCACCGACCACAGGCGCATGAAGCCTTCCGGTCTGCAGAACATGCCGGACCACTGCGCGGCATTATCGTGGGCCTGGTGATAAAGCTGTTGCACCAGGCGCTGTTGGTACTCCGGTGTCAATAAGGACAGGATGGTAGGCATCTGGTTGTAGTAGCCGACGATCCATTGCGGGGGCTCATGATATTCCTCCGGAATGTTCGGTGCCTGGCCGTTCATCACCTGCAGAAAAATGGTATTGATGTTGCGGGTGTAGCGGCCGTCCCAGTCGGGTGGCAGGTTGTCACGGGAATACTGCGTAGGACCGCCCTTGCGTCGGGTTTCATTTAACAGGGCATCATAATGAGCCTGTGCAGTATCAAAACCATAAGGGCTGACGAGGTTCTCCCGGGGATAGTCAACATCGCAGTTGCCCCAGGCTCCTTTGGACGAGTCATCCGTAATGTATTTGGGCGAGCTTGAGTAATCGCCCCACTGGGAATCCAGCGCAGGCATGCTGTTGCAGCGAAAATAACGCGGATCAGTCCAGTATTCGCGATCCACGTAAAAGTCATCGCTGGTGAAAATGTCACGGGGCAGAGGAGTAATGCCGGCAGGTGAGTTGCCATCGCGGGCCGAGGCCATATCGATGTTGTAGTAAGGCACACCGGCGCCGACCCATTCAGCATCCGCAGACACAGGCCAGCCGCGGCCGACGCTGTCCTGGGCATGCACGCCAACAGGAGTAAGCGAAACCAGGCATGCCAGGCAGGTGTGGAAAGACAGATTTTTCATATTCAATCTTTAAAAAATGGGGTCAGATCATCTTTATTTAAGAATAGTGTTCTGACCCCAATTTTATTAGTTTGCAGGCAGCGCAAAGGTGGTGATGGTGTCGCCTGTAGCCACAGCGATGTACTGCCGGCCATCAAACTCGTAGGTCATCGGTGATCCGCGCCAGCTGGCCACATTGGCCTGGAACTGCCACAGGACTTCACCGGTAGATCCATCGGCGGCCATGAATGAGCCGCTTTCCTCATCAAAGAATACCAGTCCGGAGTCTGTGGTCAGCACGCCAGGAAAGTGTCTGCCTTTGGTGGGGCCGTGGGGGATTTCCAGTTTGATCTCGCCGGTCTGGATATCGATACCGCGCAGGTAGCGTTTGCTTTCACCGCCCGGCACGTCACGGGCCACGCCACCCATATAGCTCTGGTGCTGCTGCCAGTCCTGGTCGCGGCTGGAAAACAGGTTGCAGGCTTCAAGCGCCTGTACGTAATACAGGCCGGTCTGTGCGATGTAGCCCGTGGAGTACCAGTTGGTGGCGCCGATCAGGCCGGGGCAGACCAGATCTTCACCGGTGGCCGTTGCAGGCAGATCCTTCAGGATGGGACGGCCGTCGGCACCAATGCCTTCTGCCCAGTTCAGGTTATTGATGAAGGGTTTGGCCAGCAGCAATTCACCGCTGACCCGGTCCAGCACATAAAAGAAGCCATTACGATTGGCCTGCACCAGCAGCTTGCGTGGTTGTCCATGCCAGTCAGCATCGATCAGGGCAACCGGTTCCTGGGCATCCCAGTCGTGGGTGTCGTGCGGCGTGAACTGGTAGTGCCACAGCAGCTCGCCGGTGTCGGCATCCAGGGCCACTACGCTGTCAGTGTAAAGATTATCCCCTTCACGTTTGTCGCCGAACATGTCGGGCCCGGGGTTGCCCACCGGCCAGAAAAGCACGTTGAGTTCCGGATCAAAGGAGCCCGTCATCCAGGTGGCGCCAGCGCCGTGTTCGATGGCCTCGGCATTGGGCCAGGTTTCCGAGCCGGGTTCGCCCCAGGCCGGGACGGTCCAGAAGCGCCAGGCTTCCTCCCCGGTGTCCTGATGATAGGCGGCGATGAAACCGCGCACACCTTCGTCACCGCCGGCATGGCCGCCAATGACCAGGTCGTTGAAGACCAAGGGTGCATTGGTACTGTTGTAATTCTCGTTCCAGTCGGCCATTGCCGTTTCCCAGAGCAGCTCGCCGGTGCCTTTATCCAGCGCCACCATGTGGGCGTTATCGGTGAGGAAAAAAACGCGATTGCCGGATACTGTCACGCCCCGATTTGCACCAAAGGTGGCATTACCGGACAGCCCTTCGGTAAAGGCGCGGTCCCATTTCCAGATTTCTCGTCCGCTGCCGGCATCCAGGGCCCATACCGTGTTTCGGTAGGACACATACATCACGCCACCTTCCACCACCGGTGTGGTCTGCACCATGCCGGGAGCATCCAGGTTGAAGGTCCAGGCGGTGCCCAGTTGATGAACATTCGCTTTGGTAATTTCACCAAGGGGGCTATGCCGGATGCCGCGGGTGTCGCCGTGATAGCTGGGCCAGTCATACGTGCTGGTGACTTCCCGGTAGCGTCCTTCACTGGCACGACGCAGCAGATGAATGCGGCCGTTATTGTCGCGCAGCTGCAGATCGTAATAGCCCTCGCCGGTCACCACACCATCCAGTCGGGAGCCGTTATCCAGCGTTAATGTGCGACGATCCTCCAACGCTTGCGGATTGAAAGCACCGAAGGGCGCCACGGAACGCATGTAGCCGATCAATACATAAAGTTGTTCGTCACTGATGGTTACCGGCGGCATGCCCTTGGCCGGATTGCCAACGCGCAGATAGGCGGCCAGGTCATCATCGGTCAGCGCGGAATAAGCCGCCACAATGGAGGGACCATATTCGCCGCCATTGCCGTCACCACCGTGGCAGCGGGCACAGGTGAGATCGAACAGTTCATGGCCGTCTTCCAGGGTCTGGGCCATGGCCATGCCGGTGGCAGATAGTGACAGGGCAAAAGCCAGGGGGGCAAAAGCCCGGGGGGAAATGCGGACTGGTTTCATGCGAAGTGATCCCGAAGTTGTTTTTTAATGGATGATACTAGCCGTAGTCAGGCGATGGCAGTTTTATCCTGATACCTGCCGGATAACATCGCAATCGCAAACACCAGCACGCTGGCAAAGGCAATGATACACGCCAGCATCACTACCGTTAGCTGGTAGGAGCCGGTGCTTTGCCGCACATAGCCGATGATACTGGAATTGATCAGTGAACTGATATTGCCGATCAGGTTGATCAGCACCACACCGTTGGCAGCCACGGCCTGAGACATGATCGATGTCGGTATGGTCCAGAAGGTACCCTGGGCGCCACCCAGGCCCACGCCGGTTAAATAAAGAAGCACGATCGCCAGGCCCTGCGACGGAACATAGGCACTGCCGAGCAGACACAACCCGCCGCCAATCGCTGATAGTGCCACGTGCCAGTGACGTTCCTGGGTTTTGTCGGAGTGGCGCGGCACCAGGATCAACCCGGTGGCCACGCCCAACCAGGGCAGGGCGGCAAGAAAGCCGATCTGGAATTCGGACAGGTCGGTCATCTCCTGCATGATCAGCGGCAGCCAGAACATGATGCCGTAGGAACCAAAGATCAGCGTGAACCATACACCTGCGGAGCACAGGATTCGTCCGTCAGTAAGTACTTCCTTGAACGAACCGGCGCTGGTTTTCTGCGTTTCAATCTCTTCCTGCTGCAGCGCATTGGCCAGCCACTGTTTTTCCTCCTCGTTCAGCCACGGCGCCTGCTGTGGCGCATGGGCAAAAATCTTCAGGGCGACAAAGGCCAGAATGATGCCGGGCACGCCCTCGATAAAAAACATCCAGCGCCAGGCCGACAGGCCAAAGGGGGTGTCCATGGAAAGCAACCAGCCGGACAGCGGGCCGCCGATGATCACCGAGGTGGGAATTGCCAGCATCGTCGTGGCAATGGCGCGGCCCCGGTATTTCTTCGGCACCCAGCAGCTGCACAGGAAAACGGCACCCGGGGCAAAGCCTGCCTCGGCAATCCCCAGGCAGAAGCGCAGGATATAAAGGTGCCAGATGTTCTGCACCAGCGACATGCAGGTGGCAGAGATCCCCCAGATCAGCACCACGGCAAATATCCAGCGCTGTGGCCCCAGGGCGCGCAGGGCTTTGGCGCTGGGAAACTGGAATATCAGGTAGCTGACAAAGAAGGTACTCACGGCATAACCGTACAGCTCGGCGGTAAGCCCAAGGTCGGCGTTCATCTGCAGGGCGGCGAAGCTGATGTTCACCCGGTCCAGCGAGTTGAGCACGGTGAGCACCATGATCGGCACGATCAGGCGGAAAATGATTTTGCGGCTGACAGTACTTTCCATGGTGTCCATCGGTTTGATCTCAGCTGAAGGTCAGCGGCACGGACAGCGCGCCGATTTCCGGGAAGCGGGTTACCTTGATGTCGCCCGCCAGCTCAAAGCCGTTACACCCGGTAAGGATTTCCTCCAGCGCGATACGCAGCTCCATCCGTGCCAGCGGCATGCCGGCACAGCGATGCGGTCCCAGGCCAAAGGCCAGGTGTTCGTTGATATTGGGGCG
>Ga0181582_10000434_pt1 | contig 29663 bp, 22 predicted proteins | sample 071ome_32_FD_132438 | JGI IMG/M metagenome (GOLD analysis project Ga0181582, IMG submission 132438) | Coastal salt marsh microbial communities from the Groves Creek Marsh, Skidaway Island, Georgia - 071405AT metaG (megahit assembly) | ecosystem: Environmental > Aquatic > Marine > Intertidal...
AACAACAAGTACCGCTTTTCGAACGCCAAGACGAGGTTGCTCGTTGATCTCCGGGGGGAAGCGCGCCGGCGGGCGCCCGAGGCGGAGGGGGCGCCGAGGCGTCGGACGAGGCAGAGGCAGGTATAGAGGCATAGGCAGAGGGCGAGAAGAAGATATTACAGAAGAACAAGAACAGCAATCAGACTGCACTGTACTCGGGGGCTTCCCCCGTGGTGTCAGGCTGTCATACTAAAGACATTACATTGTGAGTTTGCGATCCCGTGGTTCCAACTGGACGGCCCAGCGGTTCATCATGGCCTTTTCCATGTGCTTCGGGTCTTTGATCTTTCCGACGTCCTGCAAACGAGCAAGGATGTCGTCCAGTACTTTCTTCCCCGTATCAATCTCCCGGCCGCCTTTGAATGTGACCGACAGCTTGAGGATCTGCTGACCCTGGAGGATTTTCCGGGCGGTGGCGAGCTTGGTATCGAGGTCGTGTCGGGCGATGTGGCAGCCGATCCGGACTTCTTTCGGGCTGGATAGTTTTCGGTGTTCCCGTGCGGCGCGTTCCTGGGCCTTTTGCTTCTGCCGCATATTGTAGATCATCTTTTCCCATGCGATGATCTTTGCGACAGGGGGGGTGGCGGACGGGGAGGCCATGACCAGGTCCAGGTTGAGGGCGCGGGCTGCCTCTTTGGCCTCTTGGAGCGGCATGATTATGGTCTTAGGCGCTGGTGGTGTCGCGGGTGTCGCGGGTTTCTCTGGTGTCGTTGAGGAGGTGGACGGAGTGCCGTCGTCCGGAAAGATGACGCGGAGCTCTTTGATGTTGCGGATCTCGTCGTTCTTCAGCGGGAGCGTTTCTTGGTTGTTTGATCTCGCGTTGGATTTCCGGCGGTTTCGGGCGAGCGGAACGGTCGCAAAGGCCCGGTTGGCTTCAGCCGGGCCAGGTGGACGCTCGGCGAGGGCGCCGCGCGCTTGGCAGAGCCGCCCGAGGGACTGCATGGCCCTCCTTGCGACGGTCGACATGGCCGTCTATGTGTTGGTCTTTCCCGTCTCCTTCGCGGTGTTGGTGTTGGGGCAGCTCGCCTCCCCCTGCTGTCGCCGTCGTCTTCTCGCCTGTGGACTGTGGTGAAGCTTCAGGCAGGATTTGTACGCCTCGAAGACTGCTTCGCACTCTTCGCGGCTCTTCTTCTCGATGCACTGTAGCGACTGCGAATACTCTATCGCACACGATGCCTTAGAGTGCTGGGACATAACGAAATCGAAGAAGAAAGTGGCTAAAAGTCCATGAGATCGTCAAAGGCAGCCCCAACTCCGCCGCCCAGCTGGCTCTCCTGGGTCTCCACCACCGCGGCCTTCTTGATGCGTCGACGGCCGAACGTCTTGACGGGGCTGGAAGCATCTGTAGGCTCCGTCAGGGGCACGTTCTCGGTCGTGTTCTCGGTCGCGTCCTCCGCGGTCGGTGCTGCCGAGGCCTGGGTGGCGTGCCGGCTCCGCAGCAGCTGCAAGGCCCTCCGCTTTGCCTCGACCCTGGCAGCCTCGGCCTCCTCCTCTGTCATCTCTTTCCTCTTGTTCGTCGTCGGCGACGTCCGTGTAGGCGACACGGGCGTGTCCTTGGTCGCCGCCAGGCGAGACGGACGCGATGACGGACGTGATGAGGGAGGCCGGGCGTTGTCATCACGGGTGACGACCAACCTGCCATCCCCGTCGCCGTTCTTGTCCTTGTCCTCGTCCTCGTCCATATCGGCGAGCATTGCGTCAAAGGCGGCTTCGGCGTTGATGGCCCCGTCTTCGCCGTCGCTGGCTTCGTCCTCGGACGCCGAGTCGTCCGAGTCGTCCGAGTCGCCCGAACCGGACTCCAAGGAATCGTCATCCGAGACGATGCCTGACATGTCGTCCGACTGCTTCCTGGACTTTTTCTTCTTGTCCGCGGCCTTGGCGAGGCCGAGCTTCTTCATGTGCGTCTTGACCTGGCCGACGGTGAAGCCGCCACCGAGCTGCTCCTGGATGGTCTCGTAGCGCTCCTTGGACGGTTTGTCCGCGTATCGCTCAGCGAGAATGAACAACATGTCTCGCTGTCTGGTCGTCAGCTTGCCCTTCTCGAGGCCCAGCTCCTTGAGCTTTCGCGAGATGTGCACCTTCTTGAAGGCACCGCCAAACTCGAACACCAGGTGAGACAAGCAGTCTTTGCGACCGTTGCACTGCTCGAAGTACTCGAGCAACATCTGGTTCTGCTCCTCGGTGAACTCGCCGGCCTTCCTAGCCCTGAAACTCGCAAAGCCGACCTGCACGGCGCCCTCCGGGGCGTCTGTCATCATCGATACGTGGGTCTTCCAGTTGTACTCGTTGGCAATCGACTCGGCGACGGTCGTGTGCTTGGCAAAAAGCAGCTCGACAAAGGCGAGCGACGCGACGTCCTCCTTCATCTTCATTTCGACCGAGGCCTCGTGCGCCGCCACCTTGGCCTGCTCGATGTCCTTGCGGACAGCGGCGAGCTTTGGCTCGACCACGACGTCTTCCTCGCCGAGATGAACGAGCCTCAGATCCTCGAGCTCCTGTTCCAGGTCCTTCTGCTTGGTCATCGCGTCGTCCCGCCTCTTCTCCAGCTCCGACAGGTCGGGGCACAGGCGCTCGAAGAGACCCCGCACGACGAAGATGCACAGCTTGAGCATCCTCTTGAACTTCGGGTCTTTATGGACCACGTTGTCGGACATGATGGTGTGGAACGTCCTCACGACGCTGAGCTGCCAGAGCATGCAGTGGAGCCCCATGCCGCGCGGCGCCGGGCCGGCCAGCCGCTCAAGGTAGCTCACGACGGCGTCGTTCGTCAGGTTGGAGTTCCTCTTGTATCCCTGAAGGAGCCAAATGTAGAACGAGATGATCTGCGGGTGCGCGCAGGCGGCCCTCAGGCGCCTCGACGGGTCGAAGTCGTGCTCCAGGGTGACGTAGCGTGCCTCCTCCTCTTCGTCGCCACTGTTGTTGGCATCGTTGTCGTTGTCGTCGTCGTCCTCGACTTTATCGTTAGCGCCGACGTTGGCAGGGGACTTCTCTGCTGGCGCATTGGTGGCAGCCTCCACGGGGGGAGCATCCGCACCGGCGACAGCACCCGCATCCGCACCATCGTCGCCAGCTGCTCCCACTGCATCCAGGGCCTTGCCCTCGACCGTTCCCTTGCGCTTTGACTTCTTGCGTTGTTTGACCTCTTTGGCGACCTGGAAAGACCCCTGGTTGGTCAGTCTGTCCAGCGTCGCCAGCACGACGTGCAGGATCTCCGCGAGGTGCACGGCGTGCGAGCGCGGATGCAGGTGGAACTTGTACTCCCTGATGAGCGTCGTCAGCACCTGCAGCATGCCCGTCCGGTCGTCGTTGTGTAGCAGCTTGCGCTGAAGTCGGTCGGCTGCCTGCCTATCGGCGTCGTTCCCGGCAATCCTGGCCAGGTCGAGGGTCATCAGCATCTCCCGCAGCAGGGGTCCCAGCGAGTACAGCAAGACGTGCGACCTGTACGGCTGGCTCTTGTCCTTGGCCTTCTGGACCTCGCGCTCGACGCTGATGAGAAACAGCACCTGCACCATGTGGAACGCGTCCCAGCCCATGGTCGAGCTGATGCACGCAAACGGCGACGCGGCGGCGTCTTGCTCGGCGGCCGAGCTCTCGATTTCCACGCTTCCATCCCCACCCCCGTCCTCGCCATCAGCGCCCCCGCCCTTCTCCTTTTTCAGCCGGGCCACGAGCTTCCGTTCCTCGCACAGTCGCACGTACTTGGTGCAGAACGCCACGAACCGCACAAACCGCTCGAACTCGTCCTCCTCCATCCTCGAAATGTCCAGCCCAGGCTTGGCCTCCTTGAACACCTGCCCAACCAACGGCGTATACGCGTCGCTCAGAAACTTCTCGAGCACCTCCTTCTTCCAGTGCACCAGCCTCACGTCCCGCTCGCTCAACCCAGCATACGACACCACCCCGCTAACATCCCGCTCTCCATCCTCCCCATCGTCCATATAATACTGCTTCATCTTCTGCGCCTTGGCCTGCCGCTTGTTGGGCGCCTGCGACATCCCCGGCAGCTCCTGCGCCGCCGGCGTGTGCCGCACCAACACGTCCTGCGTGTGGTCCTTGTGCCGCCGCAGGAACACCGCACCCGCAAACTGCTGCCTCGCCGGCCCAAACCGCGTCACTGTCCTATTCACCCCGGCCACAGGCAGCTGCGGCGCCGACTGGTACACCTTCTTCTTGTTCCGCGCACGCTCCTCCGTGCTCGGCCCCGCTTTCGCGGCCGCCATCGCCGCCGTGTTCTTGGCCACGACATGCTCAACACTCGGCACATCCACGAGCTGCTCTGGCGCCGAGAACTGAAACATGTTGAGGAAAATCTCCAACAACACGTTGGCCTGACTCCGAAACGGCCGCTCCCGCGCGTGCTGCGCAATCGTCACCAACAACTCTGTCACATCCGCCCGCTGAAACCCACGCAGCAAGTCCCCATGCACGGCCTTCGCCGCCTCCTTCACCGCATAACTCGCGTCCTGCTGCGTCACCTTGACCGAGGTCAGGAGATTCCGCAGAAAGATGACGACGAGCTCCACGAGACTGGCGTCCCGGTCCTTCATCTTGGGGTGCTTGCTCAACGGCTCTGCCAACAGCGTCATAATCACCTCGAGCGCCGACGCACCAGCGCACGCGTCCCCGGCGTCGACCCTCCCGCCCAACCCCCCGTCCCCGACAAACGCCTCGACCACCATCCGCATCGCCTCAAACTGACGATGCACCAGCCCCTTGTTGATCTCAGCCGACTGCATCGTCAGGTGCGTGCACACCTTCAGCGTGTTGTACACCACCTCGTAGTCGTCCGGATACGTCAACAACAACGGCACCAGGTCTGTCTTGGCGAAATTGTACTTATGGATCGCGAAAAACGCGTGCCGATACTCCCCATCGTCGTGACGAAAGAAATTCTGCAAATCCTTCAGACACGCCACGCAGTCCTCGTCCTTCACATACGCACGGGTGGTACGACCCGCCTTGTCCTCCACCTCGACCCACCGCCCCAGACCCCCAGACGCAATCGACGCCAACAACGCCGAGTCCTGTTGTTCGATGAAGACGTCGTCGTCGGTGCGTGTGAGTGCGCGCGCGCGTGTGTCTGAGAGAGAGAGCCCTCCCAGCCCCAGACTGAGACCTCAGATCAGTTCACGCCAAGGAATCCAGCCAAATACGACGTACCACATACGCCTCGGCCCCCGGTCTCGACTCCTCGTACTCGTTTGTATCTATCGCAGCGAGCATGGCGGGCGAGAACCGGCGGGACAGACAGACACCGCGGACTGGCGCACCAAAATTTGAATTTCGATGGAATTTGAAATCCACGCCGTTCTTTCCCTGGTGATGGGAATGGCGCAGCTCCTCGTGTACGGGTAGACGAGATACGTACACAGCGATTCCGCCACTCGCAAGAACTCGAATCGAATCGTATATGTCTGAAGGACCTGGCCAGTCAGTCTCCCCGACATACGAAAAAAACTCGCTCGCTGAAACACACAGCTCCGTCGCTCGCTCCATGACGACGGCGACTCACTCGTTGCAGTCCCTCGTGTCTGCCAAGGCCGCGCTCGACCTGGGGCTGGTCACGCCGGAGGACTATGGACGCGTGAAGGAGGCGTACCTAAAAGCCATGGAGCTTCGTGCCGGCATCGACGCGGGGCTGATCGAAGAGGGAGCGCAGGTGGCAGACGCCCGGGAGGGGTTCGTCGGCATGGTGCTTTCGTCTTCGACGCCGGCGGCGGGGGCGGGGGCGCCGATGCCCCCGCCGATGCCCGTCTCGAAAGCGCCTCCGATGCCTCCCCCGGCGCCTCCCCCGCCGATGCCCGTCTCGAAAGCGCCTCCTGCGCCTCCTCCTGCGCCTCCTCCAGCGCCTCCGGTGAATCAATCATCGTCGGCGCGATCGACGTCGCCGGCCAAGGTCCCGAAGCACGTGACTTCCAACGCGGGTGGGACGTCGATGTCGGGCATTTCGTTGAGCCAAGAGGCCGTGGAGGTGTTCTATCAGATGCGGTTGAAGTCGACGTATCGATGGGTGGTGTGGAAGATAAACGATGCGGCGACGGATGTGGTGATCGAGCGGTTGGGGGCGCCAGCGTCGACGTACGGGGAGTTCTTGGCGGCGTTGCCGGAGGATGACTGTCGGTACGCGGTGTTCGATTACAATTTCGTCGGGGCGGACGGGCAGGAGCACTCGAAGCTGGTGTTTGTGAACTGGGCGCCGGACGTGGCGCGGGTGAAGAGCAAGATGGTCTATGCGAGTACCAAGGACTTTTTCAAGACAAAGCTCGAGGGGTTGAGTTTGGAGTTTCAGGGGAGCGAGACGTCGGATGTGGTGGAGGAGGTTGTCGGGGAGGCGGTTCGGGCGCTCAAGCGGAGTTACTGAGTATCGGGTATCGAGTATCGAGTTACGCTGCTACGATGCCTTGGATAGGATAGGTGAACATGTCGGTCGGGTCGACCGCCGCCTTGATTTTTTGGAGTCGCTTGTAGTTGGAGCCGTAGTACGCCTGTTGCCAGTCCTTGATCGCGCTGTCGATGTAGTTGACGTAGGAGGCTTGTTTCGAGCCGCTGGCGGCGATGGTGGAGGCGGCTTTGTCGAGCCACGCGTTGGCGGCCTGTTCGCTCTCGCCCTTTCCGTCGTTCCACTCGGCCTTTGTGATGACCCAACCCAAGGCACTGCGCCATGGGAACGCAGTCGAAGACGACGACTTGGACGAGATCTTGCCGCCCGATGTGCGGAACTTGATGTTGCCGCCCGCGCTGTACATGTCGGCCATTTGTTTGAAGAGCGTCTCGTAGAGCGAAGAACTCCATCCGTCGGGGAAGACGTAGTATGCGCGCTCGCGGCGGTAGTCCTGTTGGCTGGGAAACGAGCGCTGCAGCAGCTGCTTCGGAGAGGTCAGGCCCCAGCCCGCCTGGGCCAACACCGCGTCAATCCACGTGTAGTTCTTGTACGACACCTTGGGACCGTCGGCGCCGCCCAGCGTCGGGAGCTTGCTGGACTCGATGATCGACCGGAGCGAGCCTGTGCCGGCGTAGTAGAAGAAGAGCTTGGCGGCAGAGGTATTCGGACCAACGTGGAGCTCGCTGCCGAGGTTTGCATCGGCGCTGCTCGCCCACGTCTGAAAGTAGGCGGCGACTTGCGCCGAGGTATCGAGGTCGTCTGCATACGAGACGGAAGCGTACTGGATGGTCTCCGGCACGGGCATCATCTTGATGTTCCACTTGGTGACAATGCCGAAGTTTCCCCCGCCGCCGCCGCAGGCCGACCAGAAAATGTCCTTATTCTGGCTTCTTGAGACTTTGAGGAGGCGACCCTTCGCGTCGACCATCTCGAACGAGGTAACGCTGTCGCACGCCATGCCGGCGCGGCGGGAATAGTACCCGAACCCCCCTCCCAGCATGAACCCCGACACGCCTACCGGTGGACACGTGCCAGCGTTGATTCCCATCCCCGCATCATACCATGCGTAGTAGTACAGCATGCCCAACGTGGCACCCGGGCCCGCAGTGATGACGCCGGTTGATTTGTCCGCCACCACGCCATCCATCTGCTGCAAGTCCACGCTGAGCGTGCCGTTCTGCACGGACCATCCCTCGTAGTTGTGCCCCCCAGACTTCGGGACAACCCTGACGTTTGCCGCGCCTGCGCACTTCACGGCTCCCTGAATTTGCGCTGCGGTGGTGGGGACGACGACGGCCACCGGGTACGCCTGCGGGACCTTGAGCTCCCATACGGATGTGGCGTTCTTATACGCCTTCTTGTCAGAGGGAAGGACCACGTCGAGCCCCGAAACGCCGTCTAAACACTCTATCAGCTGGTCCGCCTTGTGTTCGGCGCTGACGAGCGTCGAGACGAGGATTAGAAGCAAGGAACGGACGAAAGCCACCATCTTTGTCGGCCTTGTGGCAGTGTATCGGTCTGCAGTGAGCTTTATGTATTGAAAAGGGTTCTTATTGATATATTTCTGATGTTCGAGACGATCGTCGCGACGAAAACAAGGTTTCCATCGTAGCTAAGGGTGAGGACGCGCCCCGCGGGTGTGTCTCTGAAAACCTGGGTCAGTTGGTTACCTTGGACACCGCGCTCCTATCCTATCCTATCCTATCCTATCCGATCCATCATCAACAACAACAACTGCGACTACGACTACTCCTACTCAACTACCCTACGCCTCGACACCCAAAACTTCCCCCGTCAAATCACCCCAGGGCCGGGAAGGCAGACGCATCCGCCACGTTGATGCTCGCGCCCGCGCTCGCCCCACCCCTGCCTCCTCCCCTCCCGCCGGCGCCACCCCTGCCACCCCTTCCACCATCCCCCCTCCCCCTGCCCTCTCCTCTCCCGCCCCTCCCGCCACGGTCACCACCACGTCCGCCCCTCCCACCACGATCACCCCTGCCCCCGCGGTCACCCCTGCCACCCCTGCCGCGACGATCGTCCCCCCTCTTCTCGTCCTCGCTCTGCACCCTGAACCCGACGTCCAGGATCGCAGTCGAAGCCTTCCTCTCCTTCTCCTTGACACTCTTCTTGTCCTTTGCGTGCTTCTCGAGCGACAGATCCACGCCATCGTCGGCCTTGACGAACGCCTGCATGCCCGCCAACTGGCTCTCGTCCACCTTGAACGCCGACGCCTTGGCCGCGTTCAGGCCCGCCTTCTTCTCCGCCATCATGGCCTCGTACTCCTCCAAGCTCATCTGCTTCTCGTCATCCTTGGAATCCACGTCGGCAGCCACGTCCCCGCTATCCTCACGGTCCAGCGCGGCGTTGGCCTCGTCGCCCTCGGCACCCCAGTTGCCCTTGCCCCCTCCGTGACGCTTCTCCGTCTCGTGCCCGCGCCCAGTCGCATCATGACGGTCATAGTCACGCTTCCCACGACCCCCAGCGTTCTTACCAGGGTGACGCTTCCCATCACGCTTGCCGTCCCCGCGAGACGAGGTGTTCAGGTTGGCGTTGGACGAACGGGTGTCCGAAGCGGGCGCACCCCCGTTGCGGGCCGAACCGGCAGACGGCGCCGACGAAGGCTTGGAATCTGACCAGTGACAACGATTACGAACGAGTGATGACGAGTGAGTGCGTGCGTGCGTGCGATGTGTCTGTGAGCAACGTTCGCCGTCTTCGCCTTCTTCGCCTTGGCTTCTTCAGGAATTCGGGTCCCCGCCGACAGTCTCACCCCTCCCCCGCACCCATCCCGCCCAAACCACGACGCGACGCCTCCCCACTCCCCCCATTCCCCCATTCCTCCAATTCCCCCCAGCCGGACCCACCGAACGAACAAACGCCCCCGTGCATTCCAGGCGACTCCCCGAATCAAAAATCACGTACCGGCCTTCGCCACCTCCTTCAGCGGCAGCTTCGCGGCCAACGCCGACACATCAAGCGTCCCTTCGTCGTCCAAGAGCGCAAACGAGTTCATCGTAGCAGAGAACGAGACGAAATTGGTTCCGTCGCCGAAAAATAGAAATTCGGCCGTCACGCAGCGGGTGTCAGACAGACGAGTCGCGGCGGGGCGTATCAAGTACGATCAGTCACGTGTCGATATATCGGCAAGAGGCCAATTCTGTGTGTGAAGGCAGCTCGGAACACAGGAGGCCTGGTGCCTGGGACTCTCTCGATTTCCTTGCTTGTTCCTCCGAATGCTCCTAGTTTTCTAATTTACTCTCGTGGGTACTGCAGACTCGGCGCATTCGTATTGCATACGTGTCGGTCACCGGGGTGTGCGAGCGTGCGGACAAAGCGCGGCGAATTATGGCTCGGCAATGTACGATTTCTCTTGCGAACGCGAGCATGTGCGGGCGGTGGGTTTGTTCCACTGGCGCGGCGGTCGATGCGGTGCTCTGGGTGGTCGTGTCGGTTTGCGTCGCGCGGAAGGACGTCGGGGGTTGGGATTGGGGAACGGGCGACGGACGGGCCACGAAAATTCATTCCCCCCTCTCGTTCTCGGAGGGGGCAGAGTGGGGAGCGGGCTCGACGAGCGACGGCCATCCATACCTCTCTCTCTCTCTCTCTCTCTCTCTCTCTCTCTCACACACACACACACACATATATATACGACACACACACGCAGGAGCCTTTTCTCCTCCTCCTCTTCTTCCTCCCTACTACTGATACAGAGAGTTTCAGTGCAGTTTTGGCGTCGCGTTTCGACCGGCTGCGACATGTGGGCGAGTGCTTTGGCGATGAGACATTCGACCGTGTCGTCTCCCTCACGACAGTCTCCCCTGCATGTTGCCGCACACGCGGCGCCGCAGAAAAAGTCGCCACAGAACAACACGAGACGAAGACTGTCGTCGACGAGACCTTTGACGTCGGGGCAGCAAAATACAGAGACGAATACACCGGCAAACACAACGACGTCGAATGCGACAGCTGCACCGGCGGTTCACTACGACAAATCGCTGCTGGACATCAAGGGCGTGGGCCCCGTCAACGCGTCGCTGCTGGCCTCCAACCGGATCCATTCGGTCAATCACCTGGCCGAGATCTACCACCAGCTCTGCAAGCAGGACGCGAAAGAGTTTCAAGAGTTCCTCCATAACGTTGTCGGCTTTCGGAACGCCCTCCATGCCCGCCACGTGGTCGACTACATGCAGTCCCTGCCGTGGCAGCCGCGCGCGTCGCGCGTCAAGCTCGCCGTGGAGGGGAACATCGGGGCGGGGAAGAGTACCTTTCTGGACGTGTTATCTGATCGGTCCGGTGCGTTGGAACTTCAGGACATTATCGAGATTGTCCCAGAGCCCGTGGAGGAATGGCAGAAGGTCGACTCTGTCAACGGGCAGCAAAACCTGCTGGATCAGTTCTACAAGGACCCGAAGAAGTACGCGTATGCGTTCCAGCATTACGTGTTGCTGACACGCATGCAGAAGGATCGGAATGCGCGCTCGTCCGTCAAGCCCCTTCAGATCCTGGAACGGAGCATCTTCTCCGACCGGATGGTGTTTGTGCGGGCGATGCACGAGGCCGGGTTCCTCGGCGACCTCGAGCTGTCCATCTACGACAGCTGGTTCAGCATGCAGATCGGTCAGGACCGCGCGCTGACGCCAGACGGGTTTATCTACCTCAAGGCGAGGCCAGAGACCTGCATCAAGCGACTGCGGGGGCGGGGGCGCAGCGAGGAGGTCAACGTGGACGAGAAGTACCTGGAGAACCTGCACGAGAAGCACGAGCGGTGGCTGCATTTCGGAGCGAGGCAGTTGGAGGAGGTCATGCGGGGGAACAGCAATGCCAAGGTGATGCAGACGGTGAGCGCGCTGACGAAGGAGGGCGCGTACGGTGTGCAGAGTCCCCGGCTCGACTTGAGCCCGCAGCTGGCAGCGCAGAGCAGGGACGGGATGCGGTTGGGCGTGGATGTGCCCGGTATGGATCTGCTGGGGAGGCTGGACGTGCCAGAGACGATTCGCGGGAGCATCGTGTTCTTGGGCGGGGGCGACGACCGCGGCGACCGCGACGACGGGATGGACGCGGTGGATGCGGCGCTTCGCGGTGTGCCGGCGCTGGTGCTTGATCACGAGCAGGAGGATATCTTGTACGATCGGGACGCCCGACAGGACTACGCGAACAAGGTGATGGCCTTCTCCGACTTTGTCAACTCGATGAGGACGGCGACGATGCGAGGCGACGTGACTGGAAGCATGGACTTCGACGAGGCGGAGCGCCTACGAGGGTTGTTGGAGGAGTACAAGCGTATGAAGAGCGACAAATCTCGGAATCCGAGCAGCGTGATTGACGGCGGGGTGATGGGAATCGAAGAGGCGTTGAAGAAGATGGACGCGTCGTAGCGTCGTAGCGTCGAGGAGATGAAATGAAGAATGAAGAATGAAGAATGACGAACGAAGCGCGGTTTGAGATTGACCAGTGTAACATAGACGACAGTTACTCGTCGGACGTGGACGTATCGTCGTCGTCGACGTCGACGTACAACCCGTGCTCTTCGATGTACGCCAGGACGTTCTTGTCCACCAACCCCTCCACGGCCTTCCCCGCGCGCAACAGCGCCCGCACCCCGCTCGAACTCACCCCACCCATACAACTTGCGTCCTTCACCCCATCACCCACCCCCACCACATCCACCCGCCCCCGCCGCCACCACCGCCCCACCGACGTCCCCGCGTCCCCACACACCGCACGCACGTCCGTCCCCTCCCGCACCACACACGCCACCCCGTGCCGCTCCAACAACGCCTCCAACAACGCCTGATCCCACACCCCCGGCGTCCCCATCGACGCCAACACGTCCGCCCCACACACCAACACGCTACTCGCGGGGACGACCCCATCGTCGTCGTTATTCATAGCCCCACGCACCCTCGCATCCACCGAATCCAACACCCGCAACGTCCTCGTATACCCCGCCCGCCCCGCCTCCCAGTCATCCACCATCACAAAGTCGCTCCCCTCGGCCGCCAACCGACACATCGCCACCCGATGCCGCGACGCCGCCAATCCCGCCTTCCCATACGCATCATGCACCGGAGACAGGTACGCCCCGACCACATCCACACCCCGGGAACGGTAGTAGGAACGCACCATAGAGAGCACCTCGAGGTGCGCCACGGTCGGCGGGTTGAACGACCCACACGCCACCAGGATGACGGGCTGGTACCCATCGACGGTCCGGCCACGACGGTCCGGCGGACAGCGACGGCGACACGCGAGCTTGTCGACGGGAATCGTCCCGAGGCTCGAGTCTCCTTCTCGGTGGCCCGAGGAGGTCGGATCGTCGTCGCCAGAGCTCGACGACGAAGCGTGCGCCCGACTCGTCACCGTGGTAGCCACGGTGATGACCGCCATCGCCCCTGTCGCCAACAGCGCCATGGATCCGGCAGACAGGAGAGAAACGCTCGCCGCTCTCGTCCTCGTCTCGGCCGTGTCCTGCCCTGCCTTTGCCGCCATTCCCAGCCCCGTCCCGCCAACCTGGCGTAACCCCACGCGCGCGCTCGCGTAGAGCCTCGCCAGCATCGAGCCGATGGGTTCGTCGAAGTCGAAGCGCGATCGTACGTACGTAACACAAACTCTCCGTTGAAACTGGGTACTGTGTAGTAGAGGCCACGCGGCCACTCACTCACAACGAAAACGGATCATTCGTACAGTATGTTGAGCGTGTCTAAGAGGATCCTGGGTCTGTCTCAGGCCCTGACGCGGGCGGGTTGGCAAGAGGTGCGTGCGCGGTGGTCTGGACTCGGGATTTGACTTGCATTCATCTGGGCTCGAAGAATCTGGGTGGCGAGGCGTCGTCGGCGTGGGTCGGTCGGAGGGATGGCTCACTCGTGTTTGTTTTGTTCATGCAGGGCGGACTCGGTGGCAGTCTGCGGGCTTTGAGGTACGTGGGCGTGTTGGATTTCGAATCGGCGTTTCTGGAAGGAAGTGGACGACGGTGACTGGCCGGCACGGGCCTACGAGGCTGTCTCGCGCTCTCGTCTCTCGCCAACCCACTCACTCACTCGCACCGCTCGTTCACGACATTTCGCGCGTGTAGTTCGACGGCATCCAAGCTGTCGAATGAGGTGATCGGGATCGATCTGGGGACGACAAACTCGTGCGTGGCGGTGATGGAAGGCAAGGCGCCGAAAGTCATCGAGAACGCCGAGGGACAGCGTACGACGCCGTCTGTGGTGGCGTTTACGGACAAGGGGGAGCGACTCGTGGGTCTTCCGGCGAAGCGTCAGGCGGTGACGAATCCTGCGAATACGGTGTATGCGACGAAGCGTCTGATCGGTCGGATGTTTGATGATGCCGAGGTGCAGAAGGAGGTCAAGATGGTGCCGTTCAAGATTACCCGTGCGGACAACGGGGACGCGTGGGTGGAGGCGGGTGGGCAGAAGTATTCGCCGAGTCAGATTGGGGCGTTTACGCTGATGAAGATGAAGGAGACGGCGGAGCGGTACCTGGGTCGGAGCGTGACGCAGGCGGTGGTGACGGTGCCGGCGTACTTCAACGACCACCAGCGTCAGGCGACGAAGGATGCGGGCCGGATCGCGGGTTTGGACGTGCTGAGGATTATTAATGAGCCTACGGCGGCGGCGCTGTGTTACGGGAGCGATAAGAAGGAGGGACTGGTGGCGGTGTACGATCTGGGCGGCGGGACGTTTGACGTGTCCATCCTGGAGATTTCCGGGGGCGTTTTCGAGGTGAAGGCGACGAACGGTGATACCTTCTTGGGTGGAGAGGACTTTGATAATACGCTGTTGCAGCATATCGTGGAGGAGTTCAAGAAGGACCAGGGGATCGACCTGACGGAGGACAAGCTGGCGGTGCAGCGTCTCCGCGAGGCGGCGGAGAAGGCCAAGTGCGAGTTGAGTTCGTCGAGCCAGACGGAGATCAACCTGCCGTTCATCACCGCGGATGCGTCGGGGGCGAAGCACTTGCAGATGACGCTGACGAGGGGCAAGTTGGAGAGCCTGGTCAAGCCGCTGCTGGACAGGACGATGAACCCGTGCAAGAACTGCATGAAGGATGCGGGCGTGCAGCCGAGCGATATCAGCGAGGTGTTGTTGGTCGGCGGAATGAGTCGGATGCCCAAGGTGCACGAGATCGTGAAGGATGTGTTCAAGAGGGAGGCCAACAGGTCGATGAACCCGGACGAGGTGGTGGCGATGGGTGCGGCTATCCAGGGCGGGGTGCTGCGGGGGGACGTGAAGGATATCCTGCTGTTGGACGTGACGCCGCTCAGTCTCGGCATCGAGACGCTGGGCGGGGTGATGACCAAGCTCATCCCGAGGAACACGACGATTCCGACCAAGAAGAGCCAGGTGTTTTCGACGGCGGCGGATAACCAGACCCAGGTCGGTATCAAGGTGTTCCAGGGGGAGCGCGAAATGGCCGCCGACAACAATGCGCTGGGTCAGTTTGATTTGGTCGGGCTCCCCCCGGCGCCGCGCGGCGTGCCGCAGATCGAGGTGACGTTTGACATTGACGCCAACGGTATCGTGCACGTGGGTGCCAAGGACAAGTCGACCGGCAAGGAACAGTCCATCACCATCCAGTCGAGCGGTGGGCTGAGCGAGAGCCAGATTGAGCAGATGGTGAACGACGCCGAGAACTACGCGGAGAGCGACAAGGAGCGCAAGGCTGCCATCGACGCCCGCAACGACGCCGACTCGCTCATCTACTCCACCGAGAAGTCGGTGAGCGAGTACAAGGACAAGCTGCCCCAGGACGTCGTCGACAGCATCAACTCGGCCATCGTGGACCTTCGCGGTGCCATGGAGGGCGAGAACGCCGAGGACATCAAGACCAAGACGAGCGCGCTCCAGACGGCCGCCATGAAGATCGGCGAGAGTCTGAATGCCGGCGGGGGCAAGGCCGAAGGAGGCGAGGGAGGCACGACGGAGGATGCCGACGTCAACGAGAAGAGCAGCAGTACTGACAAGTGATCACTTGAAACGTTGGAAAGCAGAGCCTCGAAATTGCATACAAACCCCTATACCCTGGAGAGAGAACGAGAAGACGGGAACGGGGCGCTGGACTTCTTTTCGAACCGATCGAATTTGAATTCGCAATTTCAGACGATCGCTCAGACCAGACTCACGCACACATCATGGGAATCAAAGATCTCTCCAAGCTCATCAGCGATGAGGCCCCGGGGGCTGTGAAGGAGACCAAATACGAGTCCTACTTCGGTGCGTAGACTGGACTCGATCGCTTCGGCCGACGACGACGGGACACAGGTCGCTCGCTCGCTCGCTCACTGTCCGTTCCCTTCCCTTCTCGTCTCGCCTCATTTCTTCGCCAGGCCGGAAGATCGCCGTCGACGCGTCCATGTTCATCTACTCATTCCTCGCGGTCGTGGGACGCCAGGGACAGGAAACCCTGACGACAGAGACGGGAGAGGACACGAGTCACATCCAGGGTATGTACTACCGCGCGGTGCGTATGCTCGAGGAAGGGATCAAGCCGGTATTCGTGTTCGAGGGCAAGCCGCCCGAGCTCAAGAGGGAGGAGTTGATGAAGCGGAGCATGAAGCGGGATGGTGCGAATGTGGAGCTGCAGCGGGCGATTGACGCCGGGGACAAGGATGCGATCGAGAAGTTCTCCAAGCGGACCATCAAGGTGACGCCGCAGCACAACGACGACTGCAAGAAGCTGCTTCGTCTGATGGGTATCCCGGTGTTTGATGCGCCGTCGGAGGCCGAGGCGCAGTGCGCGCAGCTGGTGAAGGAGAACAAGTGCTATGCGGTGTCGACGGAGGACATGGACACGCTGACGCTGGGGTCGCCGATCCTCTTGCGGAAGCTGATGGCACCCAAGAGCAAGGGGGAGCCGGTGTTGGAGTACAATCACACCAACCTTTTGCAGGAGTTTGGGCTGACCAACGAGCAGTTCATCGACCTGTGCATCCTGTGCGGCTGCGACTACTGCGAGCGCATCCCCGGGGTGGGGCCCAAGTCGGCGCTCAAGCTGATCAGGGATTTCAAGAGCATCGAGGCGATCATCGAGCACTTGAAAGGGGAGGCCGAGGTCAAGGCGGCAAAGGCGGAGAAGAAGGCGAAGAAGGAAGAGGCCGCCGCAGAGAAGGAAGCGGCCGAGGATGCCGGTGAGGATGACGGGGAGGCCAACAACAAAGAGAAGGAGAAGGAGAAAAAGGCAGCGGCGCAGCACAAGGCGGTGCCGGATCACTACCCGTACCAGGCGGCGCGGGAGCTGTTCAAGAACCCAGAGGTGTTCAAGGGGGACGACATTCCGGAGATCAAGTGGACCAAGCCAGACGAGGGGGGGCTGATCGACTTTTTGGTCAAGGAGAAGAACTTTGACGAGAAGCGGGTGAGGAACGCGTTGGAACGGATTGCCAAGGCCAAGAGCAAGAGCAACCAGGGTCGCTTGGAGAGCTTCTTCGGGCCGGCCAAGACGATCAAGTCGACGCTCGGGATCAAGCGCAAGACCGAGGAAAAGAAGGGCGGGAAGGGTGGACTGGCCACGAAGGCCAAGAAAGGCAAGCTCGGCCGGATCGGCGGGAAGAAATGAGTGGCCACCCATGGGTGGATCATTCGCCTTCTGCGTTTTAGCTAAAACGTTTAGCACGTGGATAGATAGATACGGTAACCCCTCGGGTGTAGACGACGAAGTGTCATTAGGACGAACTTACCGCGAGAGAATCCAGCTGGAAATCCTAGATCACGTCAACCCCACGACACCTACCTATGGTGCCCGCGCTCGAGCCCACGCCGTACGGCGCGGCAACTACGCCGGTGGTCGACGCGTCGGTGATGGAAGAGCGGCGGTACATGCTACGCTACATCTTGGAGCAGAACGCGAAGCGCGGAACCATCATCGAGCTGCCAGTCGGAACGGATTCGTTGGATGAAGCCGGCTGGCTCCTCGACGCGCTGGATCCCCAAAAGCTCGTCAGAGCACTGGAGTCGTCGTCTCGGATCGATTTGACTAGCGTGTGCGAGGCAGAGAACGCGAGGCCGGTCGTGCGTCGCATGTCGGTCGTGTCGACCGTGTCAGAGCGCGAGATGATGGCCTCGCTGTCGCTGCACGGCTCGGAAAGCCTCGGGGGCATCGGGATCCCTGGAAGTATGGAGGCGGGGACGCCGGGCGTGACGGTGCCGATGCCTCGGCTGGGTATTTCGCACGCGAGCTCTACCCTGGACGAGCAGAGCCTGGCAGACATTGCGTTTGAGTTTTTCCTCGCGTGCTGCGGGGGCTCGGCGTCTGCAGAGCTCGTGCAGAGCGTGCGGGGTCAGCTGGAGATCAGCGAGCGGCGTGGCAAGGATCTTGCCAATGTGTTGGAAAAGGCCGGCGTGGAGACCGGGGGCCGGTCGCCGCGCAAGCAAAAGCCGGCTCCCGCGCTGATGCTGGACGTGAACACGCACCTGACGCTGCTGCGGCAGGCGTCGCCATCGGACTTCCAGAACTTCAGGGCGTATATGATGTGGCGAAACGGGACGAGTGTTCTGGTGCAGGACAGCCTGGTGCAGGCCGTGACGACGTCGTGGGACGCGAGCAATGCGGGGCCTGCAGACGACCCGGACCGCACGGCTCACTACCTGCTGGCCAAGATGAAAGGGGCGTTCCGTCGGTTGGAATGCAAAGACGCGGATGACTACGACGGGAAGGAGAAGGAGGAGACTGTGGCGGCGATCGTCGCGGTGTGCGACGAGATTGCCTCCCGCTGTCGGAGCGGGAGCACGCACGCGATCCCGTTCGAGCTGCGGGTGTCCATCGCCGAGGTGCTCTTGCGCGGCACGTTCGATTCGTTCGATGCCGGCGCCGTGATTGACGAGGCCGACGAGCTGGATCGCCTGCTCTCGGCCAAGGTGTGGCCCGTGTTGGGCATCGACGACGACATCCACATGGCCCTGCAGATCTGGGCACACTATCGCAATTTTTACATCTCCAAAGAGGTCGGACTATTGGAACGGGCCATCGATATCGTGTCCCGCCGGAGCCAGGCCGAGGCCCCCGACGCCAGGGCCGTCACCGACGGCAACGCCGCCAGCGCCAAGCTCGTGAAGAACATCATGGCCGGCGTGCGCGGAGAGTGTGTCCGGGTTCTGAGCGATTATCATCATCTGTGCGGCAGTCCGAGGGAGGTGAGTTCCATCATCCGGCTCCTGGTCGCCGTCGACACGGTGTCCGGCGACGGGGAGGCGCTCGCCGACACGCTCGCCGACCTCATCAGGGCGTCGGTGACGGAGAGCTTCGACAGGAAGGCGAGCGAGGTCCGTCGCCACGCGCCGTCGGAGCAGGACGTCGTTGCATTGCTGGCGACAGCATGCTTGGAGCTGTTGCGGTCCGAGTGCGAGGAATACTCCCAGATGCTGCGGCACTATGTCCCCGCGTCGACGGGCCTGGCCGCGTGGGCGCTCCACGAGGCCTATGGCGCGCGGCTCCTTCCGTGGATCATCTCGATCCGTACTTTGGACAAACACAGCATCGCGACTCTGGGAACTGCCTTGTCCCTGGAGGACAAGCTCATGTCGGAGATGCAGGCGTTTGGCTTGGACGCCGACGCGGCCCCGTGGGGCGTGTTGGGACGGGTCACGCCGCAGTTGTACGAATGGACCAAGGGTCAGCTCAATACTCTGGAGCAATGGAGTGAGCGTATCGTCTCAAGCGAGGCGTGGACGTTGTCGACGAGCGCGGGCACCGGCGCGGACGTCGACTGCGGCACGTCAATGGGCGAGATGCTCAAGGCGTCCAACGACGTGGTCGAGTCGCTGTTCACGATGGGCATTCCCATTCCTCCGGGTGTTGTCCGGTCCATGGTGGACGGGGTGGACGCCATCCTCCAGCGGTACTGCGACAGCGTGATCGACCCGCTTCGGGGCGCCGACGAGATCTTCCCACCCGAGCCTCCTCTCACCCGGTACAAGAAGGACGTCGTCGACACGGCGCAACAAATTGACCACGCCCATACGCCTGGGGGGATGAACCAGCGGCCCACGGGTATGGAGAAATCGCCCGGCGGCTCGCTGAAGAACATCACGGCCAAGGTGGGGAGCGTGTTCACCTCGTCCTGGCTGCCCGCGCTCACTTCCGATCAGCGCGAGCGGATCCTCGGCGTCTCGTACGAGTCCCTCTCGCTTCGGGCCAACTCGTTACGTGGCGTGGCGCAGGGCATGTCCCAGATGCAGGACGTGGTGATCGAAATGTGGGAGGCTAGCCAGGGGCCGGCCGGCGGCTCGGACGTCGAGTGGGCGTCTGGCATCTTTTCTGGCGTCGTCGACAAAGCGATCGCCAACATCGAGGCGGTCCTGCACTTTGCCGCCGTCAAGCTCATCTGCGGTCACTTGCGCGAGGACGTCTTTTCCGTCCTGTACCGGTTCAACGTCCAGGCGCACAGGCTCAACCCGGTCCTGCTCGAGGTCGACGCGTGCCTCGGCCAGATGTGCCGAACCCTCGCGTCCGAGCTCACGAGCCAGCTCGCCCACCATTTCTGCGCCACGCTGAACGCGGCCGTCCGGCACGTCCTCCTCGACGGCGGCCCGGTCAGGTGGTTCAGCTTGAGCGACGTCGCCGACCTCAAGGACGACATGGAATCGATGGCCTACATGTTTTACGCCGACGGCGACGGTCTCGCGCAGGAAGAGATCGAGTCCATCATGCGTGGCACGCTCGAGGTCGTCCAGTTGATGGACGACGACACTGGCGCGCTCGTCGCGCTGCTCCGCGACAAGTCGACGATGGCACGCCGTGGACTCTCGGAGAACCTCGTCATCCGCGTGCTGTGCCACCGAAAGGACCATTCGGCGAGCAAGTTCCTGAAGAGTCAGTATGCCATCAAGAAGACGCTGCCCAACGTCATCTCGGCCTCTGTCAGCGGCGGCAAGGGCGCCGGTAGGAAGAGCAAGCTGGCGGGGTAGGATGCAATGTGATCGTGACGACATCGTTACGAAGTAATACTTCCGGGGATCCAAACGAGCGACGCATCATCTGTCCATCATCTGTTCAGCCGGTCCGTGGCGTGGCCCATACTGTCGAGCAGCTTCTTGAAGTCAAACTGTTCGGGTCTGGCGAGCGAACGAGAGAACGACGTGCGCGCACCGCGAGTGAGAGTCGCGGCGAGACGAGACGAGGCGAGACAACGATAACGACAACTCAACGACCCACCGCTTGTTGAAGACGTGGACGAATTCCCGCTTCGCCCCGAAATCCGTGAAGTACTCGTGCGCATTGTGCATCAGACTCGACGCTTGGATCGGGTCTAACGCGTGAGGCTGCAGGATATCCCCCCGCACCAGCACGACGTTGTGAGACTGTTCCAGCTCCCGATAGTGGCTCACGACCATGTGCGGCGTCGCCGACGACCCGTGCTGCTTGAACTCCTCCAGCGACGTGAACAGGATCAGCGGAGGCTGACACTGCAACGCGAACGTCTCGAACGAGTTCGGACCGCGGAAGACGGGGAGCACAAACATGGGCGTCAGCGCGGCCGTCTCGCAAAACGTCCGGTACTTGGCGGCGGACAGCACCGTCGACACCCTGTTCTTGGCGGGATCGAGATGGTACTCCTGCCATATGTCCTTAACGTGCTGTGTGTCATGCCCTTCGATCTGCTCGCGCTTCAGAATGTCCCACAGCGACTTTGACGAGGGCAGGGTGAGACCTCCGTGCTCGAAAATTCGAGGCGGGGAGGTCGTGTGGAACTGGGCGACTGCGACGTCGAGCGCACGGACCAGGTCAGCGACATGCTCTCGCCGCCGGGACCACGATCTGACGAGCGTCGACAGCGACATGGAGGCGAGCTGCTCAAAGGGGGGGAGATTTGGAAACAGTGCCTCGCCTCGCCTCCGGTTTCCTTTGACCAATTTCACGTTCTACGTACATCGCAGCGGCCGATCGAGACCCCGAGACGCATATCACCAGGCTGGATAGCGCGCGCGCCCGCCGAGGATACAAAGACGCGCCGGGGGGCCAACCGAATATTGACCGTTGGGTCCGAGATCGATGTCGACGTCCGTCGTCCCGGACGGGCTCGACTCGCAGCGCGTGAAAGTGTTTGTCCGTGTGCGTCCGCATCTCGACGACGGGACGCGAGCATGCGTAACCGTCGCCGGCGACGGCGGGGCTCCGGGTCTCCTGCTCGACAAGCCGTCGCGGCAGGGGGACACATCCACGGACTCCAGGAGCTACACGTTGTTTGACGGGGTCTTCGACCAGGATGCGACGCAGGCGGACGTGTATCGGAAGATGGCGCGTCCGATTGTATCCGACGTGCTCGAGGGCTACAATGGGACCATTCTGGCGTACGTCGTGTCTTGAGTACTCCGACCGCCGCGCGCTCAGTGTCACGCACGGTCTCTATCTAGCCGTCACTCTCTCACTGTCATTTTGCGCTCGTTCATTTGCCAGTTATGGGCAGACTGGCGCGGGCAAGACGCACACGCTGAGCAGCATCGAGCCAGAGGCGGTGGGGATCATCCCGAGAGCGGCGCAGGACCTCTTTGGACGGGACCACGGGGATGCCGACGTGGTGGTCAAGCTTTCCTACCTGCAAATTTACTGCGAGCAGATCCAGGACCTGCTAAAGCCCGAGACGGGTGACAATCTGAGCATCCGGGAGTTCCGGGAGGGGCCGTCGGTGGGCGCCGGCTGGGCTGGCGGGAACGGCACCAGGAACACACACACCGTGCGGGTGGGCGTGCCCGAGCTGCAAGAGATTGTGGTCACGTGTTTGGACGATTGCCTGCGGTTGATCCAACTCGGGAACAGGAACCGGAGCGTGGCGTTCACGGACTTGAACGCGACGAGCAGTCGGTCCCACGCGGTCGTGATTTTCACCGTGACGACGACGAGACGGAACGCGCGCGAGTCCGGCGAGGACATTGCCACCACCAAGACTGGAAGGCTGTATATGGTGGACTTGGCGGGATCAGAGCGCCTGAAGAAGAGCAAGAGCGTGGCGCAGCGCGCTGTCGAGGCCCGGGCAATCAACCTGTCCCTGACGACGCTCGGGAAGTGCGTCAACGCGAGGGCGACGGGACAGCTGCATGTGCCGTTTCGTGATTCCAAGTTGACCCGGCTATTGCAGGAGAGCCTCGGCGGGAACGCCAAGACGTCGATGATCGTGGCGGTACGGTCAGACGCGGACCACGCGGAGGAGACGTTCCAGAGTCTCGAGTTCGGCTCGCGGGCCATGCACGTCCAGACCCACGCACACGTGAACATCGTCGACGAGGACGAAGTGTCGGGCGGCTCGAACGGCTCGAACAACGGCTGCAAGAAGGGGACTGGACGAGCAAGCACGACGGCGTTCGAAAAGCTCCAGCGGGATGCGGAAAGAAACAGCCAAATGCTCAAGGATCTGAAGAAGGACCAGGAACGGAGCAAGCAGGTGATCGACTCGCTCGAGCGGGAAAAGCAGGCTATGGTCCGTGCCGCGCGCGAGCTGCGGAACGCCCACAAGTCCGAGAAGGACGCGTTCCGGACAAGGGCGCTGCAAGCGGAGCAACGAGCGATCGATGCCGAAGTCAAGGCTTCCAGAAGCGACGCCAAGGTCGCCGAGCTGCGGGAGCAGCTGGACCGCGCCATGGGCCAGCTCGACGCGAGCGAACTCCACCTCCAGCAGCTCGTGGAGCTCCAAGCCGAGCACACGCAGCTCTTGCGCGACCACGCATCCCTGCAGGAAACGCTCGCCGCCTCGAGACGCGACACCGACAAGTACAAACGGCGAGCCAAGGAGGCCGCCTTCAAGCTGGACATCCTGCTCGAGCACAACGCCACGACGGCGGCCAAGACCGACGCTGCCATCGCCATCCAACGCGCTTTCCGCGCGTACCGCGCTCGCAAACGACGCGCCAAAGTCCAAGAGCTCGCCCGCACCAAGGAGGCCCTCGCCCAGCTCGCCACCAGACACGCGGCGGGAGAGCGCGTGCTCGGGGAGAGCCTCGAGGTGCTCCAGGAGGCCGTCGAGGGCATCCTCGAGACGTTTGTCTTCAATCACACGGACAGAAAAAAAGGACTGAAAGAGACCGAGACCACGCGCGAGCGCGACCTCATCCCCGCCGTCCTCCCCGCCCTCGCCGACGACTCGTCGTCGTGAATCGTGAACGACCCGTTGTCATGTTGCATGATACTACCTAGAATAAGAATAACCAATGGTACGTACGTATAAAGCACACAGTATCCGTCGCAAAAATTAGTCGCTGCTGCCGTAGTACGAGTTGATGTACTCGAGCGCGCTCTTCTCAATCACAACCTTGTCCGCCCCAAGCACATCATACACCTGCACGGCGTTGGCCACGTTAATCGCCAAGAACTCGACGTTCCTCCCCGACAGGTACACGTTCTCGCTCGGCTCATTCACAATCAGCAGCGTCTTCTCCTCGTTCGGACTCGCACCCACCTTCTCCAGCATATCCACCAGGCCCTTGGTCTTCACCTCCGACATACCCTGCGCAAAATCCTCCACCACAATCATATCAGCAGCTGCACTCTGAATCGCCGTCGCCAGCGCCAAACGCTTCTCCTTCTTGTTCATCGTGATGGACCAGTCGCGCGGCTTGGGCCCAAAGCTAATACCACCCCCAGGACGCAGCGGCGTCCGCTTCGTTCCAATACGCGCATTTCCAGTCCCCTTCTGCTTATACGGCTTGGCACCTCCGCCACGAACCTCCCCACGCGTCAGCGTCGAGGCATTCCCCTGAGAGAAAAGAACGAAGACGAAGCAGAAGGGCGGTGAGTTGGTGGTGAGCGTACATACGCGGCGGGCGAGGGGAGGAACGACGAGGGAACGAAGACGAGGGAACGAAGACGAGGGAACGAAGACGAAGGAACGAAGACGAGGGAACGAAGACGAGGGAACGAAGACGAGGGAACGAAGACGAGGGAACGAAGACGAAGGAACGAAGGAGCGCGGCCGCACGAGACACGGACGCTCGGCCCTCGGCCTCGGAATTCCTCGCACTCCTCGTCTGAATCCTCCCACGCCCGATTCAGCCGCGCATTACCCCCCCCTGCGCCGCACACAACACATACCTGACGCATATTCTGCCTGACCATCACCACGTAGCGATGGACCAGCCCGTTGGCCGTGTCCGGGTCGGCAACCTTCAATGAGAGAGAAACGGACGAGCTCGCCTTTCCGTCTGCACTCTTCACATCGAGGGACACCGGCGCGGCGACAACAGATGCCTTCGTGATAACCTGCGTCTGCGAGCGCACATTGGCGCGCTGGGGACGAGACTGCACGATGGGCGTCGCCCGCATCGTGCTCACAAATGTCTGCATAGGTACGTCACAATGCACAATGTGCGTGATTCAGGATGTGAATTGTCCAGAGTATGAATTCTGAATGTGCTGGCTGACCGCCACGGCGTCCGAAGCCCGAAGTCGCGCGTCGGTGGTCGCTGCGGGCATGCGTGACTGGCGCCAGGGCCACGCATGATGATAGGTCGTTCCTCCCTTCCTCCCTTCGGTCTATTCGGGCAGACTTAATGCCATCGGTCGCGTGATTACCATAGCGTAGGTCTGTATCAACGTATTGATGGGCGTCCAGGTCGTGACGAGCGCCGTGCGCGCGGCGGGGCGCGCTGACGGACATTCGTCCTTCCAGCCGAGTCGTCCTCGAGGGGGCGCCCGGCTGCGTGTCGTTCCGCTCGTGCAGTCCGCACGCGCGCGGAAAGGAAAGGGAACAGTCCGCGTGGCGGCCTTCGAAGATACCACCGCGCAGGCGGCCGTTCCGGCTTCTCTTCCGGCGCCGGACGACCCGGTCATTTCCGTCTTGTTCACCCTGGCCGTGGTGGCTCTGTCGGTGCTGACGTTGGGGGTGGCGTACTTGGGTATTACTTCTTTCTTGGACCAGCGGCAGGAGGAGGAGGATCGGAAGAAGGCGGGGTACGGTCCGAGTAAGACGGATGCGCTGGGGGTTCCTCGGCCGAGTGCCGGTCCGCCGGGGACGACGTTTGAAGAGTCGGCTTTCCAACAGGGAGGGGGGAGCAAGAAGAAGCGGAAGCCGAAGAAGAAGAGCGAGAAGGGATTCGGGAGCTGATGAGCTGATGAGCTGATGATGAGTTGCAGTGACTGGTCTCGAACTGACCAGCTTTGCACCGAACCGAACGGGAGCACCTCTCTCGTCATAGCGATATTGTCATCCGTTTCAATACAACAGCCCACCCTAGTCTTGGTAGTCAGTATGGTAGTTAGTAACGAGTCGAAACCCCTCGTCGTAGACCCGTCTGCCTCGGCGGAAACGAACCAAAATCATCTACGCTCGGATGCGACCTGTTTTTTTCCAAAGGCGCTCGAGGACGTGGACGAGAACTATAAAACGCCGGTTGTGGTACGTTTTGTTCACGAGCGAGCGTTGGACCGTCCTGGGACGCCCGATCTCGGTTGGTCGAATCAGGCAGTTCTCGTTGCAGAGTCGTTGCGCTGCTCACCCCGCTCGCCGTTCGCCGCTCACGCTGCTCACCCCGCTCGCCGTTCGCCGCTCACGCTGCTCGCTCGCTCGCTCGCTCGTGTCCTCGCGTAGAGTCGGAAAACGTCGGCCGTGGCCGAGGCGGGGGGTGCGATGAAGACGCCAGACCTGGGCCACTTTACGCGCTCAATCATCCAGAGCCTGGAGAACATCAAGTTCACGCCATCGCAGGGCGTCTGCACGCCGAGTCCGACCATCATGGTGCATCACCATCATCACGTGTATGGGGCGGTGCCGCCGGGTGGGGGGCACGGCGGGGCGGGCGGGGTTGGCAGGGTGCGGGGGCAGGAGGAGATCAACAGCGCGTATTTGGCTGGGCTGGCGGCGGGACGGGCCGAACGGGAGCGGGAGCGGGGGCGAGGGGCGGCCAACACGGGAATGATCCCTGCGGCGATGTATGCGTCGCCGAGGGCAAATGCGACGGTGGAGGGGTTGGTGGGCGTCAAGGGTACGGACAAGGTGGAGGCCGGTGTGGGAGACCTTGGTGCGATTGCGAAGGATGACGCGAAGGACGACGATGCCAAGAGCCTGGATGGGATCGAGTCGGCCGAGGTGCGCGGGGGGGCAAGTGATACCGAAAGTACCGACGACGTGCAGGCGCCGGCCAGGACGGGGCTGCCCAAGGTCGAGGCCAAGACGAAGGATCTCTCGGTGCCCGTGCCGATGCCAGTGCCAGTGCCGGTGGTGTCGCCATCGAAGAGTCGTCGGGGCGCGAGTCCGACAAAGCCCGTCGCAAGCAAGAGCCCGAGGAAGGGAGCTCGCACGGCTGCCTCCAACGGGAGCCCGAGCAAACAGCCGTCCAAGAAGGCACAGGATTGGGAGAAACGCAAGATGGAAGTGAGCTTGGACGATGCCACGCACATGGCGTTTGCGCTGCTGGCGGCAAACGGGATTGGTCGGATTGTGCGGCGGGAGGACGTCCCGGGCGAAGTTTTCGATCTGGCAACGCTGCTCACCACGCTCGAGATTCCTGTGGAGCTGATCACCACGCCGGCGAGCGACTTTTGCGGCGGACCCAGCGGTTGCGGTCTGCGTCTGAATGCGAGGCAGCGGAGGACCCTCCGGAGGTCGCAGGAGCGCGCTTGGAAGCAGATGGACGAGCTCAAAGGCGGCGGCTCAAAGGCGGGAGCAAACGGACCGGGGCCGGGACCGACGAGCGCGGGAATGGAACGACAGCACGCGGTGCGGCGCACGTTCAGCCCGGCGTGTATCAGCTATGGCGTGCAGCCGGCCGCGCTGGCCGAGTACAACGCCGGACTGATGATGCACGCGCACGGAATGATGCCTTTATCGCCCCCGGGACCGTACGTGCCGATGTCCTACCAGGTACCTGTTGTCGGCCACCCCGGGCTGGCCCATCCGCACATGGCCTACGGAGAGGTGGCGTTTGGAGACGTGAACTACGGAGACGTGAATTACGTCGCCGGTCATCACCACCAAGTCCATCGCAATAACCACAGCCACCACAGCCACCACGCATACCACGGGCCAGGTCGCAGTCACCAGCGGGCCAAGAGCCGGTTGGGCGGGACGGAAAGGGAAATGTGATTCGACGACTCGGCGGCTCGACGATTCGAGACACCTTACTATGAAATGCGGCCATTGCACCACAGAGTAGTATGACAACCACTCAAAGAATCCGTCCGAGCCGCGCCGCCTCGCCGGCGTCCACCTCGGCCCCGGCCTCGGCGTCGAGCAAATTCACCGCGTCGGCGATCGACCGGCTCTTGTCCACAACGTCCGCCGGCAGCTCTCCGATCAGCGCATCCAACGCCTTGATGGTCCCCCCGAGCCTTGCCCGCGCCTCTTGCACCTGCTCGCGCTTCTTCTCGTCCTCGCTCCTCGACGCCGACAGCAGCGCATAATCCGCTTTCTCCAGCTCCCCGAAAAACTCCCCCACCAGCCGCTTCCCCAACTTCTCGTCCCCCTTCTCCCTCGATATGTACTCCCCAACCGACCGAATGTTCTCCCGAAGCCCCGAAAAGCTCCCCGACCGCAGCTGTTGCCGAGCGTCCCCGGGACTCTCGACGATCCGATTCACCCGGATCAGCTGCTCCTTCGCCAGAAACAGAGGCGGCAGGTACGAATCGATCCGATCGAGCTTCTTCTTCTTCACGTACTTGCTGAGACCACGCTTCACCGCCTCGTTCTCTGCCGCACGCGCCGGCGTACACCAGAGCACGTTGGCGGCCAGCGAGGCGACGGCGGCCAGCGAGACGACGGCAAGCGACCCGCGCCGCGTCGTCGTCTTTGTCTTTGTGGTCGTGGTTGCCGACGTGTGACTGGGCGTGTGACTGGCACCCTCGCTGCACACACACAGGGGAGAGGGAGACGCCTGACTGCGACCACGAATTCGCCGGTCGATCCGCTGTCCGGGGAAAAGCGAGTTCGCCGGAGCGAGACGCGGGGCGCGCGCGGTCTGCACTGACAGATGCGGTGTCATCATCGTCATCGTCGTCATCGTCGTCATCGTCGGTGGTGGTCGAGTCAGACACGTGCTGAACGAGCAGATCGGAGATGAGAAGGTTTCCCCGTTCAAAAGAATCAACGTGGGGTCACTCGTTTCGTTGCGTTCGACCGGCGTTCGTACGAACGAACAAACGCACACGATGGAGCTCGATACGAACAACAACACGAAGGAACCGCACCCGGACGTGAGCATCCGCTATGACGTCCATCCTCGGGTCATTCTACGAATCAGCGATCACTATACGCGCGTGAAGGCGTCTGGGAGGATGGAGATCGAGTCGGCCGAGTCGGCCGGTCGGACGCCTCCTGGTGCTTCAACCTCGTCCTCTTCTGTCTGCTATACGGCGGTGGGGTGCCTGCTGGGCGAGCAACAGGGTCGCGTCGTCGAAATCGTCAACTCGTTCGACTTGCCGGCCGTAGACTTTGACTGGGCCGTGTTTGAGACCAAGGTCGAGCTATACAAGGAGATGTATCCGACAATCGAGGTGGTAGGATGGTATGTGACAATGCCGAAGGACGCCGAGCTGGGCGCGGAACACGTCGGTCTTCACAACAGGCTGGCGGCGGCGGAGAACGGGTGCCCGTCGCCCGTCGTCATGGCGTACGATCCGAGGTCCGGATCGTCCGCCAGGGGCGATGACGGGGTGAATCCGGCGAACCATAGGGCCAAAGCCACTGAGAACGCGGTGAGGCTGTTCGAGGGCGAGGAACACGACAACCGGACGGTCTTCAGGTTGGCCAAGCACGAGATGCACTCGACCGACGTGGAGCGCATCGTGGTCAACCAGTTCAGCGACCTGTTGGATGCGTCGGACGATGCAACGGCGAACAAAACGAGTGCGGCGATGAAGAACCACCAGGAGTACCTCAGGAGCGCGGTGATGGCGCTGATCGAAAGGGTGACGCGGCTCCAGCGGGTGCTGGTCGGTATCAAGGAGGGCCGTCTGGAGTACGACGACAAGGTGGCGATGGCGATCGCGGCGTTTGTGGATCGCCTGCCGCTGAGCGAGGACGGGATGTCGCTGGCGAGGAGTAGCAGGGCGAGCGAGGGTCTGGTGGAGGAGCAGAGGGACGCGCTGCTCAAGACGCTGATCGCCTCGACGATGGCCGGGCTCGCGAGCCTTGAGACGCACGCGAGCTTTGACGCGCGCAAGCTGTTTGCGCAGGAAGAGCGCGGCGGCAAGCACGGACATCACTTGGGCGCTGCCAAATATATGCTCGAGCGGCCTTTGCATTACGACGTGGGTGATGACTGTGGGTGATGACTGTGGGTGATGACTGTGGGTGATGACTGTGGGTGATGACTGTGGGTGA
>Ga0181582_10000440_pt1 | contig 29515 bp, 26 predicted proteins | sample 071ome_32_FD_132438 | JGI IMG/M metagenome (GOLD analysis project Ga0181582, IMG submission 132438) | Coastal salt marsh microbial communities from the Groves Creek Marsh, Skidaway Island, Georgia - 071405AT metaG (megahit assembly) | ecosystem: Environmental > Aquatic > Marine > Intertidal...
CCACCGATGATGAACTGGCCGGTCGGGTTGATGTGGTATTTGGTTTCGGCATCAATCCAGGTGTCAGGAATGACAGGCTTGATGATTTCTTCCATCACCGCTTCACGCAGCTGGGCCTGGGTAACATCAGCCGTGTGCTGGCTGGACAGTACTACAGCATCCACAGAGTGAGGACGGCCATCGACATAACGGAAAGTCAGCTGGCTCTTGGCATCTGGCAGCAGGAAGGGCAGGGTGCCGTTCTTGCGTACTTCAGCCTGTCTTTGAACCAGACGGTGAGCGTAAGTGATCGGGGCTGGCATCAGGACGTCTGTTTCGTCACAGGCATAACCAAACATGAGACCCTGGTCGCCGGCGCCCTGTTCCTTGTGGTCACCTTCACCTTCAGTAACACCCATGGAGATATCAGGTGACTGTTTGCCGATACCGTTGAGAACGGCACAGGTATTGCCGTCGTAACCCATGGAGGAATCGGTATAACCGATGTCGCAAATAACACCCCTGATAATCGCCTCAACGTCGATGTTAGCTGTAGTGGTTACCTCACCGGCAACAAGTGCCAGACCGGTTTTGGTCAGGGTTTCTACGGCAACGCGGGACTTGGGATCCTGTTCCAGCAATGCGTCGAGGATGGCATCTGAAATCTGGTCACTGATCTTGTCCGGATGGCCTTCGGATACAGACTCAGATGTAAACAATACTGCTTCAGTCATACTGGTTTCCTTCTTTGTGTGTTTAGCAAATGCCGGAGCCTTGAAGGTGCGGGCGAAAGTATTTGCCTTGTTCTTTTGGTTTAAAAATCTGTAATTTTTATCAAAGGTTTCAAACTGACTGATGTCTTCCCCCGGCAGATAGTTCTGCCTCAAGCAACTGCATCAGTAACCTTCCCCGAATGGGTTCCCCCCCAAACTCCCCCTGCTGCAGGCATGGAGAGCTGGCAGCCAGGGTAGTGTGATTCCTTAAAGGTGCAATGAGATCTGATCAGGGAAGTACTGAATACTTGTTATTTTTATATCAGACAGGAATTACAGGGCAACGAATGTATCACCCTCAAACAGTTATGGCAAATGTCCGGACAGGCAGGCAAAACGGGGGAAAAATCGCTGTTTCGGGAAAGATTTAGGCGGATTGTGAGTGGTAAATTATGGCTGGCTGGTAGACAATAGCCAGCCCTCAAAAATATAAGATCGGTTTTCAGTGATTGAGCCGGTTTTTTTGAGCAAAAACAGCAGTTTTTAAGAAACTGAACAATAGAAGAACAAGCGCGCCAAGCCCCGCCAGCCCGAAATTTTGTCAGGAGAAGCAGCATGCCGGCTGATAATTCCAGTAATTCCGGTAGTGACCAGTCCACTGTAAATATCCCCAAAAAAGCCAGCAGTAGCGAGTGTGCCAATGCCATTCGTGCACTCAGTATGGATGCTGTCCAGAAGGCCAATTCAGGTCATCCTGGCGCCCCCATGGGGATGGCGGATATCGCCGAGGTGCTCTGGCACGATTTCATGCAGCATAACCCGGGCAATCCTGGCTGGATCAACCGTGACCGCTTTGTCCTGTCCAATGGCCACGGCTCCATGCTGATTTATTCCCTGTTGCACCTCACCGGCTATGACCTGCCGATTGAGGAGCTCCAGAATTTCCGTCAGATGCATTCAAAGACGCCGGGGCATCCGGAATACGGCTATACACCGGGTGTGGAGACCACCACCGGGCCACTGGGCCAGGGCCTGGCCAACGGTGTCGGGATGGCCATTGCCGAACGTACCCTGGCGGCCCAGTTCAACAAGGACGCCTTTCCGGTCATTGACCACTATACCTACGTTTTCGCCGGCGACGGCTGTCTGATGGAAGGGGTCTCACATGAAGCCTGTTCCCTGGCAGGTACGCTGGGCCTGGGTAAACTGATCGTGTTTTATGACGACAACGGCATTTCCATTGATGGCGAGGTTCAGGAGTGGTTTGCTGACGATACCGAGCAGCGCTTCCAGGCCTATCACTGGCAGACGCTCAAGGTTGATGGCCATAACCCTGATGAGATCAGGGCTGCCATTGAGGAAGCCAGGGCCAACACCTCACAGCCCACACTGATTATCTGCAAGACCCAGATTGGTTTTGGTTCGCCGAACAAGGCTGGCAAGGCATCTTCTCATGGTTCTCCCCTGGGTGATGAGGAGATCCAGGCGACTCGTGAAGCGCTGGGCTGGGTTCATCCACCCTTCGTGATTCCGGAAGAGGTTTACCAGACCTGGGATGCCCGTGAGCAGGGCTTTGCCCGGGAGAACAGTTGGAAGGAACTGTTTACCCGCTATGAAGAGGCTTACCCGGTCCAGGCCATGGAACTGGTGCGTCGGATTCGGGGAGAGTTCCACCAGGATTTTGAGGCCTACGCCGACAGCTACATCGCGGAATGTGATGAAGCCGCCGCCACCCTGGCGACACGTCAGGCCTCACAGAAGGCCATTGCCGCCTTCGGCAAATATCTGCCGGAACTGATTGGCGGGTCTGCAGACCTGACCGGTTCCAACCTGACCAACTGGGAGGGCAGTCTGCCGATTTCCCAAAATCCGAAAGGCAACTATATCTTTTACGGCGTCCGTGAATTTGCCATGGCGGCTATCAATAATGGCATTGCCCTGCATGGCGGCTTCATTCCCTATGGCGGCACCTTCCTGATCTTCATGGAATATGCCCGCAATGCCGTGCGCATGGCAGCGTTGATGAAGCAGCAGAATATTTTTGTCTTCACCCATGACTCCATCGGTCAGGGTGAGGATGGTCCTACCCACCAGGCGGTGGAGCAGACCAGTGCCCTGCGTATTACCCCGAACATGTCGGTCTGGCGTCCTGCAGACGCCGTCGAGACTGCCGTGGCCTGGAAGTCGGCCCTGCTGAATAAAACCGGCCCGACGTCCCTGGTACTGACCCGTCAGGGCGTACCGCACCTGGCGCGTACTCCTCAGCAGATTGGTGATATTACGCGTGGTGCCTATGTCCTTGCTGACTGCGATGGTGAGCCCGAGGTGATTGTGATTGCCACCGGTTCAGAGGTGTCCATCTCGCTGGACGCGGTGAAATCCCTGCAGGAACAGGGCAAGGCGGTCAGGCTGGTCTCCATGCCATCCACGGATGTCTTTGATGCCCAGGACGAGGCCTACCGGGAAGCTGTGTTACCTGGCGCGGTCAGGAAACGTATTGCCGTTGAAGCAGCCCATGTGGATTACTGGCGCAAATACGTCGGCCTTGATGGCAAAGTGGTGGGAATGAACAGTTTTGGTGAGTCAGCTCCAGGCAAGGTGGTGATGGAGCATTTCGGATTCACGGCCGCGAATATAGCCGAGCAGATCAACAGCCTGTTATAGGGCCAGGAAGATGATCGGGAAGTGAAACGGGCCGACTAGTACCAGTCGGCCGCGCTGTCCCGGGGAAGTGTTTTCAGCACACCCGTTTCTACCAGCGTATCAAAAGCAAAGACACTGTTGCCCCCGTTTTCCTTGGCGTAAAACAGGGCATTGTCTGCCTGTCCAATGTAAATCGCTGAATTTTCCATGGTGTTCACCAGGGTGTACCCGATACAGGCGGTGATTCTGCCCACTTTGGGGAAGTCGGTTTCTTCAATTTTCTGCCTGAAGCGATCAAGCACGCCGTGAATATCGGCCAGGAAAGTGGGCTCCAGGAGTACCAGGAATTCTTCCCCGCCATAACGGAATAACAGGTCGTTCTGGCGAAAGCTCTCCTGCATCAGTTGCGATACCTGCAGCAGAATTTCATCGCCGAACATATGGCCATACCGGTCATTGATCATTTTGAACTGGTCGATGTCGATCAACGCCAGGCTCACTGCTGTATGTTTGCCTCCGCGACGCTTGTCGATTTCCTGGTACTGATCGCTTTGTTCCTGCTGTTGTGCCATCTGTCGTTGCAGCAGGTTTTTGAAATGCATGTCCAGGGTGTTGCGATTCATCAGGCCGGTGAGGCTGTCGTAGGTACTGGCAATAATGACTTTCAGGAAATTGCTGTAGATCTGGGTGATCTGCAGCAGGTAATCAAGATCACCAACCGATAGTTTTTCGCACTCCAGCTTGATAATCGAATGCAGTTTGTCATCAAACTTGACGGGCAGATAGCACAGCATTGGGCCGATTTCTTCGCACACGTATTTCGGTCGCCAGTCCTGGGCGCATTTTTCGATCAGGGGTTCCGGTTGAACCAGCTCGTAATTCCTCAGGGTCTTGATGTACTGTTCGTCACCCTGCCGGAACAGGCTCAGATCTTCCCGAACCCGCAGTAAACCGCCGCGAACCTCGGGGACAAAATTGCCGGCATAGCTGATGGGAAACAACTCGGCGAGGAGGGCGAGGAAGCACTTCTGCAGAGAATCCACATCCTGCTGGTTGGTCAGGGTGGTCAATGATTCAAAATATCTGTCAGTCATCAGGATAGCTTCTTATTTTATCTGCTACCTGTTCTTATCGGCCGGTTCTTATCGGCCGGTGCCGGAAAAACTTTAGGAGGAAATACAGTCTTTGTGAAACCGGGTGCGGTCCGGGCTCAGGGGGCGTCTTTGGCGGTGGTGTTAAGACGCATGGTGCCGGTGTCACCGGCAGGTTCATAACCGATAGTGTCCAGGAAGGTTTTCACCATATCCGCCGGGTCATATTCCAGTACCAGGGTGTCATCAAACACGGCTTTCAGGAGTTTTTGCTTGCGGTCATAGTCCACCAGCCAGGAATCTTCCTCAAGGTAGCGGGTGGAATGCGGGTCATTGCTCAATGACAGGTTCAGGCTCTGCAGTTGTTTGCGATAGGACTCAAGGTAGGTGGTTTTGTCACGAAAGCAGCACAGACAGACAGTTTGCTGGCTGTATTCGGCAAACAGGGTGTTCAGGCGCTGGTATTCTGTTTCGGAATTGAGCAGGTACAGCCCTTCATTGCTCCAGATAATGTCTTTGCAGTCCAGCGCTTCGGCACGGGCATAGTGGCGGGCAATGTCATCACGCAGACGGACTTCCAGCGTGTCATAAAAGGCAGGCTCCACAGCGTCCCTCAACAGGATTTTTGCCGTGGATTCCCGGTCGGCATCCAGGGCAAAAACATTCAGCAGGAAATGGGAGGGATTGGTGAAACCCAACAGGGTATCAGGCACATACAGGCCTGCCTCTGCCAGGGGCTGGCGGTATTTCTGCAGGTAATGCTGGATCGAGGTGGTGCCGGTTTTATGCTGGCCGATATGGATAAGGGTTCTCATGCATCAGCGCTCCGGGAACAGGGCATTTTTTCCGGATTCCGGGAGCTTCCAGGGCAGAAAATCTCCCGGCAATCGGGTATGATTCTTTCCTTTGTTGATTCCGCAGATGTCATCGTGGATCAGCTGTTTCAATCGATATCACAGTGGCAGGAAATATGGCAGTTCGCAGTATTCATGATTACCCCCTGAAAGACCAGCGTGTCCTGATTCGTGAAGACCTGAATGTCCCGGTTAAAGACGGGAATGTCGTCAATGACACCCGCATTCAGGCCGCTCTACCCACCATCCGCTACGCGCTGGAACAGGGCGCTAAAGTGATTCTGATGTCCCATCTGGGACGCCCTGAAGAGGGAGTTCCCATCAGTGAACAGCCCCAGTTTTCCATGGCCCCGGTTGCCGGAAAGCTGGGTGAACTGCTGGGTCAGGACGTGGCCATCATGGCGCCGGCATTTTCTGCGGAAGATTCCAGGGCTGTCGCTTCTGGAAGCTGTATATTGCTCGAAAACGTACGTACCAATGTGGGTGAAAAAGGCAATGCGGACGATTTGTCGCAGTACTACGCCAGCCTGTGTGACATATTCGTCATGGACGCTTTCGGCACAGCGCATCGTGCCCAGGCCAGCACCCATGGTGTGGCAAAGTTTGCCGACAAGGCCTGCGCCGGCCCCTTGTTGAAGGCCGAACTCGATGCACTGGCCCAGGCTCTGGATGATCCCGAGCGTCCGATGCTGGCCGTTGTGGGTGGCGCCAAGGTGTCAAGCAAACTGACAGTGCTGCAGGCACTGGCCACCAAGGTGGATCAGTTGATCGTTGGGGGCGGTATCGCCAATACTTTTCTGGCGGCAGCCGGTTATCCCATAGGCAAGTCACTGGTGGAAGAGGACATGATCCCGGTTGCCAGGGCCTTGATGGAAACCGCCGACATTCCGCTGCCAACAGATGTGGTCGTTGCCAAGGAATTTGCTGAAAGTGCTGAAGCCACACTGAAAGCTGTGGCCGATGTTGCTGATGACGACATGATCCTGGACGTGGGTCCTGAAACCAGCCAGCGCTTTGCCGAAATCATCGCCGGCATGAAAACCATTTTGTGGAATGGTCCGGTTGGGGTGTTTGAATTTGAGGCCTTTGCCAAAGGCACTGAGACGCTCGCCAGGGCCATTGCCGCCAACAGCGGTTTTTCCATTGCCGGCGGCGGTGAAACCATCACAGCTATCGACAAGTACGGCATCAGCCAGGATGTGTCGTACATCTCCACTGGCGGCGGCGCCTTCCTGGAGTTTGTTGAAGGTATTGAATTGCCGGCAGTTGCGATTCTCAAGGAACGGGGCTGAGATCGGGATATAAGAGGCAGAATGCAAGAGGCAAGGAAAGTAGGTCTGGTAGTTTGAGCAACTGTTTGACCACGAGACGAAATTTTTAAATTTGAATAGTTAAAAGTCTGAATAGAAAGTACATCGAGACGAGATAAAGGATAAAGCAATGGCATTGATGAGTTTGAGACAACTGCTGGATCACGCTGCCGAGAACGGCTATGGCGTACCCGCTTTCAACGTTAACAACCTGGAGCAGGTCAGGGCCATCATGATGGGGGCTGACGAAGTTAACAGCCCGGTTATCCTGCAGGCTTCCGCGGGTGCCCGCAAATATGCTGGTTCCAATTTTCTCAAGCACCTTATTCAGGGTGCTATCGAGGAATTTCCTCATATTCCGATAGTCATGCACCAGGACCATGGTGTGTCTCCCGGTGTTTGTCAGCGTTCCATCCAGTTGGGCTTCTCCTCCGTGATGATGGACGGCTCCCTCGGTGAAGATGGCAAAACCCCGACAGATTTTGACTATAACGTGCGTGTCACCCGCACCACGGTGGACTTCGCCCATGCCTGCGGGGTTTCCGTGGAAGGTGAAATCGGCTGTCTGGGCTCACTGGAATCCGGTATGGCCGGGGAAGAGGACGGGCATGGCGCAGTAGGCAAGCTCAGCATGGAACAGCTGCTGACCGACCCGGAAGAAGCCGCCCGTTTTGTTGAAGCCACTCAGGTGGATGCCCTGGCAATTGCCGTGGGCACCAGCCATGGCGCCTACAAGTTCAGCCGTCCGCCGACGGGCGATATTCTGGCCATCAGCCGTATCAAGGAAATCCATGATCGCCTGCCCAACACACATCTGGTCATGCATGGTTCATCGTCTGTTCCCCAGGAATGGCTGGCAGTGATCAACGAGTTTGGTGGTGAGATTCCGGAAACCTATGGTGTACCGGTTGAGGAAATCCAGGAAGGCATCCGCAATGGCGTACGCAAGGTCAATATCGACACTGACCTGCGCCTGGCATCTACGGGTGCTGTACGCAAGTTCCTGGCCGAGAACAAATCCGATTTCGATCCACGCAAATTCCTGACTCCGACCATCACGGCCATGAAGGACATCGTGGTGGCCAGGCTCGAAGCGTTTGGTACTGCCGGGCAGAATGCGAAGATCAAGAAAATCTATAACCTGGAAGAAATGGCCCAGCGCTACAGCGCAGGTGAATACAAGGCCAAGGTAAACTAATCCGGGGATTCCCTTTCACGGGAAGGTAAAACCGCTGGAGTTGTTCAGCGGTTTTCCCGTTAAGGACAGAGGTATTCATTGAACCCAGCATCAGAAGATTCCGCCAAGATCGACCATTTTTACCGGTGGATTCGCACCTACCTTGCCGACTTGTCGCAGGCCCGTGACGGAGAGCTGTCTCACGCGATCAATTTTGGCTACTGGCCAGAAGGAACGACCAATCTGTTTGAAGGGCAGATGGCGTTTTTCAATCTGGTGGTGGACCTGTTGTCTCCATTGCCTGAAAACGCCCACGGTGTGGAGATAGGTTGCGGCATCGGAGGTTATGCCATCCGCCTGTTGCAGGCCTGCCCGGTTGAGTTGACCTGCTACGATTTGCTGCCGGAGCACCTGGCACTGACCCGCGCTTATGCTGAATCACGGGGTGTGGCAGACCGGCTGCAGACCGTCCAGGGCAACTCCATGAACATGGACCGCTTCGCTGATGGCAGCCTGGACTTCATGTACTGCATCGAGTCGTCATTTCATTACGATGAAAAGCAGAAGTTCTTCAACGAGGTTGCCCGTGTGCTCAGGCCAGGAGGCACCTTTGTTTATGCCGATATCAGCTGTGAGGATGTGTCCAGAATCACCTTCAAGGCAGGCAACCATTTTTCCGGCAAAGCTGAGCTTGATAACTACCTCACCACCGCGGGCATGAATATCCTCTCGCATCGTGATATTGGCCCAGAGGTTTATGTCCCCCTGCAGCGCTACACCGAATATTTCAATGATGAGTTATTGCAGGACCCGCCGGGATCAGACAAGGCCAAGGTCGGCAAGTATTGGGATCTTGTGCTGAATAATTACACCAAGCTCTTTCACCAGGGGAAAATGGGCTACCAGGTTTACCAGGTGCGTAAATAACCAGCAGCCTGGTTATTCCTTTATACTTCTGCCCATGTTTACTGCTTACTTTTTCCGGTTGCCAGTATGGGGGTGATCGCCGCACTCAAGGCCAGGTTGATGATCGCCTGGGTGAATCTGCTGAGGATATTCTTGTCCTATGGCAGGGCTAACAATCTGGCGGCCCGCACCGTCCATGTTCTTCATCCTGCAGTAAAAAGCCAGCAGCCAGCCTTCCTGGCTGGACTGAATGCCGTCCTGGGTGATTCTCCGAATGTGCTGTCGGCATGGCAGCGCCATCTCGCTCTTGTCGGTATTAACCGCTTTCAGAGTACTTTTTATGCCGGTGATGACATCAACTGGATCAAGCAGTGCCAGTTGGAAGTCATTGGCGCGGAATTTGTCACCAATGCATATGAGGCGGGCCGGGGTGTGCTGGTGATGACCTATCATCATCACTTCAACATGCTCTTTTGCAACCTGTTAGGCAGGCTGGAGCTGCCCATTACCACGATTGCCATGGATGATCGTCGCAGTGATCGTTACAAAAGCTTCAGTCGCCGGGTGGATCGCATCTACAAACATGCCGAACGTCTGCTAAATGGGGGTGATATTGTTCTGGTAAAACCCGGTGCCCAGGTTCGACCAATTTTGCGGGCCTTCGACAAAGGACACCTGGTGATCACCGCGAATGATTTTCCCGATGTGTTCGATGACAAGAACAGGCAGGACTTTCCCTTCCTCGGTTCCAGCCTTTCCTGTCCTACAGGTACGGTAAAACTGGCGGTAAAAAAGCGGATTCCGATCGTGGCCGCCTACCTGGACTGGCTGGGTGATGATCGCTTTCAGCTGGTCATCCGGCTGGTCAGTGATGGCCGGGAGTCGATGAATGTCGAGACAGCGATGACCCGTTACCTGGCGGTGCTGGCCACCATGATCGACAGGGAACCGGGTCTCTGGGAAGGCTGGAAATGGCTGGGTCGTTGAGTTTGCGCCCTAGGAAGCCTTGATCACTTCAACACCGGTTTCCCTGCCAAGCAACAGGACGTCAGCGGGTCGGTGGGCGAACAGCCCATTGGTCACAACACCCACTATCTGGTTCAGATCCAGTTCCAGTTTGCGGGGATCCGTGATGCTCATGTTATGGACATCAATGATGATATTGCCATTGTCGGTGACCACCCCTTCGCGATAGACCGGGTCGCCGCCCAGCTTCACAATTTGCCTGCCCACATGACTTCTGGCCATGGGAATAACTTCTACAGGCAGCGGAAAATTGCCCAGGACATTCACCCACTTGCTGCCATCGGCAATACAGACAAATTCCCTGGCAACGGCGGCAATGATTTTTTCCCGGGTTAAAGCGGCTCCACCACCCTTGATCAGTTGCAGATATTCGTTGGTTTCGTCGGCACCATCCACATAAACCGACACCTCGCTGACCGAGTTGAGATCATAGACAGGTATCCCGTGGGCCTTGAGCCGGCGTGCTGTTTCCTCGGAGCTGGCGACAGTGGCTTTCACATCATCCTTTACCCTGGCCAGTTCCTCGATGAAGAGATTGGCCGTTGATCCGGTACCGACACCGATGACGGCATCCTCCAGGGTAAGGTAGGGCTGGATATGCTCAAAAGCGGCCGCGGCAACGGCCTGTTTCAGTTCGTCCTGGGTCATCTTTGGATCTCTCTTCCGGTGTGTCCGACACCCGCTAGTCTAGCTGAGGCAACCAGGACTGGCGAGTGAACAAAAAAGTTTTGCAAAATGAAAATATTTGTTGAATTTAATGTTAAAAATATATAAAGTTCAGCCGGTTACAAGATTTAGCTAAACTTGTTCATAAGGTAAGCGCTCTAACTTGTTGTATCGTTACCTGCATACCATTGCTCACCAGGAGTAAGTATGAAAAAGCGTCCAGATCTGATGATGGTTCTGTTTATAGTATTCAGTGCCGGCATCCTGATTAGCAGTGTCGCCCAAAGCAGCCTGTTATAAGGCTTGGGAGTCACACAACACCATCACCTTACCGGGTAATAGCATCCGGGGGTGATTATCCCACTCAGGGGCACGTCCCAGTCGGCGGCCTCCAGCTTCTCTACCCTCTGACAATCATGCGCCAGCCCAATCAATCTGGGGCTTTCCCGGTCTGATGACATCAGAAAACTGAAAGTTCTGTCATAGTAGCCTTTGCCCATGCCAAGGCGATTGCCGGCAGCATCAAAGCCCACAAGAGGCATGAATACGGTATCCAGTGTTTCAGGGGTAATGGTGGGCGCATTGGCAGCCGGCTCAAGCAAACCAAAGAAATTGGTGACCAGCGGCCTGTCCGGCAGGTATTGGCGAAATTCCAGAGTGGTGGTTTCCGGGACCAATACGGGCAGATAGCAAGAAATACCTTGATTTATCAATGCATTAAGTAGAGGTTGGGTGCCCACTTCACCATCGGCATCCATGTAAATGGCAATATGCTGGCCCAGTGGGAACAGCGTCTGTGTCATGGCCCAGTCGGCGACAAGCCTGGCAGCACGTTGCTGCTGCTCGAGAGGCAGGCTGCGGCGTGCCTGGCGGATGGCCGCTCTTTGCGCTTTTCTGTCTTGGAGACTGTAATTCAAGGTGCTATTCTGATAGTGAGTACTAACAAATTGTGTTGCCTGGGGTTTATTTCCAAGAAAAATGCCGCCCGAAGGCGGCAGTTTCATGAAATTCAGAGCTCCCCAAAATACCGCTGCCGAATGGGTCCTGAACCGTAGGGTTCAGGTGGTGGCCCACCCGACGTATCAGGCTTTCCGTCAAGCGGACATGCACACAACGCCATTAGGCAAGGCCTCCGGGTAACAATTATCGGCTCAAGAACATATTCAACTGGCCAATATCCCAGGGAGGCGGCCATTATATGCCAAATTCAGAACGGTGGGGATGAAATTATCGGGGGACGTTTTGAAGGAAGAGACCTTCTCAGGTGTTCAGATCTCGATCTGTCGACTGGCGTGCAGTGCCTTGTCGATCTTGTCCTGGAGCTTTTTCATCTTGTCCAGGGCGGCGTTGTCAGCTGATTCGGATTGCTGGTTTTTTTGCAGCAGGTCGTGACAGATATTCAGGGCGGCCATGACAGCCACCTTTTCGTAGGCCAGAGTCGAGCCGCGGGTTTTTACCGATTCCATCTGCTTGTCCAGATATTTGGCTGATTTGCGCAGGCCTTCCTCTTCTTCAGGAGGGCAGCTGATCTGGTACTCACGACCAAGAATGTTGATAGTGACGGTATCGGTATCTGAAGACATTGTCGAAGTGATCTCTTTCAGGTTAACCCTGTTCTAGGGTCTTGAGACGCTGTAGCACTTTTTCCAGTCTGGCGCGCGCCAGTTCATTTTTTTCCACGAGAGATTTGCGCTCATTTTCCCAGTTATGCTTGTGGTCCCTGAGCAACTGGTTCTCGCTTTTCATTTCGTTACAAAGTTGAATCAGTTCATCAACTTTGGCTTCTAACGTATTGAAACTAATGTCAGTCATTGGTCATATTTTCCCTGAAAATAGACGGCTAGTAACTATAAAGCGCCCACCCTGACGGGTCAACTCAAGTTTTATTCCATCAATTTGGGAACCCTTTCCGTAAGGGTAAATGCTATCATTGGCGACTTTGCATTCCTGACAATTGACAGCAGGTTACAGCCAATGGCGGCAGATTTTTCAAAGACAGCAGAGCTGCTGGCAAACTGCAGTATTTACCGGCCGGTACCGGAAATGCATGGTGTGCTCAGCGGTATTGTCTGTACCGGCAGCACCAATCATGATGTCGAACTGGCTCAGCGCATCCTGGAACTGGATGAGCAGGAGTTGCCGGACATCATCAACAACCTGATGCAGATGTTGCTGGCGGATATCCGAAGTCAACTGCAGGCTGGCGACTACGGTTTTCAGCCCATGCTGCCTGATGACGATGAACCCTTGCCAAGCCGGATCTCCTCGCTAGCAGACTGGTGCGATGGCTTTATTGCCGGTTTTGCCGGGGCCTGGGTTCGGGATGAATCCGCCATGATGCCTGAAACACGGGAAGTCCTGGCGGACTTTTCCCGTATTGCCCAGGTTGACCAGCACGATGAGCACCTGAGCGAAAAAGAAAACGAAATCAATTTCATGGAAGTCGTGGAATACGTCAGAATGGCGGCTATCACGGTTTACCAGCAAAATGCCCCCGGCAACCCGAAAGTATTCGATGAGGAATCGGGTCCGGAGGTCATCCACTAGAAACACGTTTGAACAACTAACCGGGACAAGTGACCCATATTATGGCCAAACCCACTATCAAAACGTCCGAGTATAAAAAACGCCGTCGTGAGCTTATGGCTCACATGGAACCCAACTCCATCGCCATTTTGAATTCTGCAGAGGAATACCTGCGCAACGGCGATTCCCACTTTGCTTTTCGCCAGAGCAGTGACCTGTACTATCTCACCGGTTTTCGGGAGGCCGAATGCTGCCTGGTGTTGATCCCTGGCCGCAAACAGGGGGAGTGCCTGTTGTTTTGCCAGGAAAAGGATGCCCTGAAGGAAATGTGGACTGGCCGGTTGATGGGACCGGAAAATGCCATGGATGTTCTGGGGGTGGATGATGCATTCCCGATTTCGGATATAGACGATATTTTACCAGGCCTGATTGAAGGTCGTGAACGGGTGTACTACGCCATGGGTCATGACGAGCAGTTCGATCACAAGGTGATGGAGTGGGTAAAGGTCATTCGCAGCAAGGTACGCAGCGGTGTGCACTCACCGGGAGAATTCCTTGTGCTGGATCATCTGCTCCATGAGATGCGGCTGATCAAATCCAAGGCCGAAATCAAGGTCATGCGTGAATCCGGGCAGATTGCGGTGGCGGCTCACAAGCGGGCCATGGCCGTATGCAAGCCGGGCATGTATGAATATGAACTGGAAGCCGAATATCTGCATGAATTTGCCCGCACCGGTTGTCGGACACCTGCCTATAATTCCATTGTGGCCAGCGGTGAAAACGCCTGCATCCTGCATTACAACGAAAACAACATGCCCATGAAAAAGGGTGACCTGGTACTTATCGATGCAGGTTGTGAATATGAATATTATGCCTCGGACATCACCCGGACTTTCCCGGTTAGCGGGAAATTCAGCAAGGAACAAAAAGCCATCTACGAGCTGGTGTTGAAAGCCCAGCTGGAAGCCATCAAAGCGGTCAAACCCGGTAATCACTGGGATGAGCCCCACAATGTGACGGTTAAAGTCATTACAGAGGGACTGGTCAAACTCGGTCTTCTGAAAGGCAAGGTGGACACGCTGATCAAGAAAAAGGCGTATACCGATTTCTATATGCACCGCGCCGGACACTGGCTGGGGATGGATGTACACGATGTGGGCGATTACAAAATCGATGGCAACTGGCGTTTGCTTGAGCCCGGCATGGTGCTCACTGTTGAGCCGGGGATCTACATTGCTTCGGGTAACAGGAAAGTCGACAAACGCTGGTGGGGTATCGGTGTTCGAATCGAGGACGATGTTGCAGTTACCGCTGACGGGCATGAAGTGCTGACAGAAGGCCTGCCCAAAACCGTCAAGGACATTGAAGCCTTCATGGCCCAGGGGCAATGAGTCTCTGCAAGGCATCCCGATATGATCTGGTGATAGTCGGCGCCGGCATGGTCGGTGCCAGCCTGGCCTGTATTCTTGACCAGGCGAGGCTGGAAAAACCCCTGAATATCCTGCTTGTGGAGTCGACCCCGGTTGACCTTCAGGCTCCTCCTACCCAGCCATCCTTTGATGCACGTACTACCGTGTTGTCCCATGGCACAGTCAGCTACCTGAAAACCCTGGGACTCTGGGAAGCGATGGCCGCGGACACTGCCGCCATCAATCACATTCATGTCTCTGATCAGGGCCGTTTTGGTGCAGTGCGCATGAGCAGTGAGGAGCAGGGTGTGGATGCCCTGGGTTATGTGGTGGAAAACCGTTTGCTGGGCACTATGTTCAACAGCGCTTTGGCCGGCGCAACCTCCGTGGAGTTATGCAGCCCGGTGAAGGTTACCGCCATCAGGCCGCTGGCTGACGGGATGCAGGTTTCACTGTCCCGGGATGACCAGGAACTGATTATTTCCACGCCGCTGGTAGTGGTGGCTGAAGGAGGGCGCTCGGGTCTTTGCGAGAAACTGGGCATTGAACGGTTGAGTGAGTCCTATGGTCAGCAGGCCATCATCGCCAACGTGGCCTTCACCTTGCCCCATGACAATGTTGCCTGTGAGCGATTCACACCCAAAGGCCCCTTGGCCCTGCTGCCTTTACCAGACCTGGATGGACAGCACCGTGCTGCCCTGGTCTGGACCCATCCCAATGCCGAGGCGGGAGACATTCTGGCCTTGAATGATCAGGATTTTCTTGCCCGGTTGCAGGACGAATTCGGTCATCGTTTTGGTGAATTCATCCGGGTTGGTGAGCGTCATGCCTATCCTCTTAGTCTGGTAGAGGCATCGGAACAGGTTCGGCCAGGATTGGTGTTGCTGGGGAATGTGGCCCATTCCCTGCATCCTGTTGCCGGGCAGGGATTCAACCTGGCGTTCAGGGATACCATGCGACTGGCAGAGATACTGCTAGAGGGGGTCGGGGCTGGTCAGAGCCCGGGCGATATTCATAATCTGCAGCGCTACCTGGCGCAGGTTCGTCAGGATCAGGACAGGACTGTCGGTTTCAGCCATTACATGACCCGTCTGTTTTCCACCGACAATATCGTGGCCACCTGGGCCCGAAAATTTGGCCTGTTCAGTATCGATTTGTCCCTACCGCTCAGGCAGGCTTTTGCCCGTCGTGCCATGGGACTGGCAGACCGGCAGGTCAAACTCGAAGGCATACTCTGACCGGGGCATCATAGTACATGGATATCCTGAATTTGCCGGAACACATTCGTATCCTTGAGGAGTTGATCCTGCACCAGGATTTTTCCGGCAACCCGGATGCACTTGAAACCCTTCTGGCCGAAGATTTTCGTGAGATCAATCCGGAAGGCAGGGAGGTCTCCAGGCAGGATGTTATCAACTGGCTCATGGCGAAGAACCCGGCATCACGCTGGGAATTTTCCGAATTTGAGGCCAGGGAACTGGCAGCAGGACTGGTCATGGCCACGTATTACGCCCGGCAAATCGTGCCCGAAAAAGCCTCGCGCGGTGGGGCCAGGCACTGTTCCATCTGGCGCAAAACAGACCAGGGTAAAAGCTGGCAACTTGAATATCACCAGTCCACCCGAACCCAGCCGAATTGAGTTGAACCTGTTTCAACATTAAGACCATGGTTCAGTGTCAGTATTCCGGATCTGTTCGCCGGTGCCGCTTGCAGGTTCCGGAGAACGCAGACGTACATCCCTGTACGCTCGGCCTCGGCATCCCTGCCGAGGACGTCTCCAGAACCTGCAAACGGCACCGGCTTGAAGACTGCAGGCGTGGAGAATTATTCACAGAGAATTATTCCGAGACAACTCCAAACTTGACGTCAGCACCCTGTTCCATCAAACTCCCCGCCCTATGAACACAAGCACACAACTTTTACAGACAAACTGGTGGTGGCTCGATACGTCGGGCAGCCAGCAGCTTTCCCGGCAGGTGTAACAGAAACATCCTGTCGATTCATGCTTAAAAAAGGCCGCCCGGAAATCCAGGCGGCCTTTTTTCTTGCGTACGAAAAATCAATATCCAAGCCCGCCCTGGAAAGCCGGACCGGCAAAACCAGGGAGAAGGGCTATGACCACCATACGATCAACACGTTATAAAACCGCAGGCGACATCATCATTTATCGCGCCAGTGTCGGCTGCGACTACCTGAATTCGACGGCTGAAATCAGCACGGCCCTGGATCAGTGTCACGGGGCGTTGTTCAGTTCCGGTTTCGAGTTTCCGGGGCGCTATACGCGCTGGGATGTCGGATTCACCAACCCGCCGCTGATGTTGCAGTCCAATGGTCGTCAGTTGGAGATTGTGGCGTTGAATGAACGTGGGCAGGTGTTGCTGGCGATGCTTGATCCGGTCATGACCGGTAGCGATACCGTGGCAGAGGTGAAAAAGGACAAGGACAGACTTGTTCTTACTCTTGTCCATGCCGAGCCGGTGTTTTTTGAAGAAGAACGCAGTCGCCAGATCACGGTGTTTTCCGTCCTGCGTAAAATTATCAAGGTGTTTTACAGCACCGAGGATAATTTCCTCGGCCTTTACGGTGCCTTTGGTTACGAGCTTGCCTTTCAGTTCGAGGAAGTGGAACGCAAACTGGTACGAGATTCGGGTACCCGTGACCTGGTGCTTTACCTGCCTGATGAAATACTGGTGCTGGATCACCAGAAGGAACAGGCCCGGCGTCACAGTTATGATTTCGAGGCAGAAGGGCTGACAACCGGTCATCTCCCACGTATGGGTGCGGCCTCTGGATTCAGGATGCCGGAGTATGATGAAACCGTCGGGAGATGCGATCATCAGGCGGGGGAATATGCTGAAACCGTCAGGAAAGCACGCCAGTATTTTGCGCGAGGCGACCTGTTCGAGGCTGTCCCCGGGCAGCTCTTCCAGGAACCCTGTATCGATTCCCCATCCTGTATTTTCGAGCGGCTGAAAACCCGCAATCCTTCGCCCTATGGGGCGTTCATTAACCTCGGTGAAGAGGAATTCCTGGTGGCAGCGTCGCCGGAAATGTATGTTCGTGTTGAACAGGCTGAGCAGGGTTTGCGCGTTGAAACCTGTCCGATCTCCGGCACTATTGCCCGGGGGACAAATGCCATGGAAGACGCAGCTCAGGTCAGGGAACTGCTCAACTCCCTCAAGGATGAGTCGGAGTTATCCATGTGTACGGATGTGGACCGTAATGACAAGTCCCGGATCTGTGTTCCGGGATCGGTGCAGGTCATCGGCCGGCGGCAGATTGAAATGTATTCTCGCCTCATTCATACCGTGGATCATGTTGAGGGCATAATCCGGCCGGAATTTGATGCCCTGGATGCTTTCCTTACCCATATGTGGGCGGTGACCGTAACAGGAGCGCCCAAACAGTCTGCCATTCAGTTCATTGAGGATCATGAAAAGTCACCGCGCCGGTGGTATGGCGGTGCCATGGGGTTTCTGAAATTCAATGGTGAGATCAACACCGGCCTGACCCTGCGAACCATCCGGATCGAAAACGGCTTGGCTGAAGTCAGGGCAGGGGCAACCCTGTTGTTTGATTCAGACCTCGAGGCAGAGGAAGCAGAAACCCGGCTGAAGGCATCCGCGCTGCTGTCTGCCATCAGGAATGATTATCCCGTGGACACTAAGCGTATCGAAAGCTGTAGGGGAACGGATGGCAAGGGTTTGAACGTGCTCATGGTGGATCATCAGGACTCTTTCGTGCATACACTATCGGCATACTTTCAGGCAGAGGGTGCGCAGGTCAGAACAGTGCGCCCTGAACTGGTTGCCGCTGTGCTGGAGCAGTTCCCTGCTGATCTGGTGGTCCTGTCACCAGGGCCAGGACGCCCCGCTGATTTCAGGTTGTCAGAGACGCTGGCACGTTGTGTGTCCAGAAATCTGCCGGTATTTGGTGTTTGTCTCGGATTGCAGGGAATTGTCGAGTATTTCGGTGGGACATTGAAATCCCTGGACTATCCGATGCATGGCAAGGCCTCTGTGTTGGCTGAAACCGGAGGGAGCCTGTTTGCCGAAGTTCGCAACGACATTGCTATCGGGCGTTATCACTCACTGGTGGCTGCTGACATGCCGTCCTGTCTCAAGGTGACGGCGAGAACCGCTGACGCCTTGGTGATGGCCATTGAGCACGAGTCCCTGCCAATCAGTGCGGTTCAGTTTCATCCGGAATCAATATTGAGTCTCGGGGATGATGCCGGTGTAAAAATCATCCGCAATGTGCTCAGGCAAGTTACAATGCGCCATGCCGCCTGAGTCAGGCGGCAAAGTATTAACGACATCAGGATACATCATGAAATTCGCAGAGTTCGATCTGGATAACGGGTTGCTCAAGGGGCTGGAAAAACTCGGCCTGAAAACCCCAACGCCCGTTCAGGAGCAGGTTATCCCTGCGGTGCTGACCGGCAAGGACATCCAGGCCAGCGCCAGGACCGGCAGCGGCAAAAGTGCGGCGTTCATGCTGCCCCTGCTGCAACTGATGATTGCCAAGCCGGCACCAAGAACGGCAACCCGTTGCCTGGTCCTCAGTCCGACCCGGGAACTGGCCATGCAGCTGGACAAGCATTGCCGTGATCTGTCCCGGTTTACCGACATTGATTCCCTGGTCATTGTGGGTGGCGAAGGGTTCAAGGAGCAGCAGGCCAGGCTGCGTAAAAATCCTGAAGTGGTCATAGGTACTCCCGGGCGTCTGCTTGAGCATGTGCAAAAGGGTTCGCTGGAACTGGATGATCTGGAATTCCTGGTGCTGGATGAAGCCGACAGAATTCTTGATATGGGCTTCAGGGATGATGTCATGGCCATTGTCGAGCGTTGCAACGCAAAGCGGCAAACCCTGCTGTTGTCAGCCACCCTGGAACATCAGGGGATCGGCAATATTTCCCGTGAAGTCCAGCGCTCACCTCAGAAAATCAGTATTGACAGTCATCGCAGTGCCCACAGCAATATCCGGCAGGAAATCATTCTTGTTGATGATCCGGGACATAAACAGCAATTGTGTAACTGGCTGCTGGCCAATGAGGAATACGGCAAAGCCCTGGTTTTCACCAACACCCGGGTACATGCAGAGGAGTTGGCCGTCTTTTTAATCCGCCAGGGTCAGCGAGCTGCCTGTTTGCACGGTGAAATGCTGCCGGATGAGCGAAAGCGGGTTATGCATTTGTACCGTGACGGCAAAGTCAAGGTCCTGGTTGCCACAGACCTGGCTGCCCGTGGGCTGGATGTGCCGGAAATTTCCCTGGTTATCAATTACGCCCTGGCCCGGTCGGGGGACGAATATGTCCATCGCATTGGTCGAACCGGGCGCGCAGATGCCACAGGTGTGGCCATCTCACTGGTGTCCCCGCAGGAATGGAACAGGATGGAAAGTATCAGCCGCTATCTTGCTGTGACATTCACCCAGCGTGAAGTCAGCGAGTTGCCTGCCCGTTTCAAGGGGCCTACCGGCAAGAAGAAACCGGTCCGCAAGGGTAAGCCAAAAGCCAAGGTCGACCCGGCCGAAAAAGCGAAAGCCAAGGCAAAGCAGCGGCATAAAAACCGGAAGAATATCGGCAAACGCCGCTCGCCCAGTGCAGATAAACTGCCTGAATCAGGGAAGGGTAATGCAGAAAAGCCGGAAGAGAAGCAGGTATGGAAGCAAAAGCCTGCCGGTTCAGTTGCCAGAAAATCTGACAAGAAAAAGTCCGGGCCCGATCAGGACGGGATGACGCCGTTAACCCGTCGTTAACGGCCAGGCCGGTTTACATCACCAGTTGATATTGCCTGCCAGCAGTGTGCTGAACTGTTCAACCGCTTCATCTTTCTCACCAACCACGACCAGGTTGCCGCCAGGTGTTGGTGTGATGACTCCGTTGAAGCGCTCGTCGGCAATTGAGGTTTCCCGTTCAACAGGGGTGTTGGGAATGACCATGACCGTTAAAGGTCCGGAATTGCCCTTCATGACCAGATGAACTCCCCGTATACCCTTATCAAAGTCCACCCAGCAGTCCTTGGAAAAGTTGATGGTGACATTGGCCATTTCTTCCGAATCCTCAAACACCTTGCCCACATAATCACTCATGAACTGGTTGGCTTCTTCCAGGGTGATGGGGGTGTCGTCCTCCAGAAAAGGCAGCTCGGAATAGATATGGCTAAATACCATGGTTTCCATGGGTTTGGTGTCGTTCTGCAGGACAAGGGCGAGAACACCAATGGCCACAATCAAACCGGCAGCATATTGCATATTGCGGCGCCAGAAACTGTCGTTGGCAGCAACCACAGCAGTATCCGGGTGCAGGATTCCTTCTGGAATATCGAGCAGGGTCTGTTTCAGGCCTTCGGGCGCAGAAACAGTTTCCAGACCGGCCTTGAGCGAGGTGTCAAAGGCGCGTAATTCCGCGACCAGGGCTTCACGCCCGGGGCTTGCCGTCATGGCGTCCAGAAAATCAGGCGAGTCATCATGGGGGTTGGCATGGGCCCGCTGATTAAAAAGTTCATCGTTCATGTTCAGGTCTCTCTGGTAGCTCCACTTGTCAGCCAGCTACACTTTCTCTTTCCTTATCTATCTTGTTTCTTTATTTGCATTTGCTTCATTTACTTCTTGGTTAAGTTCCAGCTTTGCTGCAAGTCAACTTTCCCTGCCGATCTCCAGTATGGTCATGCCTGAAGCTTTATGGCTTTCCTTGCAGCGCCCCGGACAATTACCGTGGCAGACATAGACACAATCGGCAGAAAAAAATTTCAGTTAAATCCTGATCAGGAAAAATTCCCGGTTCAATCACTCCTCGTCCCGGTCTTCCAGCTGCTCCCGGAGCTTGTTCCTGGCCCGGAACAGCCGGGTCATGACGGTGTTGTTGTTCAAATCCAGCATGGTAGCGATCTCTTCGCCACTGAAACCGCCAATAACCTGCAGGATTAGCGGTTCGCGATATTCGGGTTCCAGTTCAGCCATGGCTTTATGCAGCAGGTCCCGTTCCAGCATTTCATCAGGTTCATGCTTCTGCTTATCCGGCAGGGAGTAATCATCCAGGTCATCGGTTTCCGGACGGTATTTTTCATAAAGACGGGCGTTTTCCCGCCGCAGAATAGTGAAAAGCCAGGCCTTGGCTGCTGCCGGATTTTCAAGACTGTCGAGTGCGCGCCAGGCCCTCAGAAAGGTTTCCTGTGCCAGATCCTCGGCCACCTGCCGGCTTTTACTGAGCCAGTAGGCATAGCGAAAGATGTCATTGTAGTACTCGGCAACCAGGCTCTCGTATTGAGCCTTCTTGCTCCCGGTACCTTTAATGACCGTTGCATTGTCTTTTTCTTTCGTTGCCATACAGCGTTTAAAAAATCTTTAAAAACAGGGGGTTCCATGGAAAACAGCGTTCAATTATGGACGATTGCCGCCTGTGATAGCAAGGCTTGTTGAGAATCATTCACAATTAATCGTCCGTTAAATTTACGTTAAATTAAATGATATCCTTGAATTGTCTTTACCGAATCTTAATGGATCGGTGCTACGCTTTGCGACCATCGTAAACGTGTAGAAACCCTGGAATTCACCTGCCCATGAGCAAGAAAAAGATAGTCGTTATTGAAGATGAACCGGATATCCTGGAAGTCCTCGGGTATAACCTGAAGCGGGAAGGATACGAGGTATTTTCCGCCACCAACGGCAATCTGGGGATGTCCCTGGTCAACAAGGAAACGCCTGATCTGGTACTTCTGGATCTTATGTTACCCGGTATGGATGGCATTGAGATTTGCAGCAGCATCAAGAAAAATCCGGCCACCCAGAATACCCTCATCATCATGGTTACCGCCAAGGGTGAGGAGAGCGATATCGTCCTGGGACTGGGGGTGGGAGCCGATGATTACATCACCAAGCCTTTCAGTCCAAAGGAGCTGGTAGCCAGGGTCAAGGCGGTCCTGCGCCGGGGTAATGTGGTCGACAGCCAGCCCCTGACGGATCAGGTTAAAGTGGGTAATCTCCTGATTGATGCCAGTAAATATGAAGTAGTAATAGATGGCCGTGAGGTCAGGCTGACTGCCACTGAATTTCGACTCCTGCATTATCTTGCGAGCAATCCGGGACGGGTCTTTTCCCGCGAACAGTTGTTGAGCCGTGCCATGGGTGATGATGTGGTCGTGGTGGACCGGAATATTGATGTTCATATTCGGGGTATCCGCAAGAAAATGGATATCGACCCTCCGTTGATCGAAACCATCCGGGGTGTTGGCTACCGCCTTCGCGATATTTCCTGACCGGCATGCCTTATAATCAAGCCCGGTAGCCGAACCCCAATTTTTCCGGCCGTTGGAGGACACCGCATTCCATGCTGATCAAGTCACCATATTTTTGGCGCACCCTTCTGGGGTACGTGATAGTGGCGTTGATCGGCACCTTTCTCTTTGCCGCCACGTTAATAGGGCGCAGCGCCAGCCAGATACGATCGACCCTGGATGATGAGATGCGGGTGACAGCTGATCTGCTGGTTCTGGCCTCCACACCACTCATCCAGAACCTGAATTATCCGGCCATCCGGGATATGGTCGGCACGGTATCGGAGGATACTGCCCTCAGGATCACCATTATTGATAACAATGGTGTTGTGCTAGCGGACTCCCATGAAGATCCTTACAGCATGAACAACCATCTGCGGCGCCCGGAAATCCAGGCCGCCAATTTCAGCGGCGAAGGTCGCGCAGAGCGCTACAGCTACACGCTGGAGGAAAATTTTACCTACCTGGCCAAGCCGGTAAGGGCCCGGGATGGGCTAACCGGGTTCGTCAGGGTGGCCAAACCGGAAGCCTCCCTGCGTACGACTATTCGGACATCGCAATTGTTCATACTGCAAAATGCCGCCATCATGGCCTTTGTCATTTTGCTGCTGGCTTTTTACCTGGCGGCCCGCCAGGCAGGTAAGGTGGCAGAACTGACCAGGGTCGCTGAGGAAATAGCCGGCGGTAATTTTGCGCGCCGAATTCCCGAAGGCAACTCCCTGGGATTCAAGCGGCTGGCCGAGGCAATCAATGGCCTGGCCAGAACGTCAGCTCGGGGAATGACAGAAATCACCTCGGACAGGAACCGCCTTTCCACGATCTTTACCTGTATGGTAGAAGGGGTAATCGATGTGGATATGGACCAGAATATCCTGCACATCAATGAGGCAGCAGCCCGCCTGCTGTCCCTGAGTGAAAAGCAAAGTGTTGGCAAACCCCTGTGGCAGGAAATTCGCAATCAGGAAATCATCAATGCCATGGATGAGGCCATACGGACACAGTCCGTGATCAAAACCCAGATGCGCCTGAATAAAAAAGCAGGTCAACAGGTGGTTGATATCTATGCGGCGTCCCTGAGTGACGATAATGGCGAGCCAATAGGGGCTGTCCTGGTATTGCATGACATTAGTGAGCTGGAGAGCCTGGGCAGGGTCAGGACCGACTTTGTTGCCAATGCCTCGCATGAGCTGAAAACCCCGATAACTGCCATTCGCGGGCTTGCCGAAACCATTCTTGGTGATGAGGATGTGGACAAACCAACGCTGATGCATTTTGTTGAGCGTATGCATGCCCAGAGCCTGCGGCTGTCACAACTGGTCGGTGACCTGATGACGCTTTCCAGGCTCGAAAACAGCCAGAACAAGGATGAATTTGTCAGTATCAACTTCACCGACCTGGTGCGTCGGGCAGTCAAGGCCGCAGTGGCCAATGCAGAACAAAAGCATCAGGCGCTTAATATTGAGTTGCCCGAAGAGGATATTCAGATATTCGGGGACAGGCAGAATCTGAGTCAGCTCGTCGACAATCTCATCGACAATGCCATTAAATACACGCCGGAAGAGGGTTCCATATTTGTGTCAGTGGTCAACAATGATGGGATTGCCCAGCTGCAGGTCCGGGATACCGGCATCGGTATCAGCCCGCAGTATCAGCAGCGGGTATTCGAGCGCTTTTATCGTGTAGACAAGGCCCGCTCCCAGAGCCTGGGTGGTACCGGCCTCGGACTTTCCATAGTCAAGAATATTGCTGAAAAGCATGGCGGCTCGGTTGGCGTGGAAAGTCAGCTGGGAAGTGGCTCCACCTTTACCCTGAAATTGCCGTTGGAGAATCTCTCACCTCGCCCGGCATAAATAAACAGGAAAAAATAAAGGCATAAAAAAACGGGATCACATTATGTGATCCCGTTTTTGCTTTCGACAAACTGATAGTTTCAGCTTATGCCATTAGAAGGACACATCCCACTGTACGCGGAAGCGATTATCTGAGGCTTCCTGTGTAAAGAATGCGTCGTCCAGGGTCAGGTGGGAGAAATCAACCGTGACCTTGTTGTTATGGCCTTTGATGAACCAGTTGGCACCGATAGTGGCTTCACGTCGCTCGTTTTCAAGCGCCCTGTTAGTAGAACTGGGCTCATCCACAAAAGCGTAACGTGCCGCCAGTTCCAGCTGCTCGGGAACATTCGGGAACATATGGTGGAAGAAATAACCAGCCTGGATGTAACCACCGGTCAGCACATGCCTGCTGCTGTCAGAGCTGTCCTTGATGACTTTACGATGGTATTCCTGCTGGGCAGAGAATCCGCGGTACTTGAAGGCGAACTCTTCAACCACCTGCTCGATATCGAATTGATCGGGGCTGGCATTTGCGGGGCTGTCAAAACCGTCCAGGTTGCCGCAACCAGAGGAGGACCAGCGCGTGCAAGGGCTCTTGGTTGTCATCCCGGCAATTGCAAAGCTGCCTGTCGGTTTGTCGGTATATTCAACGTCAGTCTGGCGCCAATCAAGGTCACGGCCCATGAAGTTCCACTGCAGCCTGCCCATGTACATCAGATTATTGTCTGCATTGTTCACGCTGCGGCCTTCACCGTTGAATACACCTGCATAGAATCGCATATCAGCAGGGGTTTCCTTGAACAGGTGGCCCCTGGCCTGGATGCCTACCTGTCGGTCAATGGTGAATACGCGGTTGGCGATGGAGCGCTCAACAAACTGCTGGCGTCCGGAGGAGTCCACGCGCTCGCGGTTCAGGTCGACTTTCCACTGGCCTACGCGAATACCACCCCAATCCCATTTGGCAATGTCGAGTCGCCAGTCAATAACGCGGGCGCTGGAAGAGGAGCTGCTGTCATCAACATCGCGTGAGGGCTGCAGGTCCACTTCGAAGTAGTAGCTCAGCCAGGGCTGGAAGCCGCGGCCGCCGATTTTCATGCGCAGGCGACGGGCTTCGAAGTTGTTTTGAGTACCCGAGTTGAAGTCGGAAAGTTTCCGCGGGTCTGAGCGGTAAGGGGTGGTAAAGCGGGTCTGGGCGCGCCACTGCAGGTCGGTACGCCAGGCGCCGTCACGGGTTTGAAAGCGAAAGCCGCTACTGGTCTGGTTGGTGGTTACAGGCATGGCTTCCTCAAGCTGCTGGGAAACCTGGGCAGCAATTCGCTCATCCAGATCTACGACCTGGACAGCCACATTTTCGGAAGCGGGGGCTGCAACGAAATCAGAGCTGCTGAGCGACTCTTTCTGGATCAGGGTATCGTACTGTTCCTGGGTGATTGCACCATTCTGGAGCAGTATATCCAGCAGGGCTTCATCTGCTGCATAAGCGGTCGCTGACGCGCCGAATAACGCTGCAGCAAGCACTGCCTGCTTCAATTTAAAAGGGGTGTTTTTGAGACTCATTGGGAAGACTCCATACCGTCTGGGGGAGAAAAATTTACCGGCGCATTCTTCCAGAGAATTATTAAGATTGTGTGAAGGTGATGTTAATTTTTAAATTTAAAGTAAAGCCTGGATAAAGCTTTTATAAATCCGAACAACAGAAAAGGGAGAGGTTGGGGGGAAGAGCAGTATTTCTGTTGTCTGCCTCTGGGAAATAGTCGTTTTTCATTAAGAAATTTACAGAAAGAAATCGCTATCTTTATGAAACCTTAACAGAGCAGTGTGACAATTGCCGCCATCAAAATTGGCTAATCTACGGGAACTCTGGCTATGAACACTTCCTCCTTATCTAATGTTAAACATCTGAAATTGCTGGCCCTGCTGGGCACGGCCATCCTGGTGGGTGCCTGCTCACAGGATGAGGGCTCTGCTGATGCAGCCCAGGCAAACGACAACCAGTTGACAGGCCAGGTCAGCCTGGACGGCTCCAGCACCGTTTTTCCGATCAGTGAGGCGGTGGCTGAGGAGTTTCTGGCGGTAGCTCCACGGGTACGCGTACCGGTGGGTGTTTCGGGCACCGGTGGTGGATTCAAGAAATTCCTGGCCATGGAAACCGATATCAATGATGCCTCACGCCCGATCAAGGATTCCGAAAGGGCTACTGCAGAAGCCAATGGTATCGACTTCCTGGAAATTCCGGTGGCTTTTGATGGTTTGTCAGTGGTGATCAACCCTGCCAATGACTGGGTGGATTCCCTGAGCGTGGAAGAATTACAGCGTATCTGGCAACCAGGCAGCATGGTCGATAGCTGGGATGATGTCAGGCCCGAATGGCCTGCAGAGCCCCTGCGCCTTTATGGACCGGGCACTGACTCCGGAACATTTGATTACTTCACCGAGGCGGTTAATGGTGAATCCGGTGCATCCCGTCCTGATTACACCGCCAGCGAAGATGATAATGTGCTGGTGCAGGGCATTGCCGGTGACCAGTTTGCCATGGGCTTCTTTGGTTTTGCCTACTACGTGGAAAACCAGGACAAGCTGAAAGTGGTCCTCATTGATGGTGGTAATGGTCCGGTAGCGCCGACGCCTACAACCATCAACGACGGTACCTACAGTCCGCTGTCTCGCCCTATCTTCATTTATCTGAATACGGCCAGCCTGGCACGTCCGGAAGTCAGCGCTTTTGTTGATTTCTATATAGACAATGCCGGCGCCCTGGCCAGTGAAGTGGGTTATATCGCTCTGCCTGAAGCCATGTACCAGGAATCCCGGGACAAGGTTGCGGCTTATCAGCATTAACCCCAACTTTTGCTGAAGTTGGTTGTCGAGTTGGTCTACAATGCGCCCTGAAAACGGGGTGGCAAGAGTCAGGTAATGACGAAAACTACGGAAACTGCACAGGCCGGTGAGCTTATCTCGCCGGCCTTCGATTCTCAGGCGTCCATCAAGAAATCCGGTGTTCGCTGGGGAGAATTCGTCATCAAGGGCTGGCTGGGTGTCTGTGCCCTGATTTCCATCCTGACCACGGCAGCCATTGTTTTTCTGCTGCTCAAGGAAACCTTCAACTTTTTTGAGAATGTCTCTCCGGGGGAGTTCTTTCTGGGCACCACCTGGACCCCCCTGTTCCAACCCAGCTCTTTCGGTGTGTTGCCGCTGGTCTGGGGCACAATGCTGGTCACCGTTGGTGCTGCCCTGATCGCCATTCCCACCGGTCTGGCCAGTGCTATCTACCTGAGTGAGTACGCCTCTGACCGGGTGCGCCGGATCATCAAACCGGTGCTGGAATTGCTGGCGGGGATCCCGACCGTGGTCTATGGGTATTTCGCCCTGACCTTTGTCACTCCGATGCTGCGAAACATTTTTCCGGACCTCCAGGTGTTCAATGCCCTCAGTGCCGCCATCGTGGTGGGAATCATGGTGCTGCCGATGGTGGCCACCCTCAGTGACAATGCACTAAGAGCTGTACCCGTCAGCCTGCGCCAGGGCGCCTATGCCCTGGGTGCGACCTCCTATGAAGTGACCACCCGTGTGGTGGTGCCTGCTGGCCTGTCTGGTGTGATGGCATCATTCCTGCTGGCCATTTCCCGGGCTATCGGTGAAACCATGGCCGTGACGCTGGCGGCTGGTCAGACGCCAAACCTGTCCCTGAGCATGTTTGAGAGCATCCAGACCATGACCTCCTACATTGTCCAGGTCAGCCTGGGGGATACCCCCACCGGTGGCGTGGCCTACCAGACCCTGTTTGCTGTAGCGACCCTGCTGTTTGCCATCACCCTGACCATCAATATCATTTCCCAGATTATCCTGAACCGGTTCAGGGAAGTGTACGACTAATTCGACGAGTGACCTGACGTGGCATTTTCCTCTACTGAACAAGAAAAGCTGAACCTGGCCAGGCGGCACAGGAAAGCCCGGTTGTTTTCGCGTTTTTGCGGGGCCATCACCTGGTCCGGTGTCCTTTTGCTCGCTGTCCTGTTGTACCAAGTCTCCATAGAGGGATTTCACTGGCTGGACTGGCAGTTTGTCGACAGCTTTCCTTCCCGCTTCCCCGAAAGGGCTGGGGTCAAATCCGCCCTCGTAGGTACGCTGTGGCTGATTATCCTGGTGGCCATGATTTCCATCCCGGTGGGCGTTTCCACAGCCCTGTATCTCGAAGAGTTTGCCGGTAAAGGCCGTATTGCCAAGATTATTGAAGTGAACATTGCCAACCTGGCAGGGGTGCCATCCATTGTGTACGGTATTCTGGGCCTGGCGGTGTTCGTGCGTTACATGTTGCTGGAAAGGAGCCTGATTTCAGGTGCCCTGACCATGAGTCTGCTGATTCTGCCGGTGATCATTATTGCCAGCCGGGAAGCCATCAAGACAGTACCGCAAAGTATTCGTTATGCGGCGTACTCCCTGGGAGCGACCAAATGGCAGACGACCTGGGCCCATGTGTTACCTGCCTCTTTTCCGGGCATCATGACAGGTGTCATCCTTGCCCTGTCACGTGCTATCGGCGAAACCGCTCCCCTGATCATGATCGGCGCCAATACCTTTGTGGCCTTCCTGCCCGAAGGTCCGATGGACGCGTTCACCGCATTGCCGATCCAGATTTACAACTGGGTGTCCCGTCCCCAGGAAGAGTTTCATGAGCTGGCCGCGGCTGGCATCATCATATTGCTGGCTGTGCTCCTGATCATGAACGCTACAGCTATTTATATCCGCAATAAAACCGAACGGAGATTGAAGTAATGAGTCCTCCTGGCATGGATCCGTCCACCGCGGAAGTCGGTCAGCCAATGCACAAGAAATCTGTGCTGGAGCTGCGCGACGTCAATATTTATTACAGTGAGAAAAGGGCGGTGAACAACGTGTCCTTCAATATCCGCCGTAACAAGATCACGGCCATTATCGGCCCGTCCGGTTGTGGTAAAAGCACCCTGCTGCGCTCTCTGAACAGGATGAACGATTTTGTGGAAGGAGCCAGGGTCGAGGGTGAACTGCTATTTGGAAATGAAAACCTGTATGGCAGTGATGTTGATCCGGTTGAGGTGCGTCGCCGTATCGGCATGGTGTTCCAGAAACC
>Ga0181582_10000445_pt1 | contig 29448 bp, 26 predicted proteins | sample 071ome_32_FD_132438 | JGI IMG/M metagenome (GOLD analysis project Ga0181582, IMG submission 132438) | Coastal salt marsh microbial communities from the Groves Creek Marsh, Skidaway Island, Georgia - 071405AT metaG (megahit assembly) | ecosystem: Environmental > Aquatic > Marine > Intertidal...
AAAATGAGCTGCAACGTCGTGTTGATGATCGTCCGGCCACCGGGTGTTCCGATCACGGCGACGAGGTCACCGTCGTGGGCGAGAATACTGGGGGTCATCGACGAGAGCATGCGCTGCTGCGGCCGAGCGAGGTTCGGCTCCGTCCCGATCAGGCCACTCGCATTCGTCAGCCCGGGACCCGCATTGAAGTCACCCATCTCGTTATTCAGCAGGAAGCCGCCACCCGGGACAACGATCCCGGATCCGTATCCGGATTCGAGCGTGTAGGTCACCGACACGGCCATACCGCTCGCATCCACGACGGAGTAGTGCGTCGTCTCGGGTGACTCGTACGGCTGATCCACGTCCGACGGGTGCGAGATCGACGCACGTTCCGGATCCAGGTCGCGACGAAGCCACGCCGCGTAGTCCTTGCTGGTCAGGCGCTGGATGGGCACGTCGTTGAAATCCGCGTCGGCGAGGTAGGTCGCTCGATCGCGGAACGCCCGGCGCATCGCTTCCGCCACATGGTGCAGGTACTCCGCACTGTTGTGACCCATCGACGCGAGATCGTACTCCTCCAGAATGTTCAGCGCCGTCACGATCGCGATGCCACCCGAGCTCGGCGGGGGCATGGAAATCACGTCGTACCCCCGATACGTGCCCGTAATGGGCGTGCGTTCACGCGCCTCGTATCGGTCGAGATCCTCTTCCGTGATCAGTCCCCCGCCCCGACGCATCTCGGCAGCGATCAACCTCGCCGTCGTGCCACGGTAGAAGCCGTCGGACCGATCGTCTCGGATTCGCTCGAGCGTCCGTCCGAGGTCAGGCTGACGCCACGTGTCCCCTGCCGAGTACGGCCTGCCGTTGTCGGTAAAGGCAGCTACGGATGCCTCGTATTGAGCACCGCGCCCCGCCGCGAAGCGCGCGATGGAGCCAGCCAGTGACGCGCTGAGCTCGAAGCCATCGTTCGCGAGGTCCACGGACGGGTCGACCAGATCCGCCCACGAGGCATCTCCATAGAGACGGTGCGCCTTGTCGAATCCAGCCACGGTGCCCGGGACGCCGACGGCACGGTGGCTCAGGTGGTGGACCTGGAACGAGTACTCACCGTTCTCGTCGAGCCACATCTCCGGATGCGCCGCCAGGGGTGCCTTCTCGCGGAAGTCGATGGTCGTCGACTGACCATTCGGAAAGCGGATCACCATGAAGCCACCACCTCCGATATTCCCTGCGGTCGGATGCGTGACGGCAAGCGCGAACCCGGTCGCGATCGCTGCATCGACCGCATTGCCCCCGGCGTCCAGCACGTCGGCGCCCACCTGACTCGCGATCCATTGCTGGGACGAGACCATCCCGCCGTTCGAAAGGGCGGCCTCCTGATCCTGGCCGAGTACCGGCCCTGCGGCCACGGCCACCGTCAGCAGGAGCGCGGGAAGAAGACGTGAGGAGAGCGGGGCCGGATGACGCATCGGAGCCTCGGGACGGCAGTCGAAGAAGGGTACGAGTTCGGCAAGTATCCGGCCCCGGCGGGGTCCGCGCCAGACAGTGATTGCCCGAGGCCGGGAGGTGGGTTACTTCATTCGCCCTCGAGCGTCAGAGCCGGCAGGCGGACGCAGTCAGATCAGTCGACCGTACGACACACACAGGGCAGCCATGACCATCAAGAGACGGGACTTCATCAAGAAGGCCGGTACGGGAGCTGCGGGTGTCGCAGCCCTCAGCGCCTGCGGAGGCGGGGAGAGTGCGAGCACCCCGGCGGCGGGCGGAGCAGGGATCAGTGGGCCGAGGGTCAGCTGGCGCCTCGCGACCAGCTTCCCCGAGAGCCTCGACCTGCTCCACGGCGCCGGTGTCCGAGTGGCCCGTCGCGTCGAGGAGCTCACGGGCGGCAACTTCACGATGCGTGTGTATCAGGCCAATGAGATCGTCCCGGCGCTCCAGGTCATGGATGCCGTCATGCAGGGCACCGTTCAATGCGGTGTCTCCCCCGGCTACTACTACATCGGAAAGAACCCGGCCCTCGCGTTCGATACGGCAATTCCCTTCGGCCTCAGCACGCGTCAGCAGTATGCGTGGATGATGCACGGAGGCGGCCTCGAGCTGCTCAACTCGATCTACGCCGACTTCGGCGTCATCTCCTTCCCGTGCAACTCCACGGGCGGGCAGATGGGTGGTTGGTTCCGCGAGCCTGTCGGTGGCCTCGCCGATATGGCGGGCCTTCGCTTCCGGATCCCGGGCATCGGTGGTGAGATCATGTCCCGTCTCGGTGTCACGGTGCAGAACCTCGGAGCCCCGGAGATCTACCCGGCGCTGGAGCGCGGCGCGATCGACGCAACCGAGTGGGTGGGACCGTACGACGACGAGAAGCTCGGCTTCTATCAGGTCGCGAAGAACTACTACTATCCCGGCTGGTGGGAGCCCGGCGTGACCATGGGCCTCCTCATCAGCATGGAGGCGTACAACGAGCTTCCGCCCGCGTATCAGGAGATCCTGCAGGCCGTGTGCGGCGAGACGTTCGCCGACCGCCTGGCGTCGTACGATAACGCCAACCCCCTCGCGCTTCAGCGCCTGGTCAACGACCACGGAGTTATCGTGCGCGAGTACCCGCAGGACATCATGGACGCCGCGTGGCGTGAGTCGAACGCCTACCTCGAAGAGCAGGCCGCGGCGGACGCGACCTTCCGACAGGTGTACGAATCCTACCGGACGTTCCGCGACGCCCAGTGGTCGTATGCCAGCGGCAACGAGCTCGCGTACCAGGTGTCGGCGTTCAACCGGGTGTAGGACGCAGCATCCGACACGGCTGGATCGACGGCCCGCTCCCTCACGGGGGGCGGGCCGTTCTCGCGTCTGCCTGTTCTCCGGAAACGCGAATCGTCTTCGCGTCTACTTCTCCCTTCGGAGGAGCGTCAGCCCATCCCCGATCGGCACGAGGCTGATCTGGACACGAGGGTCGTCGATGACCGTGGCGTTGAACCCGCGGATCGCGTTCGTGTCCTCATCTTGGACGTCCGGGTCGGCCACCGCTCCGCTCCAGAGCGTGTTGTCGACCGCGATGACGCCACCCACCCGGACGAGCTTCAGAGCCTTTTCGTAGTACTCCTCCAGGCCGCGCTTGTCCGCGTCGATGAAGACGAAATCGACGTGTCCTTCCATCCCCTCCGCGATCAACTGCGCCATCGTGTCCGCCGCGGGACCGGCTCGGAATTCGATCTTGTGACTGACCCCGGCCTCCGCCCAGTATCGGCGCCCGAACGACGGCCACTCCTCGTCGATATCGCATGCGATCAGGGTGCCGTCATCCGGCAGCCCTTCGGCGATGCACAGCGTGCTGTACCCCGTGAACGTCCCGAGCTCGAGCGCGAGCTTCGCGTTCATCGCCCCGACCAGCAGCGTCATGAACTGCCCCTGCTCCGGGCTGATCTGCATCTCCGCATGCTCAAGCTCGCCCGTCTCGTCACGCAGGCGCCGACGGATATCATCGTCTCGAATCGACACCTCCAGGAAATACTCATACAGCCGGTCATCGAGTGGTGTCGTCTTGCGGCTCATGTGAGCTCCGTTTCCAGAATTCGCCAGCAGTAGAAGGCTGCGGCACTTCGCCATGGTCGGTAGTCGTCCCCGAGCGCCTCGAGCTCCCGGGCCGTGGGCGAGACCTCGAGCCCGTGTGCCTTCGCATACCCGTTCCGAACCCCGAGGTCGCCCGTCGGCCAGACGTCGGGCCGGTGCATACGGAACATCAGATACATCTGCGCCGTCCATACCCCGATCCCCCGAACCTGAATGAGGCGACGGACGACCTCTGCATCCGACTGCTCGTGAAGGTCGTGCACCTGGACCGCGCCGGACCGAATCTTCGACGCGAGATCCCGGATCGCGGCGAGCTTCGCTCGGGAGAGTCCCGCCTTTCGCAGGGTCGTCTCACGAATCCGGAGCACCTTCGAAGGCGTGACCTCACCCTTGAGCGCGTCCACGAATCGACCGTGGATCGTTGCAGCCGCTCTGCCTGCTAGCTGCTGGTAACAGATCGTGCGGGCGAGGTACGGGAACGGACCGTCATCCGTCATCGGGACTCTGATCGTACCGATCTTCCTCACCCACGGACCCAGCACCGGATCGCGTCCGAGTTTTCGTCGCCCGCCGGTCCAGATGGTCACCCGTTCGGGCCCAGAGGAGGTGTCGGTCGCCATGGGAAGCAACCTGTCGAACCCCAACGGACGAGTCCAGCGGCTCTCGGGGGTTGCCGTCACCGAGTTCACGGGGGCGGGCGAGCCAGACCCGTGGTCCGACCCGCCCGCTCGAATCATTCCTCGTGTGCACCGAGCCTCGGCAGCTCGATACGTGCCGCGTGCCTACCTCGGTACCGCCATCCAGATGACACCCGCGAGGACGATGAGCTGGATCGCGATGAAGGGGATCACCCCGCGATAGATCGACGTGGTCGGAATCTTCGACGGCGTCACACCTCGCAGATAGAAGAGGCTGAAGCCGAAGGGCGGGGTCAGGAACGAGGTCTGGAGGTTCATCGCGAGAACGATACCAAGCCACGTCAGATCGACCCCGAGGATCTCGGCCGCGGGCACAATCAACGGCACGATGATGAACGCGATCTCGAAGAAGTCGATGAAGAAGCCCAGGATAAAGACGACGATGTTGACCACGAGCAGGAAGCCGAGTGCTCCACCCGGAATCCCCGTGAGCATCGTTTCGATCCAGATGTCGCCGTCGAAGCCCCTGAACACGAGCGCGAACGCCGTGGACCCGATCAGCAGGAAGATCACCATGATCGTCAGGCGGCTCGTCTCTTCCATCGCCTTGTTCAGCGCATCGATCGAGAACGATCGATTCAGGAGCGCGAGGAGTATCGCACCGACCGAGCCGAGCGCGCCTGCCTCGGTGGGCGTCGCCACCCCCGCGAAAATGCTTCCGAGCACCACCACGATCAGGACCAGCGGCGGCAGCAGTGACACCACGACCCGCTTCGCCAGCTCCCCGCCGGCGACGCGCATGTCATCCGGAAGCGCAGGAGCGACCGATGGCTTGGCGAAAGCGATGACCGCGACGTACACCGCGTAGGCCCCCGTCAGCACGAGACCCGGCACGAGGGCAGCGCGGAAGAGGGATCCAACCGGCACACCCATCTGGTCACCCAGAACAATGAGCACGATCGACGGTGGAATGATCTGACCGAGCGTGCCTGCAGCGGCGATCGTGCCGAGGCTGATTTCGTCCTTGTAGCCGTTGCGCAGCATCACCGGCAGGGAGATCAGACCCATCGCCGTCACACTCGCACCGACAACGCCGGTCGCAGCCGCCAGAAGCGCACCGACGAAGATGACACCGATCGCGAGGCCACCCCGGAACCGTCCGAAAAGCAGCCCGATCGTCTCGAGGAGCTGCTCCGCCAGCTTCGACTTCTCCAGAACGGTCCCCATGAAGATGAAGAACGGCACCGCGAGAAGCGTGAAGTTCGACATGGTACCGAACGTTCGTTCGGGAAGGGCGAAGAGAAGCGGGATGTCGAAGACGCCGGCCGCCGCCCCGATCAGCGCAAAGATGAGCGCCGTACCACCCAGCGCGAATGCCACCGGATATCCGGTGAAGATCATCGCCAGGACGACAAAGAACATCGCCGGACCCCAGAGGCTCATACGTGTGCCTCCGGTTCACCTTCGTGATCGTCGAGTGTCGGGACGTTGCCCAGGAGTACATCCGTCTGTTTGACCAGCTGGCTGAACGACTGGAGCAGCAGGAGTACGAACGAGACGAGGATCAGCGCCTTGATGGGATATCGCGGCAATCCACCCGGATCCGGCGACATCTCCTTGATTTGCCAGGACACGCGGACAGCCGGGAAGGAGACGTACAGCATCAGGATGGAGAACGGGATCAGGAAGAGGATCGTTCCCGCCATGTCGACCATTGCCTGCGCCTTCGCGCTGAGTCGCTCGTACATGACATCGACTCGGACGTGCACGTCGTGATTCAATCCGTACGCGGCACCCATCAGGAAGATGACACTGAAGAAGTACCACTGCGCCTCGGTAGCCGGCGTCAGGTTCAGCGTCCATTGCTGGGACCGCGCGAAGTAGCGCACCACGGCGCTGATCGCACCGGTCAGCACCATCAAGAGCGCCAGCCAGCGGATCAGGATACCGAGCTTGTCATTCAGGCCGTCTATGAGGCCCGAGATCTGTCGAAGTGTTTGCATCCGCGGAGTTTGAGCGGCCGGCCGGTTGAGCGCAAACCGTTCCAAAGCGCAGGCTCGAGGTGGGTGCCACCGACGAGGGCCAGCGGAGGCTCCGATTTCGCTGGCCGGAGGGGCTACAGGAGGTAGCCGCCGTCGACCGGAATGACCACCCCCGTGATATGCCGGGCCGTTTCGGAGCAGAGAAAGAGAACGACACCGGCAACGTCCTGCGGATCTCCCAGTCGACCGAGCACGGCTCGCTCACGCGCTCGATCCAGGATCTCCGACGGCACCCCGTCCGTAAGGCGCGTCGTGCGGATGTAGCCGGGCGCGACCGCATTCACGTTGATGTTGCGCGACCCGAGTTCGACGGCACTGCTTCGTGTCAGCCCGATCAATCCGGCCTTTGAGGCGGCGTAGTTGGAGATCCCGAACTCGGAGCGAATCCCGTGCACCGACGTGATGTTCACGATCTTCCCGTGATCCTGCGCCCGCATGAACGGAGCTACCGCCCTCGTGAAGTAGAAGGCGCCGTCGAGATTCGTACGCACGACGGCCTCCCACTCGTGGTCTTCCATCCGCCACAGGGCGCCATCGGCACCGATCCCGGCATTGTTGATCAGGATCTGGACCCCGCCCAGCTCCTCCTGCACGGCGGCGACGAACGCCTTCACCTCTTTGCTGTCCCGAACGTCACACGATCGAAAGAAGACCTTCACTTCCATCTCGCGGAGCCGACGAGCCACCTCCTGTGCGTCGAGACGTGACTGGGAACCCGAATCGAGAAAGCAGAAGGCGATGTGGGTGCCGCAGCGGGCGAGTTCCAGTGCCACGGCACGACCGATCCCGCTGGACCCACCGGTCACGATGGCGACCTGGCCACGGAGGTTGGCCGCGTCGAAAAGGGCCTTTGGCTCGGTCTCGTGTCCGACCTGGTCGAGAAGGGCCTCGACGGCGCCGCTCATCTCGTCGTTCATGCCGCTCCTGAGTCCCGCGGGGTTCGACAGGCCGGCCCGGCGATCCGCCCTCGCCTGACCACGCCCGAAGACTCCGCTCCCGCAAACAGGATCGGGCATGGGGCAGTATACTCGAAAAACGTCCTATCGGCTTGCGTGTAGGCGCTGCGAAGGACGACCGGCGCTATTCCACCCCTTCCGGCACCTTCAGGCGATAGCCGAAGCCGCGCACGGTCTGGATCCATGAGCCGACGGTTCCGAGCTTGGAGCGGAGCCGACGAACATGCATGTCCACGGTGCGTGTCTGAATCCGATCCGACACGCCCGATTCCACCGACCACGCCTTCTCGAGGAGTTGCTTGCGGCTCTGCGTCCGACCGCGACGCTCCATCAAGGCCAGGAGCAGCCGGAACTCGGTCGGAGTCAGCAGAAGTTCCTCGCCGCCGATCGACGCCCGATGGGACTCCACGTCGAGTCGGATCGGCCCTGCCCGCAGCACTCGCCCGCCGGCCGAGGCACCGGACTCATGAACACGCCGCAGGATCGCCTGCGCACGCAAGACGAGCTCACGCGGAGCGAACGGTTTGGCCAAGTAGTCGTCCGCCCCCAGCTCGAGGCCTTCGATTCGGTCTTCCTGCTCCCGCTTAGCCGTGAGCATCAGGACCGGTACCTGCGAGGTCACAGGATCCGATTTGAGTCGAGCGAGGACATCGTCACCACTGAGTCCGGGCAGCATGCGATCGAGCACGATGAGATCCGGAAGCTCACGAGCCACGGCTTCGAGTGCGTCGGTGCCGGCACCGGACGTCTCCACCCGAAACCCCTCACGCGTGAGCTGATACGCAATCAGAGCTGCGATGTCCGGCTCATCCTCGACCACGAGGATACGGGGGACGGATCTCGTGTTGGATGTCTTCATGATTTCCCGTGCGAGCATGCTCATCGACGCTTCGCCATCCGCCACGCGATCTGTGATCGCGCGCGAACGCAGGCGATCAGCCGGTCCGGCAGAGGACTTCCAGCTCTCCTTCGGTAAGGGTGCGGTCCGTCTTCTTGGCGGCGCGGAAGATGCGCTCGCACAGCTCCTCGTCGTCCGGATCGTATCCGTTCGCACGGAGCCAGAACTTCACGTTGGACAGGCCGGACATCGGCCCGATTTCGATGACCTGCCGGCGGCCCACCATGGATGCCGGAATCGACGAGTAGACCCGGTCGGCGAGCCAGTCGTCTCCTTTCGCGTGTGCCTTCACGATCGCCGCGGCATGCACGCCCGTTCCGGTGCGGAAGGCGTCGGCCCCGATGACCGGGTACGAGTGCACCAGGGGGATCTGGCACGCTTCCGCCGCCAGTTCGCAGTACTCCGGAAGCATCGTCAGGTCGGCTTGGTGCACGCCGAGCAGCGCCAGGTTCACGAGAAGCAGATCCATCTCGGTGTTGCCCGAGCGCTCCCCGATGCCCAGAGCCGTGCCGTGGACCCGCGTCGCTCCGGCCTCGATCGCGGCCAGCGTATTCGCCAGCCCGAAGCCGCGGTCGCGGTGCCCGTGCCAGTCGACCTCGACGTCCTCCCCGGACGGCTTCACGACCTCTTCGATCACGAAGCGGACGAGGGCCTTCGTTCCCGCGGGCGTAGCGTGCCCTACCGTATCTGCGACACAGAGTCGCCTGGCTCCCCATTCGATGGCTTTTCCATAGAGCTCCTTCAGGACGTCCGGCTGCGCTCTCGTCGTATCCTCGGTCACCATCATCACAGGCAATCCCTCGCGCACAGCAAAGGTGACGGCCTCCTCGGTGACCCGCAGCATCTTCGACAAGGTCCAGCCCTCGGCATACTGCCGAATCGGCGAACTCCCAATGAAGGTGCACGCCTCGATCGGGATGCCGACCTTTTGACTGATCTCCGCGATCGGCTGGACGTCGGCGATGACCGTCCTCGCTGCACAGTTCGCATCGATCGAAAGGCCCGAGTCGACAATCTCCTGAGCCAGCGCAGTGACGGCCTCGACCGCGCGAGGGCCTGCGCCCGGCAGCCCAATGTCCGCCGTGTGGATCCCGAGCTGATCCATGTAATGAAGCAGACGGATCTTGTCCTCGATCGCAGGGTCCACGACCGATGGATTCTGCAGCCCGTCGCGCAACGTCTCGTCGTCCAGCTGAACCGAATCCAGGGCTCCCCAGTCGAAGTGAGGGTCCGCTTCGTTCCAATCGTAGATGAGCGAGCGTTCGTCCATTCCTGCCATCACCTCCGTCCGGCCTCGGGTTCCGACCCCTTAACATAGGGCCAACGCACGAGTGCGTCGGGGTACCCACGAGAACCGGTCCACCCGAAGACCCGGTCAACGCACTAAAGCTCATCAAAATTGAGGAGCTTCCAGCGCCCCCGATACTCGAGGAATCCGTCGAAGGACGGGAATGCACCCTCTTCACCAGTATCCAACCTACGAGCGATCACGTTCACACCGACGTAGAAGGTGAAATCCTGATAGGACTCGAGGCCCTGCTCGGGCATCTGAATTGAGACGATTTCGATCGGAAGCCCGCCGAAGTTGTTCTCGAGTTGGCGCACTCCTTTTCGGGTGTTCATCGCCATGGTACCCCAAAAGAAGTCCAACTGAGTATTCTCGCGGTCGGGCAACGCGGGCCACACGAACTCCTCAAATTCTTCACGCGTGAGGAGCAGCGCCCGTAACGCCTCACCATCCTCAGCCTCGACCGCCGTCAGCGCGGCTTCGACGAGCCCCTCGGGCGTCTCGTATGAATTGGAAAGTGGACCGGCACGATCTGCGCAACCGACAGCGACCAGCATCGCGCAGAGTGAAACCGCCAGCCCCGCGGAGCGCCGTCGGTCTACCTGGCGAGTCCCATCGAGACGCCTGCGGCGGCTACTGCCTCGAAGTCGAGGGGGCGCGGCACACCGCGCCCCCTCTGCATCGTAGATCGCCAAGATCAGTTGCCGGCCTGGTTCGCACGAGAATCGGATCCGTCCTCCGTCCAGACGGTCCACCCGTAAAACCATGCCTGCTCCAGGGGTGTACCCGGAGCGACGGCGCCGGGGTACGAGGTGTTCACTAGCGTCCGGCCATCAGCCGGTGCGAACAGGTCGTCATCGTCCAGCGAAACCGTGCTCAGGTCAAACGGGCTGTACCCGGCAGGAAGATCCGAGGCGATGATGTCCGGAGGAGACATCATCGAGCCGATGTTGTCGAAGCCCGTCCGCAGAAGCGGATCAGCGACCACGTTGTTGAACGGAGCGTTCAGGAAGAAGGCCTTGTTCTCGGCCTCGGTCAGGCCGGAGCACGCCTCGAAGTTGAGGTCGCCACCGTCGGCCACCGCGTTGTCCCAGACGACCGAACCCTCAATGGAGAGCGTCGTCTTCGGATCGGTCTGTCCACCCGGGAAGCGGTTGTTGGCCGCGGTGACCGTACCGGCGTTCTCGACGCAGAAGCCCGCGTCACCGAAGCCGGTGAAGATCGAGTTATACACGCGGTAGTGCGAGCCCTCGCGGAACTGCACACCGCGGTCTCCGTTGTTGGCGAGCGCGATCTCACCGGAGCCGAAGCCGGCACCGACCATCGTCGCGTTCGCGATCACCGCGGTAGACTTCGGGGAACGATCCGCATCCTCACCGTCATTCGAGAGTTCCATGCCATTGTCGGCTGCGTCACCACGCTGCTGGCCGAGGATGAATTGCATGAAGCCGCGGTACCCGTCCGTGCCGTCGACCGAGTCGTCGCCGATCCCGGTGACCACGAGGTGGTCGACGGAGACCGTGCCACCGAAGGGCTCGATGCCGTCATCCACGTTGTAGTGGATCTGGAGGTACGAGATCGTCGTACCCGAGCCCACGCCCTGGAGGGCAATACCGTTGAGCTGGTCCGTCGGTGTCACATCGTCACCGGCGAACTCGATGCGCACACCACGTAGAATCCCGGAGTCGTCCGTGTCGAGGTTGCCACCGAAGAGACCGGAGTCTCCCTCCCCCTCGGCCTCGGCACCCGCGTTGGTCTGGGCCCGACCGTTGATGACGATTCCACCCCAGTCACCACGTGCGCGCTGACCCTTGGGCTTGTCCGAGGTGAAGACGATCGTCTCTGCCTCGGTCGGCGCACGGTCTGCGCCCGTCGCGTCGGCGACGAGCTGCGATCCCCGGCTGACCACGAGGTACGCGCCACGGACCCCCTGGGGGAGATCGGTCTTCCCGACGACGGTCGTGCCCGGCTCGATCGTGAGCGTGGCCTGGACACAGCCCGCGGCCGCACCATCAGCGCCACAGTCGACACCGACGAAGATCGGCTGCGTAATGACCCATACCTTGTCAGAGGTCCATGTCGTATTGCTGAGGATGTCGCCTTCGACCTCGATGAAGGTTTCTACGGGATCATCGATCGTGACCGTCACCGCGGCGGCAGCGGTCGACCCGGCCGAGTTCACGGCGAAGACCGTCGCCGCGTACGTGGCGCTGAACGTCAGGCCAGTAAACTCCGCGGAACTCTCCGTCGTGGAGACCTCGCGATCAGCTTCGCCGGTCGTGGAGAGCACCACGCGGTGTGAATCGGCGTTCGTACCCGCCGAAAAGGAGACGGTCACGGTCGTGCCGTTGGCCGTCGCTGAGACGGCGGCCGGCGCACCCGGGATCTGAACCTGGGTGGTGCCGACGATATCCTCATCGCACGCGACCAGCGCGAGCGAGAGTACGAGTGTCGAGGTAATTCCACGAAGCCTCGATAAAGTCATCTGTCGTTTCTCACTGCCTATTGGAATGAAGGGTTGGGAATCAGTATTCCCAGGAAATACCGACCGAGACCGTCCGGCCGGTGGTGAAGAGACGTTGGATCTGAGTGATGCCGTTCCCCTCCTGCTCGAACCGGTACTCGGCGTTGAGCAGGTTGGTCGCCCGGATGCGGGCCTGTGCGCCACCCATCAGCGGGAAACCGATCGAGGCATCAACGGAGTTGCGCGGCATCTCGAGGAGATCAGGGATACCGCTACCGCCAGCCGCCGTGAGGCGCGCGCCGAATCGGTTGTAGAAGAGCCCTGCCTCGACGCCGGCCATGTTGTCCCAGGTGAGCCCGGCATTGAGCACGTAGCTCGCCTGACCCTCGAGGGGGCGGTTGAGGTTGGTGGGCTCGAAAATTCCGCCCGCCCGGACCGTCACGTCGGAGTTGATCCAGGAGTAGTTGGCCGAGGCGGAGAAGAGTTCGAGGGCCCGGGCGATGCGGCCGAGGCCGAACTGCGCGTCCGCCTCGATCCCGACGATCGTGGCCTCGTCCGCGTTCTGAAACGAGAACGCCGAGGACGCGGCCGCGATGAAGACCTGCTCGATCGGCTCGTCGAGCTTCTTGAAAAAGCCGCCGATCGAGATGAGTTCACCCGGGGCCGGGAAGAAGTCGAAACGGAGGTCGGTGCTCACGATCTCCGCCGGCTGCAGCTCCGGGTTACCGAAGAGCTGCCGAAGCGAGGCTGCTTCCGTGAACTGGAAGGGCGCCAACTCACGGAACTCGGGGCGATCGAGCGTGCGGCTCGCCGCGGCGCGGACCTTGAGGCGATCGCTCGCCGAGTAGATCAGGTTCAACGACGGCGCGATATCCGTTTCGTCGATGCTCTGCAGCTGGTCACCGCGAGAGTTCAGGCCAAGGGCGTACGTCTCGACCCGGGCGCCGAGGATCGCCTGAAGACGGTCGGTCGGCTGCAGGTCGAGCATCGCGTACCCCGCCATCCTCTCGTCCGTCGCGTCATACAGATTGCCGGGCTCCACGATATCTCCGAGCGCGAACTGACCCGTACGGCGCGCGGCCGTGGTGATCGTACCTTCGGCGAGCGACGCGTCGAGGTCGCTGATCGTGTTCTCGAGGAAGTCCCAGAGGAAGCGACGAGAGGCGAAATCACGCGTCCGCTCCCGGTACATTCCGCCGAACTTGATCGAAGCGTCGTTGGAGAAAAGCTCGAAAGGAAAGGTCCAGTCGAGCGCACCGCTGAGGTCATCGTCGACCAGGTCACTCCAGAAGTAGGCACCGGAGCCGGCATCCGGGAACAGCGTGTACGGATCAGCCCGCGTGTCGGCTATGTAGAGCGCCTCACGCAGCATCGGCTCGTCTCGCATGGCACGGGCCGTGGTGGCCCGCCACTCCAGGCGAGAATTTCCGAACAGCTGATGTTCACCAGAGAGCTGCCCCCAGAGCATCACACGCGAGACCAAGCGGCTACGATCCGAGCGGACCAGGGCACCGATGTCTTCACGGTTGTCACCGGTGTACGTCCGTCCCTCGTCGTCGGAACTGACGTTCACCGTCGTCTTCAGGCTGATCTTCTGCGAAGCCGTCGGCTTGATCGTGAAGTTCCCGATCGTACCCCACGAAACCGAGCGCGTACCACGCGAGAACTGGTAGTCGACGTTCGGCCGGCGGTCCTCGGGTGCAACCGCCGGGTCGAAGGCCGAAACTCGCCACTTCCGCTCGATCTCACTGGGCTGAAGCGTGTAATTGTCGCTGTACTGACCGGCGAAGAAGTAGCCAAGCTCGCCATCGTCGAAGAGGCCATTACGGCCTCCGATACCGAGGTTGAAGCTTCGGTTCAGCGGCGTACCCTGCAGGACCGGCGTGAACGACTGGGCGGAAGCCTGTAGCTCCTGCCCAATGCGAAGACGCGTCGCGTCGTCAGCCGGGAGGCGGTTACCCGTCGTGACCGGCCCCATCGTCTCGATCACGCTCGTCGGCTCGTCGCGGGAACCGTCGCTGAAGCCCAGGAAGTTCATGCCGCCCGTGGGATACGCAATGAACCCATCCTGAAACTGGCTGTTCGTGTTGAAGCTCGTCCCGACACCCGCGTTGATCGTGAACTCGTTCGGGAAGTCCTTCGTCTGGATCTGGACCGAACCGCCGGAGAAGTCGGCCGGGAGGTCCGGCGTGTACGACTTCTGCGTCTGCAGGCTCTCGAGGAAGCCGGACGGGAAGAGATCGAGCGGAACGACTTCGCGTTCCGGCTCGGGGCTCGGGAGGGAAGACCCGTTCAGGGACGTCTGTGAATGCCGCTCACCGAGACCGCGCACGAAGACATACTTGCCTTCGGAGACCGTGACGCCGGTGATCCGCTGAGCGACATCCGCGGCATCCGAAGCCGGGCGGGCGGAGATCTCCGCTGCTCCGATTCCCTCAACCAGCGAGGCCGACGTCCGGCGCTCGTCGAGGATGAAGGCCTGGCTACCACGCTCGCGCGTCGCAGTGATGACGATCTCTTCCAACTCGACGGCCGACTCGGTCAGCGTAACGTCGAGCGAGACGACTTCGCCGGGGTTCACCATGACCTCGGTGACGGTCTTGGTCGCGTAACCGATCATCTGAGCGGTGACGGAGACCAAACCCGCCGGTACCCGCGCAATGACGAAGCGGCCGTTCAGGTCGGAGAGTGCGCCAACCACCCCGTCATTGACGAAGACCTGCGCACCGGCGAGGCTGCGCGCCGTCGTGGCGTCCTTAACGTTGCCGACGATGGTACCGATCTGCTGAGCAGCAACGTCCGTCGTACCGAGCACGAGGAGGGTGAGGAGTACCGGGAGCCGGCGGATGAGCCTATACATGCTGTGCCTGGGGATGCGGGACATACCACACTGCGTGGCCGTAGCCGAAGCATTCGTTTCGATCTTCATGCGACCACGTTAGCCGGCCTTCGTAACGCAAATACGCATCGCCTGTAACGCATCGGTAACTGGCATCCCGGGCGCTCTCATGTGTACCTCGCCTCGATGACGACGCCTTGACGACTCCGTCTCTCCCAACGACCTCCGACCCGCGAATTACCTCGGCTTTCCGCTTCCTTTCGGAGACGGACGAAGAGACCCTCGACGCCCAGATCGAGCTTTCCGAGATCCCGGCGCCTCCGTTCGGAGAGCACGAACGCGGCCTCAGACTGGCGAAGTTCTTCCGTGCTGCGGGCATCTCAGATGTGCGGAGGGACGAGGTCGGGAACGTGCTTGCCAGCCGTCCCGACACCCCGGCCGCGGGAGCGCTGATCGTGTCCGCCCACCTCGACACCGTCTTCCCCGCAGAGACGGACGTGTCCGTCACGCGGGAGAGCGATCTCCTGCGCGGGCCAGGAATCTCCGACGACGCACGCGGACTGGCGTGCATGCTTGCGGTCGCGCGAGCGCTCGATGCCTTTGAGCTACGCACGAAGCGCCCGCTCCTCTGCGTGGGGACCGTTGGCGAGGAAGGCATGGGTGACCTACGGGGGGTGAAGCACCTCTTCGGCCGAGGCGGAGAGGGAGAGCGCGCCGACGCCTTTATCTCGCTCGATGGAGCGTGTCTGGACCGGATCGTGGTCCGGGGACTCGGCTCGCGCCGATACCGCATTGTCGTGGCCGGGCCCGGCGGTCACTCATGGGTGGACTGGGGGACCGCCAACCCCTTACACACCCTGAGTCGCATCGGGAGCCGGCTCGTATCACTCCCCCTCCCGAGGGAGCCGCAAACAACGCTGACGCTGGCACGAACAGGCGGGGGCACGAGCATCAACGCGATCCCCCAGGAGGTCTGGCTCGAAATCGACACACGCTCGTCGGCCGGGTCGCATCTCGAGGCACTGCAGCACCAGATCCGTGACATCGTGGACGAGGAAATCGGGCGAGAGCCCGCCCTCCGCGGATCGATCAAGATCGTCGGAGATCGCCCTGGTGGAGAATCGGACCAAGGCCACCCGCTCGTACAGGCCGCATTGCACGCGACACGCGAACTTGGGCGCCTGCCGCAGCTGGCACTTTCCAGCACGGACGCGAATGTCCCGATGGCGCTGGGGCTGCCGGCCATCACCCTCGGGTGCGGCGGCGACGCTGGTCTCGCCCATACGACCGACGAGTGGTACCGGAACGTGGACGGACCGGACGGCCCGATTCGCGCCCTCCACACCATCCTTCTCTACGCGGGAGTCGCTCCGGCAGAGTGAGCGGGGGCACTGTGGCTCGACACTCAGTCCTCTCCGTGCACCACCGAGTGATCGGTCACACGCATGCTGCCGGAGACATGTCGAACGTCGGCGTAGCCCCCGACCATCGAGTCGTGCAGTCGGACCGCTTCGAGCCTCGCCTCGGGACCGACGACGCAGTCACGCAGTTCGCAGTGGTCCGCGACCGTCCCGGCCTCGATCGTCACATTCGGGCCGATCGTCCCGCCCCGTACGGTGACACCAGCCTCAATTCGCACCGGCTCGACGATCTCCGCACCCTCGACCGTCGCGGCCGCGTCGACGCCTCCGTACCCGGTCTCGAGGAGGTGGCCGTTGGTCTCCAAAAGCGTCTCGGGCTTGCCGGCGTCCCACCACCCATCGACCGGGGCGGTGACCAGCTTCGCTCCCTGATCGACCATGTACTGGAAGGCGTCGGTCAGGTAGTACTCGCCTGACGGCCCCGGATCGGTCGAAAGCGTGTGCCGAACACCTTCGAAGAGGAGCTCGTGGTCGCGGATGTAGTACAGCCCGATGTTCGCGAGCTTCGAGACCGGCTCGGACGGCTTCTCGACGATCTGCTTCATCGTCCCGTCCTCGTTCGTGACGATGACGCCGAAGCGCTGGTAGTCCTCGACCTCTTTCGCCCACAGGACGGCCGCGTACTCGGCCCCCAGCGTCTTCGTGAGACCGTAGTCGACCTCGAGGACGGCATCGGCGAAGATGATCAGGACGTCTTCATCGACGTACGGCTCCGCCAGAGCGATCGCGCCCGCAGTCCCGTCCTGCACCTCCTGCAGGACGTAGTGGCCCGTGATTTGCGGATACTCCGCTTCAATCCAGGCCTGCATCGTGTCGCGGAGATGGCCCACGATGAAGACGACCTCGGTCACGCCCAGCGCGACCAGATCATCGAGGATGAAGGCCAGGACCGGTTTGCCGGCGACCTTGAGAAGAGGCTTGGGCGTATGATGAGTATGGGGGCGAAGACGGGTACCTTTCCCGGCGAGTGGGATAACCGCTTTCATCGTCTCTCACGATTGTGTGGCGAGTGTTGGTCGAGCGCGCCACACTATAACCGGATCCGCGGATCGTCCGTACCGGATCGGATCACGACGTTGGCCGATCGCCTTGCGATCGCCCCTCCTCTCACCTCGAGGGCCATGAAGAGGATCACCAAGCCGGTTCTGCTCGGGATCGCGTTGAGTGCCTGCGCCGGGCCGAGCGCCGGCGGTCAGCCCGCGCCACCCGCCGACGAGTCTTTGCAGCGCTTCCACGCATACGAGGTCCCGGCCGAGCAGCTCGAGCAGGAAGCTCCAGTCACCGGACCGGGCTGGATTCAGGTAAGTGGGACCGGAAGCGTCCAGGTTGAGCCCGATCACGCCTCGGTGACGTTCGCGGTGGAAACACGCGGCGGCACGGCCGGTGCGGCATCGGAGGCGAACGCAGACGTCATGGATGCCGTGCTGCGTGCCATTCGGGACGCCGGCTTCGACGGTCTGGAACTCGCCACGCATGGGTACTCCCTCAGGCCCGAGTACTCGAACGTCCAGAATCAGCGGGTGCGCGAGGTCGTCGGGTACGTGGCGCTGAACAACGTTCGAGCGACCGTCTCCGACGTGAATGCAGTCGGCCGCGTGATCGATCGAGCGATCGCCTCCGGTGCGAACCGGGTCGCCGGCATCCACTTCTTCGCGTCGGATACAGGGCCAGCCCGAGCAGAGGCCATGGCTCTCGCGGTCCGGACAGCACGTGCCGAGGCGCAGGTGATCGCGGAGTCACTCGGGTATCGGCTGGGCGAACCGCTGGAGGTTTCGGGCGGAGCGTCACGACCGGGCCCCGTGCCCTACCAGGCCGAGGCGATGGCCATGCGCGCGGCGGACACACCGATCGAGGCTGGTGATCAGACCGTCACGGCAACCGTGTCCATCCGCTTCGCCATCGGGCCGGAGGGGGCTGGTTGAGCGGCCTGCTCGACAAGCTCTACGAGAAGGAGGCCAACACCGACCAGCGGTCGGACGATCCCCGCCTCCGGGGACGTACGTATGCGATCCGTTTCGAAGATGTGTGGCAGGCCTCGATGCGGGTCTGCGGAGGCGGTCTGCTCGGCTGGAGTATCGGCCGCATGGATGACCAGCGTGGTGTCATCGAGGCACTGGCAAAAACACCACTCGTGGGCTGGGAAGCGGACGTCCACATTCGCGTGGGGCTGGATCAGCAGGGTCAGACGCGTGTCGACGCGGTCGCGGTGTCACGCGGCGAGAAGGGCGACTGGGGGCGCAGCAAGCGGCTGATCGGCAAGTTCGTGCGCGCCCTCGACACCGAGCTCGCCGTTCGTCCCGACCAGATCCTCGACCCGATGCGACACCCGGTCTACAGGGAATCGGCATGACCCGCAATCGAACGCGGAGCTGGATCGGCGGCTCCGTGATCCTGGGCGTCGCCCTTGCCTGTGGAGAAACCGAGCGACCAGCGCCCCAGGGGCCGACGGACGGCACCGAGGTGGCTGACAGTGGAAACCTGAACCGGCGATTTTACGAACGGAACTTCGTGTTCGCGTCAGTCGCTGCGGACAGCGTGTTCATCGTTCCATGGCTTCTACAGACGGTAGAAGACCCGGACAGCGTGACTCGGGAGGCCCGCGCGTGGATCGCCCGAGGCGGGGTCTGGGACGGCTTCTACGATGAGCGCTGGCGTACCGGCCCGACGAGAGCACCCGCGCGACTGGTTCCTCATCTCGGACTCCAGCTTCTGGTGGGCGACAATGATGCCATCGATGGGATCCTCTACGAGCAGGGGGCTCGCTTGCTTGAATTGGTCCTCGGAGACGCCAGACCGGCGTGGACCGGGGCGCGAGGGGATACGTATCAGGTCCTCTCTGGAGCAGCATACCTCGTCGATCAGCGGATCGACGGAATGATTCTGGACATGGCCCGGGCATCTGCCGGGCCCCTGCCTCCGGGCGGTGACTGGGCGTTCCTGCTGTCGGGGGACTCCGCACACTTCGTCCTCGCGGGAGATTCCGAGTACGGCGGAGACCGTCCACCTCTGTACCGGGCCTGGGGCGTCCACGATGACGACCTCATGCAGTGGCCGGACGTACGCGTGGACTGGGAGCGGACCGAAGCGTTCCCCCCCGCACGTCGGGATGTCCCGGTCGAGTGGCGTGTACGGTCGGCCGACGGTTCGATCGAGGGCCGACTCGAAGCCGTCTCGGCGGAGATGCAGCCGGGTGAAGGACCTGGCCCGCTGCTGCCGGTTCGGGCGCTCTTCGAAGTGACGGGAGAGTTCGCGGTCGGGGAGGACACCTACGGGGTGCACGGGATCCTCGTGCACGAGCGGCGATGACCTCATGAATCAGGAACTCGTTCTCGCTCTCGTGAAGGTCGGATTCGGGGCACTTGCCGGCGGTCTTACGAACACGATCGCCGTGTGGATGCTGTTCCACCCCTATCATCCGCCCAGGCTGTTCGGGCGCTGGCCGGTGAGGTTTCTCCACGGCGCTGTGCCCAAGAATCAGCCCAGGCTGGCCGCCGCGATCGGGCGCACCGTCGGCAGTCGACTGCTCACGCCCGAGGACCTGACGAGCACCTTCGCCAACGTCGAATTCCGGGACGCCTTCGACCAGCGGCTGGCACTCTTCCTCGACGAGGTACTGCACACGGAACGGGGCTCGCTGCGGCAGCTCATTCCCGAGGCTGTGGCTGCGGACATCGATGTACTCATCGGGGACGCCCTGAACCGCGGCATGGAGCAGCTCTACGACTACGTCGCGACTGAACGCTTCGAGGAGTCCATGCTGAGGCGGGCAGACGACATCGTCGGGGCCGTCGCAGACGAACCGATCGCGGGCATCCTCACGCCCGCCCGCGGTGACGCTGTCGAGACCGCCGTCGAGGACTGGCTTCAGGGGGTCGTCGAGAGCGACGACTTCTCGGATGCCGTGTCCGACTACATCGAGCGCGCGTCCAAGAAGCTGCTGGAGCCAGGCCGGAACTTCGAGGAGATCCTGCCGCTCGGACTCGTCGGCTCACTCGAGAAAGCGATCGCGAGCTACCTGCCGCTCGCGGCCGAGCGGCTCGGGGGGCTACTCGAGGATCCCGAGACGCGAAAGAAGTTCGAAACCACGATTCAGGAGCTGTTCCAGCGGTTCCTGCAGGACCTGAAATTTCACCAGCGCGTAGTGGCGCGCGTGGTGATGACGGAGGACACCGTCGACAAGGTCCTCGATACCATCCAGGAGGAGGGTGCCGAGCGCCTTTCCGAGATTCTCCGGGACCCGGCCGTACAGGACGCGATCGCGCAGGGTGTGAATCAGGCGATCGTGGACTTCCTCCGACGACCGGTCAACGAAGTGCTCGGCAACGCGGACGACCCGACCATGGTCGAGGCGCGTGAGACGCTGACCGGCTGGGTCGTCGGTATGGCCCGCGACTCCGCCACCCGGGAGTTCCTCGTGGAGAAACTCCGGGAGGGCCTCGACAAGGCCGGCGCACGCACCTGGGGCGACGTCCTCGAGCGTATCCCTACCGAGAAGATCGCCGACTTCCTCGTTGTCGCCGCACGCACCGATATCACGCATCGTGCGGTGGAGGCCGGCGCGCAGCGTATCATCGGACGGATGCTGGAGCGCCCGATCGGAATTCCCGCCCGATGGTTCCCGGAAGACGGTCCCGCCCGGATTGAAGCCGCCCTTGGCGACCCGATCTGGGACTGGCTGCAGACGCAGGTCCCCGCCGTCGTCGAGCGCATCGACGTGGCACGCAGAGTCGAGGAGAAGGTTCTCCATTTCCCCACCGCCCGCATGGAAGAGATCGTGCGGAAGGTCACCGACCGGGAGCTGCGCCTGATCGTGCGGCTCGGTTACGTACTGGGCGCGTTCATCGGACTGCTGATGGTGGCGGTAGACGCTCTGGTCCGGTGAGGCGACAACCCGTCATACCGAAACCGCTCAGTCGAAGGCAAGCCTGAATGAGCCGTTCGTGATGGTTACGGAGGGGTATGGGGGTCCCGAACCGGTCGTATCGAAGACCACGAACTCGAAGGTGCCCTCCGCCAGATCCGGTGTCATGGTCGTAACGAGCACCTGCCCCGACCACGGCTGGGTATTCGGATCGGAGTCGTTGGTCCCCAGCGTTCCCGTTGGGTTGCCGAAGGACGGTGTGTACTGCGCCACCGCCCGATTCCCGGTCGGGCCGAACGTCTCGACCGGGTAGGTACCCGGCTCGAGTGCGGCCCCAAGCTCATGGTACACATCGATGTTCAGGAGTTGGCAGGTCGCGCACGTCGGGTCGAAGCCGACGCCGTCGGGATCGTAATAGCCCGACAGACTGACAAAGCCGCTAGCGATACTCGATCCGAGATCGATCACGAAGAGTCCGCTCGTGCTGAAGTCCGTCGCTACACCGTCGATCTCGGCGGACATCACCATGTTCATCCAGCCGTAGTCCGCGCAGATCGGCATGGATGACGCGGGGCCGTAGGTGCCCGCCGACTCCAGCGGCGAAGCGATGGTCAGGGTGTTCCCCGATCGCTCGTACGACACCGACTCGACGGAGCCGGAGACCAACTGCCCGTTTCGCGTGGCCACCTGGAGCGTCAGGCTGCCGTCCGCCACACTCCAGACTCCACTCTCCGACGTGCAACGGCGGTTGACGTAGTCCGCGTAGACCGCCGTGAACTCCTGCCCGTCCTCGAACTCGAAGCTGATCTCCGAGACATCAGGCACCGTGGATGTCCAGATCCCGATGAGAGACTCGGCCGGTTGGGAGTCGGGGTCCGTCGCAGACTCGGCACACACCGTCATGCCGAGGGTCACGAGCGACAAGGCGAGAAGACGCAGGGCGAATCTGTGTGCAGTCCGTTCGGGCACGTGAACAGCTTGTGCGGGGGATAGACCCAACATCTCGCTTAGTCGTACCGGATATCGAAGCGACCCGAAGCCGTCAGCGAAGTCAGCATGTCTCCACTCCACATGGTCGTCTCGAAGGTCCCGGCGATGCGGTTCTCCTCGACGACGGTCACGGTCACGGTCACCGAGCCTTCCTGGGACCCGGTGACGTCCCCCAGATCACTCCAGAACACTTGAGAGGGATCGACCTGAACGGCCAGGCTGGTGGTGTACACGATCGACGCGTCACCGGCGTCACCGGGACCGACCGTCCCCACACGGCCATACGTGCCGGGTAGAATGGTTCCGGTCTGGCCACCTCCGAGCAGTGTCATCTGGAGCGTCTGGCACGATGGGCACGGATACGCACTCCCACCGATCCGACCGGTCAGATCCAGGTTGCCGGTCGCGGCGAGTTCCCCCAGAGACATGCCCAGTTCCCGGACGGGGTTCGGTCCGGGGTCCGTGAAGTCGTACAGGACACCACCGATCGTGGCTTCGAGTACCACCAGGGATGGAAAGCCGTAATCCCCGCATGTGGGCATCGGGCCATCGAAGCGGCCGAAGACCTCCTCGTCCGGGTTTCCGGGGTCGAGCGTCAGCGTATTACCGGAGAGGGCGTAGGGGACGGTGCCCGACTCGGACGCGGGTTCACCGTTCACCTCGGTCACCCCGTACGTGATGACACCGTCCGCAGCCTCCCACCAACCACCCTCTGAATCGCAGCGATCGGCGCCCACGAACGCATCCAGCACCCGGAACGTCCCGTCGTTGGAGAAGCGCAGGGTCGCCTCGACGTCCCCCTCGATCGTGTACTGCCAGAAGCCGACCAGCGCGTCGGGCGAAGCCGGATCGGGATCGTCCGTTGTGGAGAAGGGGCACGCCACCAGGGCGGGCAGGGCCAGCAGAACCACAAGCTTGCGCGAAACGTGCACTTGGCGGGGTCCGGTCTCGAAAGTCGAAACGACCGTCGAGGCTAAACTCACGGGTCCGGGCTGAACAGAGCCCCGCGTCGCCTATCCGCGATCATCGGGCGCCTCGAGCCTGAACCCCCCGCGTCTACCGCCCTGACGGCGGCCTCTCGACGCAGTGTCCTTCGCGCTCACCCTTCGCTTCATCCACGCCAGCGGTGTGAACACCTGCTTCCTCCGACCTCGGCGACCGACGCCCGTCTCCATGATGTTTTCGATCTCGTCCGAGGTCTGCGTATACCGGCCGGGCATACCCAGCCAGACGCCGACTCCGAGGCCGATCAGGGCCGTAAGAATCAGAGAGACAGCCGTCATGGGGATCTAGCAGGTTTCAGGGTGTTCGTGCGGCGGGTCCGAAACGGTGCGTTCTCACGCTCGTACGTCGGTACCCGCGCCCGCTTGCACATCGTTGTGGGATTCCGGGCATACAAAAAGGCGCCCCCGAAGTCGGGGACGCCCACTCGACTGTCAGGGAAACCGGTCTCTAGCGCTGAGTGAGCGACTCGACGACCAGCAACCCGAGACCAATCGACAGGATGATCGCCACGGCGTTCGTGCCCACCGCCACCATCGCCACGACACTCCAGAAGACCGCGTGAGTGAAGAGATAGCCGCCGGGTACGAGGTCGCGCATGATCCGTTGTCGTTCGAGTGAGTACTGCGTACGAACCAAATATGCCGGTGTCCGATCCCGGTGTCACCCCCGTGCCTGGTCCGCTAGCCCTCGCCCTGGAAGCGCTGCCGCGCCTCCGCGAGGTACCCCGGCTCGAGCCTGAGCAGATTGCAGATCTTCCTCATGAGGTAGTCCTCCTTACTCGCCAGGTCGCCATCCGAGTACACGAGGCCCCACATGATCTCGGCGAGCACCATCTTCTGCCCGGTCGAGTAGTTCTCGGCGATCAGATTCGTAAACTGCCAGAGATCCACGGCCTCTTCGCGCTCCTGTTGGGCGAGTTTCAGGAGTTTTTCGGCCTCGGATCCGTCTAGCCCGAACTGACGGCGCACGGCGGACTCGAGATGCTGCTGCTCGTCCTCCGTGAACTCGTCATCGGCATTGGCCAGTTCCAGAAGAAGAGCACACGCAGCGAGACGGATATCCTTCGATCCGGCCGCGGTGGGCTGTTCGTCCGGGGGCGTCATCGACGAGGCGAAGAAGCTCTTGATCGCTTGTAGCATGGGTGTCTCCGGTTCGTCGTTCGGCGATGCTCAGAAGTCGACCGACTGGATCTTTTGAATCCCTGCGCGCAGCGGCAGCCAGGTTGCGAGGATCGTCAGGATCGCCGCACCGCTGACCCCCAGCAAGAGTGGCGTCACACTGACCTCGGCCGCACCGCTCTGGAAGCGCGAGTTCAGGTATAGGTAGACCGGCCACGCCTCGAGGATGACCACCCCCGCCAGGTACGAGATGGCCGCCATCATGAAGAGAAGGCCGCCGAACGACGTCGGGATCTCGGCGACGTTCTCCGTATCGTAGTTCGGATAGAGGGCGCCGAAACCGAGAGCGAGCGCGGTCAGCGCGAACGTCACCCCGATCATCGTCACGGACGTAAGGAGCAGGATGAACGGCGTCGCGTCGAGCACGATGTTGGTGCCGACGATGAGCGGCAGCGCCACGAGGAGTAGTGGGAAGGTGCCTACGCGGTACTTCGACCAGAAGATCGTCCGAACGTCCACTGGAGACGACTTGAGCAGCCACATCATCCGCCCCTCGATCGACATCGCGGGAAAGACGAAGCGCGCCGCGATCGCCGCGACGACGAAGCCCGCCAGACCGAGGTTCAGAAAGGACACGGCGTTGATGAGCAGGAATGAGACCTGCTCACCCGTGTAGAGCGGGAGGACGGTGATGTTGTAGACGTATACGGCGACCAACACGCCGAGAAGGATCAGCTGCGACCACTGCGTCGTGTCCCTGAAGAAGACCCTGAACTCCTTCGCGAGCATCTCGCGCGTCGCGGGCTCGGTATTGCTGAACGCCCGCTCGAGCAGGCGGGATCGCGCCCGGCCCTCCTTCTTCTCGGCGCCTTCCTGCGCGCGGGTGAAGCCCGCGTCGAAGTAGCGTCGATGCATCCATGCGCCCACAACGAAGCACATCGCAGCCGTCGACCAGAGGAAGACGAAGGGGAACCACTCGAAGCGGCCGTTGAGCTGCGTCATGAGAGCTTCGGACGCCCATTCACTCGGGAGCCAGGGAGACGTCGGCGTCCGCAGCACCGCCACGAAGTCGACGAGGCTGCTGAACTCCTCCGGACTCATGAGCCGTTCCGGGCGAAGAAACCGGAAGAGCGCTACGACGCCCGCCGCGGCGAACAGACCCACCAGGGCGAGCAGGTCCCGTGTTCGACGGGCTGGGAAGATGTTCACGAGAAGAAGCGTGACACCACTCCCAAGGACGGCGGGGATCACCAGAAACGGGATCACGGTCCCGATCGCGATCAGATAGTACACGGGGCCTGCCGCATAGACCGCCCCGTACGCTGCCAGTAACGGGATCGCGAGCAGCGCCACCATCCACGAGGAGTCGACGATCGTCTCGATGAGGCGCGCCGAGTAGACGGTCTCCGCCTCTACGGGTGCTGCGACCACGAACTCCAGATCTTCGGAAAGGAAGAAGGTCGAGAGCGCCGTGATCACGTTCGACAGCACGAGAATCATGAGGAACGTGAGGAACGCGAGCCCGAGCAGCTTGGCCGCGAGCAGATCCCCGATGCCCTGTGTACCCCGGAAGTACATGAGCATCCGGAAGATGACCGCGAAGATCAGCGCCCAGAAGAAGAAGCCCACAAACCCGAGCAGCATCGCCTTGAAGAGACGCCCTTCATCCGTCTTCGCACGATTGAGCTTCGTACGGATCTTCGGCCGCAGAAGCCAGAGGAGGCCTGCCCTGGCCTGAACGACGCCGTTCACTTCTCGATGGCCTCGCGAAGGCTTTCGATGACGTGGCTCATCGCCTCGCCCCCGGTGACCTTCAGGAAGATCTCCTCCAGGTGCGCTCCCCCGGCCTCCGCCTGACTCCGAAGTTCGTCCATCGTGCCGAAGGCGATGATCTCACCCTGATTGATGATCGCGATGCGATCGCACAGCGCCTCCGCGACCTCCAGGGTGTGGGTGGACAGGAAGACCGTCCCCCCGTGTCCGACGAATTCACGGAACAGATCCTTCAGCAGGCGAGCCGAGCGGGGATCGAGGCCGACCATCGGCTCATCGACGACGATCAACTCCGGCTGGTGGATGAGCGCTGAGCTGATGAGGATCTTCTGCCTCATGCCGTGGGAGTAGCTCTCGATGAGCTCGTCCTTCCACGGCGTCAGATGAAAGAGCTCCAGCAGCCGGTCGGCCCGGGCCTCGACCGCCTCGCCCTCACGACCCCACAACCCGGCCACGAAGCGAAGGAATTCCCCACCGGAAAGCTTGTCGTACAGGTACGGTCGGTCGGGGATGTACCCGATGCGTGACTTGGCCCTTTCGGGCTGATGAGTGAGGTCGTCACCCCCAACGAATATCTCTCCGCCGGACGGCCGCAGTATACCCGCCACCATGCGAATCGTCGTCGTCTTCCCTGCCCCGTTCGGGCCCAGAAAGCCGAAGATTTCCCCCCGGTGCACGGCGAGGTCGAGACCCTTCACCGCCTCGAAGGTCCCGTACCTCTTCTTCACCCCCCGCAGCTCCAGCATCTCGCCAGGTACGCCGCCGGGCGCTGTCTCGTCGGGACTCGCGGCCGACGCGAGTGTTTCCGTATTGGTGCTTGGAACGTGGGTCACGTTCTCTCCCCTGGAGGATTCGTGATGAGCAACACGTGTGGGAACAGCATCCGGACGATCACTCCTGCTCCTCGGCCGCCACCTGATCCAGCACCTCGATGTCGAGGCTTCCGATCAGGCGCACGATCTCCACCTGCTGAGCCAGGCCACCGATGACGAACCGGATGTGCGACGCGTCCGCAGGGTACTGGCCAAAGGTCGGATCGACCGCCACCCACTCGTCCAGCCAGACCTCAGGCCACGCGTGGTAGAAGAAGGCCCCGTTCACATAGACAAGTCCTACCGCGGTCCGCGCTGGAAGACCGAGCGCACGCGCCATCGCGACGTAGAGCACCGTGTGCTCGTTGCAGTCACCCTGGAGGGTTTCGAGGACCTGGACCGCGTTCGGTACCGAGAACGTGATCTCCTTAGCGAGCATGCTGTACACAGCGGTCGTCAGCTGCCTCGCGACTTCCTTCGGGTCCTGAGACCACTGCGTCCGCCGAGCCGTGATTTCTCGCGCCCTTCGGATAATGCGTTCATCATCGCTCTGAATCAGCGGCTCGGGCTCGAGCGACTCGCGAAGATCCATGAACGCGTACGGAAGCCGGTAGCCGGGATCGACCTCCTCCCAATCCGCCCTTCGGATGATGAGGGTGTCACCCCGCAGTGACTGTCGCCCACCCTCGAGCTGAAAACCCTCGAGGTCGACGCCGGTCAATCGAAAGCGGAGCTCGTCGTATTGCGTCACGTCCGCGAAATCGACGTTGCTCTGCACCGCCGTGGAGAGGATCACGTCGTCGTCGATCGGTGAGTTCGACACGAGACGGGAATCTTCCTGGGCCTGCCGTGCGAGTTCGTACTCGGTCTTCTGCATCGAGAAGCCAAGTGCACTGGATGCCTGAAGAATTCGCCCGTCCTCGTCGACCCAGCTCTCGACACGGACGCCGCCGAACTCCTCGGCGATCTTCCATGCCGGCACGGTATCCTGCCTCGCGGACGCCCAACGGCCGTCCGTTCCGATCGCGGCGGAATCCGTGACCAGCAGCGTGTCATGCTCGAGGATGTGGACTTCGACGGTACGGGTGCTGAGACTCGTCGGATCGAAGACCGGAAGCCGGACCGTCTCTCCGACGTCGAGGCCCTCACCCATCGCCACCCTGATCGGCACGACATTGGACATGATCGGCGGCTGCGGGAGGCGAAAGGAGAGGTTCTGCTCGCTGCCCGCCGACACGATGCGAACTTCGAGCGTCGTGTCAGGAAGCAATTCCCCGCTCGCTTCGAACCGGCCGACCTCGCTGTCCAGCGTGAAGCTGAAATTCTCCATAACGAGCGACGGGCTGAGCTTCACTCGCGTCCGCGCGATGGCGATCCCCGTCTGGCCGAGCGCGGGCAGCTCGAGGTTCATGAGGTCCTCGAGCTCGAAGCCGTCCGGAAGCGTGTCGAGACGCGACGTCGCCTGCCCCACCGTCCGGTCGTTCATGGTCAGGGTATAGAAGTTGATGCCCGGCGCGAGCGTCAGTGCCGCCTCGGCCAACCGCATCAACTCCGGCTGGAAGTACACGTCACGGGCCTTCCACCCAACCATGGCGATCCACACGACGACGATCGTCGTCCCGAGAATCCGCTTTCGCATGCGCCCTCCCCCCCTGTTACCGAGCCTGGCCAGCTACGAGACGTCTTGGGTACGGGCCCTCGAAGCACAGGTTCCGATCCGATTCAGGCATCCGACGTCCTCTGGTCCGCCAACTCCCTTACGATCCTTGAGAACATCTCTTCCTCGTAGGGCGATGGCACGACCAGGAACATGTCCAGAGTTTCGCCCGAGTCGAGGTGATCGAAGAGGATCTCGCACAGCGCGCGGGCCGCATCTTCGGGCTCCGTCATACCCACGCCGATACCCAGTGGCGGCAGAGCCAGGGATGTCAGGCCCATGTCTGCGACCCTTCGGAGTCCGTTCTGGACCGCTTTCTGTACGGTCAACGACGACTGAGCCTCATCGGCGGAACTGACCACCACATGAATCAAGAAGTCGCACGGCAGGTTCCCGGCCGGAGTCATGACCGCCCCACCGATCGGGAGCGAACCGACACGAGATAGCTTCTGCTCGACGCTCTCCCCCGCGGCGGCGGCCAGATCTCTCGAAGCGTGACTGACCGGAGAAAAATCCGACTGCACGGGCCGCACGACACCCTCGACAGCCTGCTCGGCCAGGTTCCCGACCAGGACGCGAATCATGAGGCCTGCAGGTCGCGGGCCCGTCGATACATCTCGGCAGCCTCGACCGGCCGGCTCTGGCGATCGTACAGATGGCCCAGTGTGTAGAACGGCCTCGCGTCTTCGGCAAGCAGTTCGGCAGCTCGGAGCATCAGATCCGTCGCCTCGGCGAAATGACCCGTCCGATTCAACGCCTCGCCCCTGTAGTAGAAGGCCTCCCCGACGTCCGAGTCGCGCTCGCACACCCAGCGCAGCTCCATTTCCGCCTGCGTGTACAGGCCGCGTCTGAATGAGAGAATGCCCTGAGCCAGTCGGGCGGCGGGATCGTCAGGAGCCAACCGAAGGGCCTGCCGGATCGACGTATCCGCGGCGTCGAATCGGGCCAGCTTGGTCAAGGCGCTGGCCAGATTGGTCAGCACCTCGACGTTCTCCGGATCTACCTCGAAGGCGGCCTCCAGATGCTCCACCGCGGTATCGTGCTGGCCGAGCTCGTCGTAGAGGATCCCAAGATTGTTGTGTGCCCGGAGGTTCTGAGGATTCTCTCCCAGAATCTCCATGTACTGCTCGATCGCGT
>Ga0181582_10000447_pt1 | contig 29345 bp, 13 predicted proteins | sample 071ome_32_FD_132438 | JGI IMG/M metagenome (GOLD analysis project Ga0181582, IMG submission 132438) | Coastal salt marsh microbial communities from the Groves Creek Marsh, Skidaway Island, Georgia - 071405AT metaG (megahit assembly) | ecosystem: Environmental > Aquatic > Marine > Intertidal...
CCCCCTTGCGGGGGGAGGGGGTCCCCGGCCCCCCGGTGGCGGACCCCCCCGGCCCCCCGGTGGCGGACCCCCCCGACCCCCCGGTGGTGGACCCCCCCGACCCCCGGGAGGCGGCCCACCCCGACCCCCGGGAGGCGGCCCTCCCCGCCCTCCGGGAGGCGGCCCCCCGGGTCCCCCCGGCGTCATCATCCCCGTCCCCGCACCCGCGCGGGCGGCTGCCTCGGCGTTCTCCCTGAGTCTCCTGGCCTCCAGAATCGGGTTGCCCTGGAACTCGAACTTGGTGCCGAGCCGGACCAGCTCGGTCGGGGCGTCGGTGACGAGGACGCGCATCTGCGTGGAGAAGCGGTCGCGCCCGTGCCCCTTGCCGATCTGCTTCTCGAAGACCTTGAGTTCCCCGACGTCGACGCCCCTGCCGACGACGTGGTGGATGGGCTCCTTAACAGTGTAGAGGGTCACGACCTCGTTGGTATACGTGTCTACGAACATGACGTCGCAGGCGAGGCTCGCCACGTCCTGGAAGTGGGAGCCCAGGGTGTCGACGGTGAGCGTGACCTCGGGGTCCGACCTCCACACCCTGCTGAGGTGTGCCCCCGTCCAGACGTACGCGGGCACCATGTCCACTACGACTTGCATCCCGTCCCGGACCATGGACCTGGTCCCGACCGTCAGCGCCGCCTTGACGGCCCCGGCGTCGCTGCCCCCTGCCTGGTAGAAGTTGGCGGGGGGGGGGCTCGTCTCGTCGACCTCGAAGCGCCACCGGAAGAACACCATCCCGCGCTTGCGGAGCTTGCCCAGCAGCGCCTCCTTGGGCAACTTGCTGAGGGAGCACTTGAACGAGTGGAAAGCCGTGTCCCGGAGCTGCATCCACCGCGAGATGTACCGGGCGGGGGAGGGGGACACCATGACCATCAGCTCCAGGTTGGGGGCGTCCTTCTGCTGGAAGTCCGAGAGGTCGATGTTGACGTTGTAGTGCACCCCGGGGACGACGGCGCTGAGGGGGATCTCCACGCGCGCCACGGGGGCCTTGGGGTTGGTCGCCTCGAACAGGCCCAGCATCACGCGCTCCTCCTGGAGCATGCTCTCGGGCACCTGGAGGCCGAGGACCTCGTCCCAGCACGGGTCGTTCCCCTGGACCGCCTGCGTCATGACGGCCTTCTGCCCCTGCCCCACCCCCGAGACGGTCAGCGCGCTCACGAACGTCGTGGGCTTGCCCCGGAGCCCCGTCTCTGGGGACGCCCGCATGTCGGGCAGCCCCTCCGCCTGCATCACCAGGATGGTCACGTTGGCGTTGGGGGAGGGCGGGACCAGGTCCGACGCCTTGAACCCCAGGTTCTTCAGCAGCCGGTCCTCCGCCATGGCCAGCATCTTGGGCGTGGCCCGCGACACCACCTTGACCTGCTCCGCGGCGGGCGGCACGGCCTGCTCCCGGGGCACTTGCGCCAGCGCCTGCCCCTCCACGTCCCCGAGCGACCGGCCCCGCCGCCCCGGGGTGTCCGGGGGCGTGCCCCCCTCGGGCTTGTGCTGGGGCCCCGGGGACTCGGGCACCAGGTCCCGCTGCCCCGCGACGGCCTGGAGCTGCCGGTGGAGGACGGTGCCCGCGCTGGACAGCTCGAGCACCACCTCGAAGTCGTCGCGCGACGACTGCGCCAGGGGCTCGGTCTGCTCCCCCCCGCGCGACAGGTCGCCGTCGTCGGGGACCTGCCCCCCGACGGGCTTGCCGAACGCGCGGGCGTACTCATCGGCGTGCTCCATCGCCATGCGCAGGACGACAGGCGACCCGTGGAGGATGATCTCCGCCGTCTTCCCGTCCAGCTCAGCTCCCGCGCTGCACACGAGGACGGGCCTCTCCCGGCCCCCGGCCGACAGGGGCCTGACGTTCTCGTGGATCGTGGGCACTGCGCGCGCTTTTGAGGGGGGTGTCTCCCTTCAGGGGGACGGGGCTGTGCATCCATGTCCCGCCGGGCATGTTTTGAGTTCGACGCCGCTTCCGTCCGCGTTCACGCTCGAAGAAGGGCCAGTCGCGGGCTCACCGGTGTATACATCGCACCACAACACACCGATACTCCCGTCGTAGGCGCTGGCCAGCTCCTCGAGCGGCGACGCCGCTCGGAGGAACGCGAGCCGGTTGAGCCAGCTGGGGTGCTTGGTCGCCGCGGACATCTGCGGGGCGCACGGGGGATCTCGACGCGTGAGCGCGGCAGTAGAGGCGCGATTCGTGCGGCAGAATCGAGGGGCGCGAGGGCGGGTCGGGCTTCCAGCGCGAGCTCGCACCCTCCCGTAGGGGGTGTGGGGGGGCAGGGGACCACCTCCGTCCGGGCGATGTTATTGTAGGCCACAATCGTGGACGACTCCTCCGTCGGATGCGCCAGCCGCAGCACCACGAAGTACCGCCTAGCGTCCGCCGCGGTGGCGGAGAGAATCGCCACGCGCAGCGACGCGTCCAGCGCCATGCTGCCGGCGGCACCGCTCGCCCGTCACCTCGGGGTGCCCCGGTTGCGACGTCGGGAGGCAACGGGAGCCTCGCCGCAGGGACCCCGGAAATGCCGGGGGGAGGGGGGGGCGGAAGGGGTGCGAAGCGAACGCCGGTCCCGTCCGCCCCCCGCCGGGCGAGAGGCCCGCGGCCTCCGAAGCTGCTGGAAAAGTGGTGAGTCTGTCCTGGGGACGACGGACTGCACCCCCGCTTCTCGACGCTTCCCCAGCCCTCCCCTCATATACCTGGGCGCCCCCCCGTCGGATTCAGAACAACCACCAACTCCAGCCATCCATCAGTAATCACTCCGGCTTTCGCCAAGTTCCCAGGAAGACAGAACAAGGCACACTATGACGAGGGCGGTGGGCATCGACCTCGGCACCACGTACTCGTGCGTCGGCGTGTGGCAGAACGACCGTGTTGAGATCATCCCGAACGACCAGGGCAACCGGTGAGTGAACAAGCCCCGGGCATCGCGCACACGGGGCCTCGTGACGCCACAGCAGTCTCTCGCGCCCCCTGGCCCGCCCAGGCTCCCATGCGACTAATCCTCCTCCGAGTGCCTTTATTGCAGTACCACCCCTTCGTATGTGGCCTTCACGGACTCCGAGCGCCTCATCGGCGACGGTGAGGACTCCCCCGCCAACACCCCCAAGTCGAAAGAACCTCTGCAGAAGCGTACTAGAACTGGCTTTTGGTGCTGCTTTCCGTTCATTTCTGCAATAAAATCGCGGGTTCTTGACAACAATCCCTCCTAATGGCACGGGCGCGTCGTCCCTCGTGGCTCCAGCCTCCGCCCAGGAACCTTCTTCGGAAGGCTCCGGAAGCGCGGCGTGCGAGATTCCCACGCGAGCGCGCAGGACGCTTCGCGAACTTTCTCCAATTTTACGCGCCTCCGCCTCGCGGTTCGATCCAGAGGCCCTGCCCGGGGGCGGGATCTCGCCTAGAAGTCCTAGAGCCGCCTGCGCTCACTCGGCCGCGCACACGCGGGGCCGGGCACCACATCTCCTGGCGCCTCTTACTCGGCATCTTTTCGGCACTGACGCCTCATAACCGATGCGAACATCTCCGTAACGTCTCCGACGCCCCGGAGAGACGCCTTGTGCAGCGGCCTCCTTTTTTGGCCCGCGGCCCACCACGTCCCCAGGATTCTTAGAACCTTACCCCGAGGTGCTGACCCCCCCCCCTCCCCCGCCTGCACCCCCCCGCAGCCGCCAAGAACCAGGTGGCCATGAACCCTCACAACACCGTCTTCGACGCCAAGCGCCTCATCGGCCGCAAGTTCAGCGAGTCCGCCGTGCAGTCCGACATGAAGCACTGGCCCTTCAAGGTGATCTCCGGGGCCGCCGAGAAGCCCATGATCCAGGTCGACTACAAGGGCGAGACCAAGACCTTCGCCGCGGAGGAGGTCTCCGCCATGGTGCTCACCAAGATGAAGGAGGTCGCCGACGCCTACCTCGGCGGCGAGGTCAAGGACGCCGTCGTGACGGTGCCTGCCTACTTCAACGACTCCCAGCGCCAGGCCACCAAGGACGCCGGGGCCATCGCCGGCCTCAACGTGCTCCGTATCATCAACGAGCCCACGGCCGCTGCCATCGCGTACGGCCTCGACAAGAAGGAGCAGTCCGTCGGCGAGCGCAACGTGCTCATCTTCGACCTCGGTGGCGGGACCTTCGACGTGTCCCTCCTCACCATCGAGGAGGGCATCTTCGAGGTCAAGGCCACGGCCGGCGACACCCACCTCGGTGGCGAGGACTTCGACAACCGCATGGTGAACCACTTCGTCGACGAGTTCAAGCGCAAGCACAAGAAGGACCTCACCACCAACGCCCGCGCCCTCCGCCGCCTCCGGACGGCCTGCGAGCGCTGCAAGCGCACCCTGTCCTCCTCCACCCAGGCCTCCATCGAGCTCGACTCTCTCTTCGAGGGCATCGACTTCTTCACCTCCCTGTCCCGCGCCCGCTTCGAGGAGCTCAACCTCGACCTCTTCCGCAAGTGCGTCGACCCCGTCGACAAGGTGCTCCGCGACGCCAAGATGGACAAGGCCCAGGTGCACGACGTCGTGCTCGTCGGCGGCTCCACCCGTATCCCCAAGGTGCAGTCCCTCCTCCAGGACTACTTCAACGGCAAGGAGCTCTGCAAGTCCATCAACCCCGACGAGGCCGTGGCCTACGGCGCCGCCGTGCAGGCCGCCATCCTCTCCGGTGACACGTCCGAGAAGGTGCAGGACCTCCTCCTCCTCGACGTGACCCCCCTCTCCCAGGGTCTCGAGACGGCTGGTGGCGTGATGACCGTGCTCATCCCCCGCAACACCACCATCCCCACCAAGAAGGAGCAGGTCTTCTCCACCTACTCGGACAACCAGACCGCGGTGCTCATCCAGGTGTTTGAGGGCGAGCGCTCCCGCACCAAGGACAACCACCTCCTCGGCAAGTTCGAGCTCACGGGCATCCCCCCCGCCCCGCGCGGCGTGCCCCAGATCAACGTGGCCTTCGACATCGACGCCAACGGCATCCTCAACGTGTCCGCCGAGGACAAGACCACGGGCCAGAAGAACAAGATCACCATCACCAACGACAAGGGTCGCCTCTCCAAGGACGACATCGAGCGTATGGTGCAGGAGGCCGAGAAGTACAAGGCCGAGGACGAGGCCCACAAGGACAAGATCGAGGCCAAGAACGGGCTCGAGAACTACGCCTACTCCATGCGGAACACCATCAACGACGAGAAGGTGGCCGGGGCCCTCTCCGCCGATGACAAGAAGACGATCGAGGAGGCCGTCAACACTGCCGTTGAGTGGATCGAGGCCAACCAGCTCGCTGAGAAGGAGGAGTTCGAGCACAAGCAGAAGGAGCTTGAGGGCGTGTGCAACCCCATCATCCAGAAGATGTACGCGGGTGCGGGCGGCGCCCCCGGCGGCATGCCCGACATGGGCGGGGACGCCGGTGCCGACGCTGGCCAGGGCAACGCTGGCCCCAAGATCGAGGAGGTCGACTAAGCGCGTCGCCCCCCTTTCTGGGAGCATGTTCTGTCGGGGTTTTGTGTTCACGTTAGACTTTCATCCTCTAGCTCGCAATTGCCCGTGGCTGTCTGAGGCCGCGATTTTGGACGTCCCCTCGAGTGAGGGGGTTGAATTGTGTGCACGTTGTGCCGGGGTGGAAGTGGGAGGGGGGCAACGACACGTTCCCGCAGAGGCTGGCGCAGCTGCGCGAGTTCGTGGCGAAGCACGGCGAGTTCCCTGCGTGCGGAGTGCCTCCAGTGCTCCGGGACGGCTGACCCTAGGACGGCGTCTCGACTCACGGGCTGCTGGCGAACTGCCCAACTCCTTAAAGGCTGTCCTGGACCGTCCCTGAGACTCCCATCTGAGATGCTCTCAGATTGCATCGGCACTGATGCAGCATCAGTGGGAGCCTCCCACCCCTGACCCCTGACAGGCAGTCCAGGGTATTCGTGGCCCGACTGCAGCGCCGCGCGGGAGACCCTGGCAGCGCGCGTGCTGCTGGGCCCAGGCCCTGAGCATGTTCGACCCGCGCCCGATGTGTAGCGGGACAGAAAGCCCCGCAGAACGCGCCGAGGCCAGGAAAGAGCTCGCCCTGCACCCACGACGACTCGCGCTCGATCTCTCTTTTCCGGCACGCCTACCTACTCTCAAACTGCACAGGGTGCATGTCGTGGACAAAGAAGAGGCGCTGGTGCCCGCTGCAGCTGTAATCGCTCTATTTGCCGCTCTGCCACGGCACCTCGGCATTTGCCGGAAAAAATGGTGGCCCCGTCCGAAGAGCTGGACGACGCCGCCAGCGTGCGTAACGATGGGCGCGCCTCCCTGGAGGTTGGGACGGCGGAGGGCGCTTCCCCTGGGGCGGGGTGGGAAGGGAGGGGAAACCCTCGGGTGGGGGGAGGCTGGCAGAGGCAACGGGAACCCGACGTCATGGTGTCTCCCTCGTCGTGGTGCTTCCCCAGGATGCCATACTCTCGTGCCAGGCGGTGGCACGCGGCGATGTTCGCCCCCCCAATGACGGTTGCCTGCATCGTCGCGGGCGTCGGTGTTGACGGCAGCGCGTGGCCGGGAATCATCTTCATCGCATCGGTGGTCGCCGTGTACCTCGTCACGGCCCTTCAGCTCCGAACGCTGGCCACTGGCGACTCTGGGAGCGGGCAAGATGCCCCCCCAGACCGTGGTGCGGCGGGGGATCAGGCCCGCGGGCGAGACCCGCACAGCAGACACGCGGAGGAACCCAGCACTGGGGTGCCGGCTGGGGGGATGCGGGCGGGGGTGCCGGCTGGGGGAGTGCCGGCTGGGGTGACGGCTGGGCCGGCGAGGGTGTGAGCAGTCGCCAGGGGCGTGTCGGCAGGCGTTGAACCGATTCCGCTAGTCGATTGGGTCCGAATGTTCCGTCAGGCAGCGCATCGCGCTGTCCATCTTGACCTCGCACTGCTTCGGGATGCTCCCTGACGCCAGCGGGTGCCCTGCGTCGCGGGGCGACGCCCTCGCCTCCACGCACGCCTCGAGCTGCCGCGCCTGGTGCGGGCAGATGGCGAGAATTGTGCACCACAGGGACTCGAGGTGCAGGTGCTTGCAAATATCCTTCTGGTCCCTGCAGACGGCAGCGTCCGGGGTGACCTCCCTCCCCCGTGGTGACCCCCCGCGTCCCCAGGGGTGCGGCCCGCTACGCACCTGGGATGTCGCTTGGCGCACGAGTGGAGGGCAGACATCACGCGCTCGCAGCGCCGGGCTTCCTCTGCATTCATACTGGTGAGAACAGCACGATAAGAGCAGCTCTTCTGGCAGCCCTCGCGCAGAGGGCTCGGGAGCGAGCGCAGGGGGCAAAACGTCTCAGATTACGAGCATGGGAGGGTTCCCTCGTGAAAGCGCCGGGCTCTCGCCCAAACAAGTAGCATACGTGCGTAGGTTCGCATCGTTCATATATTCGGGACCCGTGCGTCGCCTTTGTGGAACCGGGCCTCTCCCCTGCCCGCCACAAGTTTTCGGTGCAAGACCCAGACCCACCGGTGGCCCCATCTAGGTGCCCAAGGAGCCCCGTCCGCACCCTCGAGGAACACAAGGACACTGTCCGCAGTGTCGCCTGGCGACCCGACGGCGGCTGCTTTAAGCTCTTCCTACTACCACACGGTGTCCCCAACACTCTTCGTCCACGCGTCCATGGCAAGCCGCCCAGTCACCGCAGCTGCCCCGGCCACGTCTGCGCCCTGCGGTCCGTACTTGGCCATCTCCACCAGCATCAGCAGCTTCTTTATGGGCACCGCCGCCCCCCCCGAGTACGTCTCGAGGACGTCGAGGGCCTGCCCCAGCTCGGGGCCCTCGAAAGCGCCAAGGCTGGACAGCACGGCGCCGACGTGCTCACGCTTCAGGGCGGGCACGGGGTGCCACATGTTGAAGGCCGAGTCGAGGCCCAGGGAAACGACCAGCTCGGTGAGGGACGTGGTGCCGACCACAAGCAGCTTGTGTCCTTTGGGGGGGCTCCGCTTGAGAAGCACGAGGAGGTTCTGTAGCACGAAGTTGGAGAACCTGGGCCCGATGGGGACGTACTCGAGGAGCCGCTCGATGTCGTCGAGGATGAGCAGCGACGCCGGGGACTTGTAGGCGTCCTCGAAGGCTTTCTGCACCGCTGTGACCTTTGCCGCCTCGCTGAACCCCACCATGTCATTGGGGGACACGAGCCGCACCATGGGAAAGCCGCTCTTGAGGGCGGCGGCGGCGGCGAGGGCCGTCTTGCCTGACCCGGGGGGGCCGCTGAGGAGGCAGGTGAGAAGGGGGGTCCGGGACGAGTCGCCCACCTGGCGGATAGCTGCCTGGAGCATACCCTCGAGGTCCCGATGCCCGTCCCCGTGGTCAATGATGCCGTAGGGGGCGCACGACTCGAGGGACTCCTGGGACACACCGAACGCCGGACGGACCTCCTCCAGCGCGCGCTCGAAGTCCTCCTGGTTGACCTTGATGAGGTCGGTATCGATGTCGCGGCTGAGATCGCTCATATCGACGTGACGGTTGAGGGCCCAGGACACGGCGCTCTTGACCAGGCCCTCGATCTCGGCACCCGAGTAGTTGACGGTACGGTGGGCCAGGGAGGCCAGGTCGACGCCCTTGGCCAGGAAGGACGCCTCGGACATGCTCGAGGTGTGGATGCGCAGGATCTGCTGCCGTCCCGCCTCGTCAGGGAGGCCCACTTCGATCATCACCTCGAGGCGCCCCGGCCGCATGAGGGCATCGTCCAGCAGGTCCTTCCGGTTCGTCATGCCGATGAGGAGGATGTTGTTCAGGGCGTTGACGCCGTCCACCTTGGTCAGCAGCTGGTTCACGATCGAGTCGTTCACCCCCGTGTTGCCCCCCGTGGTCCCGCGCTGCTTGCAGATGGCGTCGATCTCGTCAAAGATGATGATGTGCAGCTGCGACGAGTCCCCATTCTTCTTCTGGTCGTTCTCCGCGTCTTCGAAGAGCTTGCGGATGTTCTCCTCGCTCTGCCCGACGTACTTGTTCAGGATCTCAGGGCCGTTCACCACCTTGGGCTCCACGGCGTTGAGGAGTTTGCCGATCTGCCGCGCGATGAGCGTCTTGCCCGTCCCCGGGGGGCCGTGCAGCAGCATCCCCTTCACGTGCTGCACCCCCATCTTCCGGATCGTGTCGGGCGGGAACACGCGCGACGCGAAGGCGCGACGAAAGATGTCTCGGAACTGCGCATCGAGGCCCCCGATGCCGATCTTCTCAAAGTCGAAGTTCTGGAACTTGGCCAGCTGGGCCGCCATGACGGGGCGCCCCGCCACAGTGATCCCGGAGAGGGGCTGCGCCTCGACCGACACGTTCGCCGAGGCCTGGAAAACGGCCCGGTACGAGGAGCCCCCAGCCCCGACGTCATCCCCCGTGAGGTCCTTGGCCGTCTGCACCGCTTCGACGATGGCCTGGAGGTTGTGCCCCCCGTGCTTGAGCACAACCCGCTGCCCCTGGGTAAGGACCTGGCCAGGGAGGGTGGCCTTGAGGCTGGCCACGGCCTCCTTGTGGGGGAGCTCGTGCTTCTTTCCCAGCTCGCGCTTCATGAAGTCCACGCGAAAGGTGCACGAGATGGCCCCGAGGTCGTCCGCGGGGTCCAGGTCGAACTGCTTGACGGGGAGCTGCTCCCCGACCTCGCAGCGCACAACCGCGCGGTGGATCTTGTTCAGGGCGACGCAGTCCGTCTCGACGCCCGGGTGGCCCTCGCATAGAAACACCATGGGTTCCACGACCACATGCACTGGCCCCTGGTGCCCAAAGCGGTGGAAGAGAGTCTGCGGGTTCATGTAGACGCGGTTCGTGTCGACCAGGTGCGCCTCGGGCGTCCCCTTCACCCACAGGTTGCCCACCTTGAGCGTGTTCGAGTCGTCCACCGTCATGGCGCTCATCGACGAGTCCATCGAGTGCCCCACGGGGGCCCCGTACTGGCCCGGCGACGCGGCGCCGTACCGGGGATCCCGCCCAGACGCTGCGAGGGGGGGAGGTGGTGGGGGAGGTGGTGGGGGCGTCGGCAAGGGCGAGAGCGAGACCGTACGGGCGGGTACCCGCGCCGGCGGGCGAGGAGCGGGTGCAAATTTGCTGTCCCGAGGCCGACAACGAGCGTATCAGGGCGCAGTGCGGCCCAGGGTGGGGAGCGCTGGCGCGGCACGGGGCCAGCCGCGGGCAGTCCGCGGGGGAAGAGCTCACCGGCCCCACCCCCGACAGGTGGGAGCGCATCGAAACCTCCCGTGCCCGGGCTTTTGCTTCTATCCGGAGGGCCGCTCCTGTTGAACCAGGAACTCATGTTCTCTACGGGACTGCCTCAACGTGGGAGAAACGGGAGGGGGGCTAGGGGATGGGACTCTCGGGGCCTAGTTCTGTGCCCACTGCGCGAATTACCAGGATTTCTTCCTTTTTTCGGGAGCATGCGGCACTTTCGCACGCGGTGAGCATTTTAGAGGCAAGTCCGCAACGCGATAGAGGCCGCCCGGGGTTCGTCTCGCACCCTAGTCAGCAACGAGGTTTCCAGCCCGCGGGGCCGCCCCTCAGGGCCCTGGCGCTATCTGGTGAGGCCCACCCCAGCGCCCCACCTGACCACGTTCTTCTGTTCGAGAAGGCCTGCAGTTCGCCATTCTAGCAAACCAGATACCCCCATCAGGGCGGAAACTTGGAAGGCCCTGCGAAGACCAAAACTTTAGGGTGTGGCCTGTGCCACCAAGATACCGGGTTCCCAGTCGACAGTCCCAGTGTCTAAGGGCACATTGTCGATACAAGCGGGTACCAGCGAGTCAGTGCGACTCTCTCCTGCGTGAGGACGTGGCTCTGCCTTCGCGCTACCCACCAAGAAGAGCTTGAGCTTGGGAAATGGCGGGGTCTCCCGAGTACGCCTACATTGAGTGGGACGAGTCGCTCCCTGAGCCGACCCTGGATCCTGGAGTACAGTACGAGCTCGTTGGTAAGAGCCGTGGCCTGGACCGCCTCGCCACAACCCGCGACGCGTTGCTCACTGCACTGCACGGCCACAACCTTGTCGCTCGGTCGTCCACCTGCAGACCTGGACACGGCGCGGCCACGGATACGCATAGGGGAGGTGGTCTACGAGGGCAGGTGGGAGGAAACGGTCGGGACGTTCGTCGCGCTGTCCAAGCCGGACTCCCCATTGGGCGCCATTGGCGGCGGCCCAGGGGCCGGAGGACCAGGGGGTGGAGCTGAGCAGGAGGGGCCCAGCGAAGACTTCAGCGACAGTGAAGACGAGGAAGGCAGGAAGGTGGAGTGGGCGGCGCAGACGCACTCGGTCCTGCGTCTCTACAAGATCGTGGCGCCCGGGGCGGAGGGTGCGGGGGGGGACCCAGCGGGTGCGAATGGCAGTCGAGAGGCGGTCGAGGCCATGGAAGATTGAAGCGGCGGTGCGTCGTCTAGTACAGGTCGTCGACGTCGATCCCTTGCAGCGTGCCGTTCGAGAAGAGGAACGTGACAGGCTTGAGGTACTCGACCGCCCACATGTTGCGGTCCTCGTTGCGGAACGACCGGCCCCAGCCCTCGCATTTCATCAGGAAGAGTGGGCCGTCCAGCACCTTGGAGCACTTGGGGAACTTGGCGCCCAAGGCCTCCTTCGGGTCGTCGTAGCAGTACAGTACCGCGTCCCTGCAGGTGAAAGGCGGGCAGGTCGAGTCAGTTGGGGGACTCCACGGGAGTCCACAGGTCACCGCCCAGGGGGTGGCAGCGGCTCACCGGGGAGGCCAGCTCATGGCGCCGCGAGAGGCGACCGTGGCGTGGCCTAAGCGGTACTGGGTCTTGCCGTCGAACACGGACACGATCCGCTGATCTTTCAGGGCGGTGACGACCTTGTACAGGGTCTTGGGCTTGTCCAGGTAAACCGCCTCCCAGTCCGGGGGCAGGAAGTACATCATCCCTTTGCTCGGCACCAGTTGGCGCATCGTCGACACCTGCGGGGGACGCGCAATGGCCACCATCTATCGCGAGACGTCGCGCCACTATTTCATTGCTGCTGCGCTTCCGCGTGATCCCCGCGACCGCCTGTGGGAAGGTCCCCAATCCGGGGGCGGCCAGGAGGCGTACCTGTGCCTGCATGACGTCCGCCGCGGCGACCTTCTTGAGCTTCATGATCGACTGCTTGATTTCCTTTAGCACATCCCGCTCCTCGTCGTGAGGCGGGTCCTGCTCCGCCAACCTCCTCTCCCTCATCGCGCTGTGGCCAGCCCGGACAGTCCTCGCCATTGTTAACACAATCAGCGGCGCTAACGTCGGCGATCTCGCCTGCGATTCCCGCAATGAAAGGGTCCCGGTGCGCGGTCGGAGCCCGTCCCAGTGTGCATAAGGAACTCGCGTAAGGGCGTGGGGCAGGCGCCGTCCTCGTGGGCGCAAGTCTTCGGGCTGGAGGAGTCGGTCGGGCCTGAGGCCCGAGCTTAGTCATCCTGTCAGGAGGACTCCTGCGCTGTGGCCCCCGAAGCGGGCCCCGCTCCCTCTCCGGCGCTTCCGCCTCACTAGTCCTCGTCAAAGGAGTGCGTCTGCGCACCCTCCCGCCCCGATGGAGCAGCGATGAGGGTTCCGGGAAAGTTCAAAGTGGCGGTGGACGATTTCACGGGTCTTTGGCCGTCCATCCGGCCGGTGATCCTAGGATGCGCCAATATCGGTGTGTGTACGCATCTCTGTGTATTGATGAAGCCGTAGGCTGCTCGTATATGCCTCTCCCTGACCTCACCGCCCCGCAAACCCCGTCAACAACCCCCCTGTTCCCCCCCTGTGCAGAGGGGGTCCAGATCACCCAACCGGGAGTGGGTAGGGTGACGACGGACGCGGTGGCCCTGGAGTTCGTCCCCGTGTCGCCGGAGATGTCCACGGAGCCGCACGGCATTGTCACGTGGAACTGGCGGCCCTTCCTCCACCTCGTCCTGCTGTCGTGCGAGACGGCAGAGGAGTACAAATCCCGACACCGCGCCCGTCTCAAGGAGATTCTCAGCGACGACACGGAGGTCCTGGGCGCCCGCGTGGTGTGCTACGTGCGGCCGAGGCACCTGGAGGCCTCGGACAAGGGGGCCCGGAAGGCCTACGACCTCATCGCGGACGACTGCAGCGCTGGCGGGATCGTCAGCAAGCGCACCGGAGCCCGCCACTGCCGCCTGGACCCCCCCACTGCCTACGGCAGCCAGTACTCGTACTCCCGGCCCGCCGCCCCGCTCTCGGGCGGGCACCTCCTCGGCGTGGGCCTCCTCCGCGATGGCCTCCGGGCGACCCTCGGGGTGGAGGTCAGCGAGCGCCTGCTGCGGATGACGGCCCTCGTGGGGGACCTCTGGCGGCAGGACGTGGCGCTCCTGGCGCCCGGGGACTTCTGGAGGGCCTTCGCCGCCCGCGACAACCTCGCGCACCTGCTCCAGGCCTCGGGACTGCTCGCGGAGGCCATGGGGCACTACCGGGAGCTCGAGTCCCTGGTGTCGCGCTTCCTGGGGGCGGGCGGTTGGGAGGGGGCGCGCCTTGGGGGGGACGCGCCGGGAGACGAGGCCGCGGCGCTGCTGTCCGAGGAGCGCTTCTTGGAGCGGTTTGACGGCGAGGGGGGCGTCCCGTCCGAGCTGGACGTGAGGCAGTACCTCATGGCAAGAAAGGCCTCCCTCCTGGGCCTGCTGGGGAACCCCGAAGCGGTGATCCCCGAGACGGTCGCCTTCATCCGGGACGTCTCCCGCCAGCTCGCTGCCCGGGCAGCGGGCGGGACCGCCCTGCCGCACCTGTTCCGCGAGGCGTGGACGATGACGGCGGCGCTCGAGGCCACCCGGCTGGTCCCGCACTGCCGCTGGCGCGTCTCGGACCTGTCGTGGGCCTGGGCCTCCGCATCGGGGAGGGCGGAGGGGCGCCCCGTCCCCGTCGGGCCCCCGTCGCCAGGCGGCGAGGCGGACCGGGCAGTCGCGTCGCTCGCGTGCAGCGTCGCCCGGATCGCCTCCCGCGACGCTCGCAATGGGACCCCGGGGCCGGCACAAGTGGACCCTTGGGGGCTGAACCTGGACCTGTCCGACCTCCAAGAGACGCCTGAGCCGGGCGGGGGCGACGGAAGACCGCCGCGGGGCGAACCAGACCGCGGGTGGCGGGGACACCCGAGGGTCAACCATGAGGACCCTTCCGCGCAGGCCCAGAGGGCATGCCGCGCCCTTGCCCGGGCCCGCCTGTACGCGACCGCCAGAGACGAGCTCCTCCGCATGGGTGTCGACGCCGGGGTCCTGCCGCCCGAGCTCCCGCGCGCCCTCGTCGCGACGTCCTCGGACCCCCTGTGCCTCACCCGGGGCGACGCGGCACCCCCTGAGGCCCCGTGCGTGGGCGCCACCAACGGCCTTGCGTCGCTGGCCTCCCTGTACAGGAGGGAGGCGAGCGGGGCGCCGGGAGCCGACCCGCCGGGCCCCGGCGCCTTCGCTGCGTCGGTTGGGGCGCGCAGCCAGGGGGGGGAGGGGGGGGTGGAGATCGCCGTCACGGGGGGCGGCGGGCCCGGGAGGAGCAGGGCGGGGGGGGCCCATGGCCGGTCCAGCTCCGTCCCTGACGCGAGCACCTCTGAGCGCGGGCCGCCCGCGGCGTCGAGGTCGCGCCTCGCGTCCCCGGTCAAGGACCGGGAACCGCTGGGCCGGACCATGTCCGCGGTACGGGGCCCCCCCGAGACCTCCCGAGAGGCCCGGGAGGGCCGGGAGGGGGCGGACAGCCCCGAGGGGGAGGGGGGCGTGGGGGCGGCGCCGGAGGACGAGCACCGCAGTGCCGCCCGGAGGGCCTACGACGCACTCGTGCGCGCCAGGAGCGCGCGGCGGGGTGGCGGCGGGGCAGGCGCCGCTGCGGTGGACCTCCGCGGGACGCCCGACTGGAGGCTGCGGGAAGCGATGGGCTCCCGGGAGGGGTGCGTGTCCCTCCTCCTCGCCCTGACCGCCGCGGCCAGCGCGTACCGGGCCCTGTGCGGGGAGACGGGGGGCGCCCTCGCGCTCGCCGTGGACGCCGCGGTGCTCCTCGCCGAGACAGGGGCGGCTCAGGGCGCCCTGGACCTGCTGCTGCTGGTGAACGGGGCCGCGGGCGCACCGCCCGGGTCGCCCGGGCCGGCGCGTCTGTGGGGCGGGCTCCGGACGCGGGTGCGCTGCCTCGTCTGGGAGTGCAGGCGGCTGCTTGGCCAGCCGCAGGACGCCGGGGACGCGGTGGCCGTGCTGGCGGACCTCCGGGCGCCCCCCCGGCTCCTGTTCCCCGCCACCTCGGGGACATCGGCCGGGCGCCTGCTGGGGGAAATGGCGAGGCTCCTTGAGGCGACCGGGGACGGCCGCACCGCGCCCCTGGCGATGTGGCCGCTCGTCGCCGCTACCATCGCGGCGGGCGAGCACGCGGTGCGCCTCTCCAGAGTGCCGCAGAGGGCGGGCGCGCCGGCGTCCCTGGCCCCGCGGGGGGCTGCCCGGAAGCCGGCCGTGGTGGGGGACCGGGTCGCGTGCAGGGTGCTGCTCGTCTCGGTGTCGCCCCTGCCAGTATCGCTCGACTCACTCGCCCTCATTCTCGCGCCCGTACCCGTGTTCCGCGACCAGGAGCCGGCGTCGCAGCGCCTCGTTCTCCCGTCAGAGGAGGGGCGGCGCGTCACCCTGCCGCCGGGGGTCCCTGTCCCCGTCGTGTTCTCGGGGATCGTGTCTCAGCCGGGGCTCTTCGCAGCCCATGCTGTCACCGGGAAGATCTGGGGAGGCCAGACCGTGGCCACCGTGCCCGTGCTCCAGCGAGCGGGGGGCGTCCTCGCGTCGCGCATCGCGCAGTGCCTCGACAGCGGCCACGGCGCCCCCGCGGCTCGGTCGCCACTCCTCGTGGACGCGCTGGACGTCACCAGCGGCGAGGAGGCATCCGCGGCGGTGCTTGACACCTCAAGTCCGAGCGCTTCGCCTTCGACCTCCTGGGCTGACATCTCGGTCTCCCCCCGCGGCCCCGTCGCGCGGGTGTCGTTCGTGGCCGCGGCAGCGGGCATGGGACTGCCAGTGGGGCCTGTTGTGCCGGGAGCTTTCCTGGTCGAGCTCCCTGATTCGAGGAGCCGCGCCTTGGTCGGCGACTGGATCTCCATTGATGTCCCTGGCCGCGCAAGCGTCTCCGGGTCCGTGTCGGTGTGCGTGGGCCAGGGTGGATCGAGCGACAGGGGCCTGGTTTCGCCCGGCGGGGGCCGCCCCCCGCTGGACAAGCGCGAGTCCGCGCTGTCGCGTCTCAGGGTAGACGGGGAGATGCTCTTTTTCGACCTGACGGGCGCGGACGTCCTTGTCCTGGAGCGCAGCGGCGACGCCGTCGTGGCCCGGGCGGCGCCCGCGGGGGAGGTGTCGGTGCAGGGCTTGCCAGACGGGGGGGTGAGGGTACGCGCTGCAGTGCAGCCCTCGACGGCGGCCATCGCGGTGGTGCGCGGCGCAGTCGCCGCGCTATACCCACCCGGTGAGGTGGCTGCCCCCCACGAGGCCCGCCTACCGCCAGTGAGCGGGCGGGTCCCCCGCTCCGGGGGCGCGGACGACGCCACCGGCCGCCTGGTGACGGCCGTCAGGGTCCCGGTCCAGCTGAGGGAGAGCTCGGCCACGAGCGGAGGGGTGTCGGCTGTGCTAGGCAGCGACGGGGGAGGCGGGGAGCCCGTGGGCAGGGGGGCGCGGGACTCGTCAGAGCGGCACAGCAGGAGGGAGGAGTTGCCCTCCCCGAGTCCAGTGCGGGGCGGGCATGGGACCCCGGCTGCCGGCCCGGAGAGGAGGGTGTCTGCGGACCTCGACCCCGCCGCGTCCCTCTCGAAGGCCATGTCGAGCATGGGCATCCTGGCAGGCGGAACGCCGTCGGCTGCGCCCGCCGCCGCGCACCTGTTCCCGCAGGCGCCAGCCCTCCCCGCGAGGAGCGCCCTGCACTGCGACACGGCGGTGACTGTGTCGGGGGTCGCCGAGTGTCCCTGGAGACACGACGGGAGGGCCAGGGCGGTGCTGTGCCCCGTCTGGTCCCTCGCCAGCCTGTCGGCGAGGCAGATGTCCGAGGGGGCGGTCCTCGTCGCCGCGGAGGTGCAGCTGGCGTGGACGTCGAGGGTCGCCGTCCTCGGCGCTCGGCTCGACGTCCCCGGGGCCACCGCGAGGGTGCCGGTGTCGGTCGCCGAGGACGACCTGTCCGAGGTGATCCAGGCCAGCGGCGGCGCGCTGGAGCTTTCCCCCGGCGACCCGCTCTCGCTGTCGTGGGTGGTCGAGAACCTCGCCGGGGCCCTGGCCCTCGCCCGCGACGGCCTCCCCTGCCGCCTCTCCCTCAGCTACCAGTGCGTCCCCGGGGGGGCCGCGCCCGCAGAGCCGGGCGGCGAGACGGCGGCGCAGGCGGCGCTCGCCGAGAGGCTCCGGGCGATCGAGAGGGACCTTCTGGCCGCCCGTCCCGGCCAGGCGCGCGGGGCGGGCGCCCAGCAGCCGCGGGGGCCCCGGGGGAGGCCCGAGGCCCGGGGAGGCGTCAGCGAGCTGTCACGGCAGCTGGCGCAGAGGGTCGGGCTGTCCCTCCAGGGGGAGCTGCCGGAGCACCCGTTGCCCGACGCGGCGGCCGCGGCGGCGGGCGGCGGGGAGGAGAGCGGGGGGAGACCGTCGGAGGCGGGGGGCGGGGGGCTGGACGTGTCGGCGCTGTCAGACCTCAACGCGATGGACCTCGCGGGGGAGGGGAACGGCGCCGGGGGGTGGGAGCCCGAGCGCGACGGGTCGCCCAAGGGCGCGTCGGTGCTGCTGAGCGCCATCGTCGGGCGCAGGAGGGACGCGGCCGCGACCAGCTCCCTGCAGAGCCACGCCGGGAGCCTGGGCCCACTCGGGGGGTCGCCCGGGCAGCCCCCCCTCCCCGGGGGCCTGGCCGAGGCACCGCCCCCGGACGGGGCGGTCGGCGGGTTGGCGGCGCGCCCCGGGCTGCCGCGGGCCGGGCGGCTCGAGTGGAGCCAGGATGTGGTGCTGGTGTCGCCGGGGGAGATGGTCAGCGAGCTCCCCACGCTGAAATGCCGGCGCTCCGTCCTGGAGAAGGGCGACGCGAGCGCCGGGAGGCCCTGGACTCTGCTGTTCACGGTCGAGCTGGGGGAGGGGCGCTGGCGGCACGCCGTGGAAGGGGCGGGGGGGGGGCTCAGGCTCCCGTACGAGGTCAGCGCGGACCCGGACGCCTGGCAGGGGGGGCAGCAGCGTGGGTGGCTGGAGATCGGCGCGGCGCCTGGGTCGCTGTCCATGATCGAGTCCGTGTGGGTGCCCAAGCCTTCACCGGCGGCCCGGGCCGCCGGGATCCCGCTCCCGACGCTGGAGGTGATGGGGGCGCGGGTGGTGGGGAAGTGACTCGCGCGTTGAATCGCGCCTCCCAGTCTAGCTCACGATGGCCGAACTGCGTGGGGCCGCCTTCCCGAACCGCCGCTGGGCGTCCATGTCCTTGATCTCCGCGGCCGTCTGCGCCAGGCGGTGCGACTTGCCGTACAGGATCTCGGGCACCGTGGAAAGCGCCAGGTCCTTCCGCGGCACGTTGCTCATGGTCACGAACTGCGGCACGCTGTCGATCGTCTTCCAGTTGACGGCCTTCTTCTGCAGCAGGGCCATCTTCTTCTCGTACAGCCCGAACACCTCCTGGTTCTCGTCGTCCGACGCGAGGGCCAGAAGGAACGTCCGCGCGTGCCACCGCGCCTTGTGGTTCTTGCTCATCATGAGCTTCGCCGTGTAGCGCAGCACCCCGGCCGCCATCATCTCGTCCCGGTACGCCTTGGTCAGGGCGAGCACCCGCAGGCACCCGGTCGCGTACCGCTGGCCCTCTTCGGTCCCTGGCACGGCGGGGACCTTCTTCCCCTTCTTCTTCTTCCCCTTCTTCTTCGGCGCAGCGCCGCCCTCCGGGGGGTTCTCCTTGTCCGGCAGCGGGCCCTCGGGCCCGCAGCACAGCTGCACCAGCGGCGTGATGGCCCCCGCCTTGGCCACCACGTCCGCCCGCTCCATCGCAAAGGCCCGGGTTGCGTCGTCCACCAACAGCGTCTCGAACTGCATTGTGTCGTCCATGTCGCCCCCGCCGCCCCCAAACGAGTCCCCGAACGCGCCCAAGCCCCCCACGTCCCCCCACGGCGTCACGTCGATATCCCCAAGCCCCAGCGGCGCGCCCATCCCGGCGGTGCCCGGGCGGGGGGCCGCCATCCGCGACGACCCCATCCCCTCCCTGCTGTACGGGTTGTACCGGTCCGGGGAGCCGACCCCCGTCACCCCCAGGCTCGAGTTCATCAACGCAAGCTGCGCCTCGAGGATCGACGCCGGCCCGAGCTGCCCCAGGTGGGCGCCTGCGCTCTTCCCCAGGGACGCCATGGCCGTGCCCGGGCGCCCCCCCCCCCTCGAGTACACCTCTTGCGGCATGAGCGTCGAGTAGGCCGACTGCGGCCGGGCGGCCGCCTCGTGCGCCAGCTGCTCCTGCCTGGCCAGCCCCATGGCCCGGGCGCGCTCGGGGTCCGGCTTCATTATGGCTCGGAGGCACCCGGCCGCCCGGGCCCGCGTGATCAGGGGGAGCATGAAGGGCGCGGGGATGAGCGTGGGGTCGGCGTGGTTCAGGTCCCGCATGACCTGGACCATGGCGTCGACGCCCCCGATGGAGATGAACTCGTCGTGGAGGTCCGACCCTGAGTTCTTGAGGACGTGGTGCAGGGCGAGCACCGCGCTGTCCCGGGCAGCCTGGTCCGCCAGGTGCAGGTCCTGCGCCCGGGCCAGGGCGACGAGGCGCCCAAGGCCCTTGCTCTCCAGCACGATCTGGATGGCCCTCTCCTGGTTGTCCTTGTCCACCTTGCCGCCCCCCTGCTCCTCCCGCGGGGGGGGGCCGACCAGGTCTGCGAGCAGCCGGGCCGCCTTCAGGGTTGCGGTGCGGCCGCCGCACGTCTCCATCTCCCTGTATGCCGTGAAGAGGCCCGTGAGAGGCGCCCAGTGGAGCTCCTTGAGGAACTTCATCAGCGCCCGCTTGTTGTCCAGGGCGACCTCCACCATGGCATCCCACCCGGTGATCATGTTGCAGATGACGCCCAGGCAGTCCGCCGACAGGGCCGTGCTGCCGTTGGTCACGCCGTTCCAAAGCAGGGGCCAGGGCCGCAGGGCCACCAGAGCGTCCCGGCCGCTCTCCACGCGGGTCAGCGTCTCGAGGAGGCCCATGGCGACCGTGCGCTCGTTGGGCGTGCCGTCCTTCACCATCTTCCACGCGGCCTCCACGGCCCCCTGACCGATCGCGTCCTCCTTCTTCGCGTTCATCTTGGTGGGGTGGCAGAGCATCCGCAGGTAGATGGCGGACTGAGCGGAGCGGTCGGGAGGGGAGGGAGTGAGCAGCGAGTCGCGGGGGGCACAGGCGGGTCCAGGCGTGGGGCAACCTCTCCGGCCGCTTGCAGCGCCCGTCGGTGCGAGCAGCGGCCCATGCGCCCGACCCGCATATCCAAGACCGAGTCGGTGTCCGGTTTGACCTCCGGTACTTGAACAGCCGAGCGCGAGGAGGAGGATGGGGGGACTGGATGCCGAGGGGAGCGACGCTGCGGCCTGTGAGGCGCCCTGTCGCTGGCACATCGCACGAAGAGTTTCGTTCCGACTCACCTGAGCCTTGTCGACGATCGGGTTCGGGTTCTCATTGTTAGGCCCGCTGAGGAAAGCCGCGAGCTGCGTGACGTCCTGGACGACCTTCTTCAGCTCGTCGCTCATCCATTCCGGCAAGTTGGACTTCTTCTTTCCCTTCCCCTTCTTCGGCATCTTATCGAGTCGCGCTCCCTATTGCCCGGTGGGCTCAGCAGTGGCGATTAAGTGCCTTCGTCGTCCTCGTTCCGCGTTCGGAGCGCCCTATGGGGGGGACCACATGTGGGGACGGCTGGCGCGCCAAATACAGGGAGATACGGTAGCAGATGCCTCTATCGCGCGTCTCGCGGCAATCTAATGCACGCACGCGATTCCGGGTCGTGTTCGGCGGCGGCTATCACCCGAACGGGGGAGTCCCGGACCCGTTGTCGGACTAGGGTTCTCCCAGGATCCCACCACAACGGCCGCCCCAGGGCCGAGGAACCCGAGGAGATTGGGGGAGCCGGGAGCAGTCACTCTCCGATGAAGGTCCGGTTCAATGGTAGGCACGGATAACCCGCGCACTCAAACCCGCCCACGGGTGCCCGGCGCCGGCGTCACAGGAGCGGGATCCCGTGGCCGGCGGCGCGGGTGCCCGGGGCAGCGCGGTGTTGGCGCAACGGCGGCACCCACGGGGGTCGAGCCCCGACAGGCATTGGCAACGATTTCTTAGTCTGGTACTCGACGGGAAGGGAATATACGAAGTGCAACTCTCAGGGTACAAGGCAGGCAATGCAAGGCAATGCAGGCAGCGGGACAGCACGCCGGCCCTACATCCGCCGGTGGCGGTTCGTGGAGGGCGCGGCAACCTGGATCTGCCCCGTGATGGGGGCCGAAGAGGCGCCGATCGAGGTGATGTCGTGGATGCTGCTGCGCTTCTTGTCCTTCTTGTTCATCTGCTGCAGGCGGATGAAGTACTTCTGCGCGTGGCTGGCAACCTGCGTGGGCGTTCGGCTGATGACGAAGTTGCGCGAGATGGACCGCCAGTCGCCTTTCCCGAACTTGGCCAGCCCGAGCAGGAAGAGCCGGTGCTCCTCCTCCGTCCACGGGATCCCCTTGCGCCGCTCTTGCTCGGTCGTCTTCTTCTTCGACCCCTTCCCGTCGCCCCCCTCGTAGTTGGGGAGAGGCGTGCGCCCAGCCTCAATGTTGCGCACATCCTCCTCCAGCATCTTCAGCCGCCGCTGCACCGATCCTGCTTGTGGGGGGGGAGGCGCATGGGCGCGGGTTACCGACTTTCGTAATCGAAAACGACGCCGCGCCGGATAGATAGGGTTTTCGGGTGTTTCTCGTCGCCCGAGCGGGCCTCTCAAAGGGCTAGAAGGGGGGGGGGTCAAGGAAGGCGAGTTCCAGACCGTACAGACCACCCTTTCAGGGTGCGTGTTGCCCACCTGCATCCTTTCCTGACAACTTGGCGGCGATTTTGCTGCACCGGTCGTGGTCGTGCCAGTACTCGGCGAGGAGGGTCTCGAAGAGCTTGTCCTCCTCGAGGCTGCGTGGCATGAACTCATCGTCGGGCTGCGTTCGGGGCTTCCCCGCCACATTATTACATTGCACAGAATGCGAATGAGCCCGAATCGCCAGCCCGAAGAAGTATCGTCCACCGCTGACGCGCGACCGAGCTCAACCGCTCAAGTGTGCCATCGGGCTGGGAGCAGTTTATCCGACGTATGAGCGGCGCGGTGGTGAGAGAAATGCGCGCAGGGAGGGTCGGCAGCAGGTTTCTCGGTCTCACGAGCGCCGCTGTACTCACGTCCACGTGTCGGAGCGCATCATGGGTGCTCGCAGGAGAAGGGAAGTGGAGACGTGAGAAGGCTTGAGCAGTCCCGCGGTGCGTTTCTCGATGCGCCCACGGGCGGTGACACTCGCCCGCAATGGGAAACTGCACTGCGCAGGCGAACGCCGGGGGCCATGGCGGGGGGTGCTCCGGTGGTGCTGGGGGGCGTGCTGTTACGGCAACACCGGACGCCCCGACGGCCCAGCCCTGACTGGGGGACCCCAGCCGAACCTCGGCCGCCAAGTGGAAGGACCACAGTCGTGGACCTCTCTTGTGGACTGGGACGGCCACGATACTGGCATATCTTCCCGCCCCACCCCAGGAACCGGAACCGGCGCCGGTCCCTCCCTCGTGCCCCCCACCTTCGATATCCCCACCAACAACAACAAAGATATCACGATGAAGCTTGGCGCCATCGTGCCCGAATTCGGTATGTGCAGCAGATCCGACGCTGTGACATGCTTGAACACCCATATATCTACCCAAATCCTCGCGCTTGACCCCCGTCAAGGCGCCCTTTCCCCCCTGGAGGTGCGAGGAGCGTCCACCGTCCCCCCACACTGCAGGCCCCATCGAGACGTCGATGGGGACGCTGAAGAGCTTCCACGCCGAGATCGGGTCGGGCTGGGCGGTGCTCTTCTCGCACCCCGCCGACTACACGCCCGTGTGCACCACGGAGCTGGGGACTGTGGCGTCGCTCCACGACGAGTTCGCCCGCCGCGGCGTCAAGCTGTTCGCCCTGTCGATCGACGACGCGGCGTCACACAAGGGGTGGGTGGCCGACATCGAGGCGGCTGAGTGGTCCCGGGGCAAGACGATGGGCTTCCCGATCATCGCCGACGTCAAGGGCAAGATCGCCAAGGCCTACGAGATGTTCGACCCGGCCGAGACGGACTCCAAGGGGAACAAGCTCACGGCCCGCGCCGTCTTCTTCATCAAGGACAAGAAGCTCCGCGCGCAGCTCCTGTACCCGGCCTCGAGCGGGCGCAACTTCGGCGAGGTGCTCCGGCTCCTCGACTCGCTGCAGCTCACCGACTCGCACAAGGTGGCCACCCCGGTCAACTGGACCCCCGGCGCCAAGTGCATGGTCCTCCCGACCATCCCCGATGCCCAGGCCCGGGACATGTTCCCCAGCGTCGACTACGTGGACGTCCCCAGCGGCAAGAAGTACCTCCGCATGGTCGACGACCCCAAGTCCGGGGCCAAGCCCGGGGCCGCCTCGGCCCTCGACGAGCTCAAGAAGCACCTCGTCCCCGCCCTCGCCGGCCTTGCAGGCGTGGCCCTGGGCGCATTCGCCAGGAGGAAGTGAGCGGGGGGGGGGGCGACTCCAGCGAACGATTCAAGCGAACGCCACGCCGCCCCTGTCGCCCTCCCTGTCCCCAGCGACGACGATCCTGCACAGCCCCGGGTGGGTCTCGAGGTACAGGGGGCACGGCGCAATCTCCTCCCCGTCGAGACTCATCCAGTGCCGCGGACCCCCCCTCCTCGGCATCACCAGCACCCCCCGGCACGTCGCTTCCCGGTACGCGCGATGCCTTGCCAGCAGCTCCCCGCCCTCCTGCCCCTCGCTCGCCAGCAGGGCGCCCAGCTTCTCCCCCAGGGTCGCGTCCTCTGCCAGCCACGTCGCCTTCAGCTCCCCCGAGCCAGGCGCCTGGCCCGGGCAGATCAGGCAATCCCTCGAGATCCAGGGCATGTTGTACACGCCCCACATGCCGAACGTGCCCTGACTCACTCGCTGCCACCCCTCCGCTCCCTCCACGCCCTCCGCGCCCTCGAGAGCCGCCGCCAACACCCGGCCCACGTCCCGGAGTCCGGACGCCTCCAGCTCCACGTGGCCTTCCCCGTCACCCCCGAGGAGCTCCCTGAAGAGCGGCGGCTCCCCCAAGCAGAAGCTCTCCGCGAGCGCCTGAACGTCCACGGACAGGTCGCGGGGGCCGGCGGGCGCCGCCCTGGATGGGCGCCCCTCCCCCCTCCCGCCTCCGCCCCCGCTGTACGTGAAGACGTCCAGAGGGTACCGCCTGTTTCCGGCAATGTCCTGGAGGATGCCCAGGGTGAAGCGCGCGTCCCCCATCCATCGCAGGTGATCGGTCCCGAGGTCTGTCCGCGCAATCATGCAGGCCGTCAGGGACAGCAGGCCGTAACGCAGGAGCTCGAACCGCGCCCCGCTCGGGGAGGCGCGGAGGGCGTGGCAGGAGAAGACGTCCAAGGGCGCCGACGCCCCCTTGATCACGGCCAGCGTCCCGGCGACCGTGCCGGCGATCCCGACGTTGACCGCGGCGGCGTTCCCCGTCCCCGACCCGACCATCGCCAGGGGCACGAGCCGCACGGCGTCCCAGTCGGGGCGCTGCATCAGCCCCTGCAGCACCTCGTGGAGGGTCCCGTCGCCCCCGACCACGGCGATCGCCCGGACCTTGGCGACGTGGCCCCCGAGCGGCAGCTGGGCCACGATCCTGGCCGCGTCAAGGCTCCCCCCGGTGGCCAGCTCCATCCACGGCACCCCGGCGGCCCGGAGCATCGGTCGCACGGTCTCCTCCATCTCCTGCCGGCCCCTGCCCCGCCCCGCAGCGGGGTTCACGACGCAGATGACCCCCGGGGTCCTCCACTGGGACAGGTCTTCGCGGCCTGGCGCGAGGGAGCCGGTGCCGACGGCGGCGGCGGCGGCGGCGGCGTGCCCCGGGGTGCACGCGTCGCGGACGCTCCGCACCGCCGCGGCCGCGTTGTCCGCCGAGTCGAACCGGAGGGGGCCGAACCGCCTCAGCGCCCGGCCGAGCGACCCTGCCACGGCCTTACCCCCAGCGGGGGCCGCGACGACCCAAACATCGCTGCCGTCGCCGGACTCGACCAGCTCAGCGCCTACTACGTCGTCGGCTGGGACCTGCAGGCAAGGGCGTAGAGCAGGGGTGGCGGGGGGGCTTGATCGCTTGTCGTGCCGGCGCCCGACACTGCTGGTGTGCGCCGGGGCAGGGCGGAGCCGCGTATGAGCTGTTTCGGCGCGAGTTTTCTTGTCACCGTAAATGCCTTGCTCCTCGGCGGACAGCAGCAGAAAGGCCCCCGCACTCCATCGCTCGCATTTGGCTCCCACTCGACTTTCGAGGGCGAGGTCCGGAACGTTCCTGTCGCGGTGCTCAAAATCATTCGGGCCGCCACCGTGAACATTTCCCTCTTCGTCGGCGGCCGTTGGCCAATGCATTGAAAAGTGAACGCCCAGCGGCCTGGGCGCCAGCGCGCATCAGTGGCGGCGCTGCTCTAGCAACACACCAGTCAGGCGACAGGGAAGTCGACGACGCCCTCCCCTAGCCCCCTCGCCTCCACCCCCACCTCGTGCACGTCGAACTCTGGGGCCAACCAGTCGTCCGGGACGATCTGCGGCCGGTTCCGCAGGTATATCAACTCCTTGATGTCGTTCTCAGCGCTGCGCCAGTCGGTCGACCTCCGGCCAGCGCCGCTCTTCTTCGGGGGCTTTTTCGCCTCGACCCGCCTCCCCTTCTCCTTGGCGGCCCGCTTCTCCGCTGACGGGGCCATGAAGTAGATCCCCGGGGTCAGCGACCCGACCGCCACCGTCCGCTTCCCCTCCCGGTTGTACGTGGACCCCGGCTTGGTCGGGGACTTGCGCCCCCTGCGCAGCTTGGGCCTCCCGACCAGCCCCACCTCGGGAACGGCCCCGCACTCCTCCTCCTGCGCCCCGTGCAGGCGCTCCTCGGGCGGGCCCGGGAACGCCTGGCCGGCCCAGGACGGCCCCTCGCCGACGCTGCCCGCCCGCGAGGGTGACTGCCGCCCAGGGGACGGCGGCGGGGGGCTCCGCACGGGGGGCAGGGGAGCGGCACCTGCCCCGTGCGCCCCCGGCGGAGGCAGCGCGTGGGGCGGCGGGTTGCCGGAGAGGATCCGAGTCACGTCCCTGACCGCCGGGGGGGCGGAGGCGAAGTCGTCCCTGGCCATGGGGTTGACCGAGAGCTGGGAGCCGATCTGGTGCCCACTCTCCACGGCCACGAGGATCTGCTGCGAGAGCTCCTGCGCCAGCTCCGGGACGGTCCCCTCGGGCACCCGCGGGACGTGGCCCAGCCCCTCCTCCAGCGACCGGCGGAGCCTCTCGTTCGCCCGGGCCGTCTCCGAGACGGGGTCCCGGTGACCGTTCTCCCACATCTTCCCCCGGACGCTACCCAGGAGGGTGCCCGACACGCTGACGGGGGGGTGGGCCCCCCTCCCCCGCGGGGGCGCGGAGGGGTCCTCCGGCCCCTCCAGCTTGGACCAGCTGACTTCCACCTGGAGCCAGGGGGCGCCCTCGGGCCCCCACGTCTTGGTCCCCGGGTCGGGGGCGACCTCCCCCGGGGGGAGGGACTCCTCGCCCCCGGCCTTCGGCGGCTCGGTGCCCCGGTCGCTCCTCTTCCACCGGCGCCTGGACCGGGACCGGATGATGGGCAGTTTGCCCTCCGCGTCCGCCGCCGTCTTGGGCCCGCGGAACAGCTCGGGTGCCCCCGGGGCCTCGGCCCCCACGAGGGGCCTGGCAGAGAGGGCGCTGGGCCCCTCCAGACCGGGCGCAGTGCCGGGGCCTGCGGGCGTCCAGCCCCGCCGGGGCGGCGAGGGGGGGGCGGAGACCGGGAACTCGTCGATCCCGCCGTCGGCTCCCGGGACGGGCTTCCCGGCGGCGGGGCTGCCCAGCCGGGACCGCTCACCGCCACGGGCGGGGGACTCGCTCCTGCTGCGCCCCGTGGGGGAGGGCTCCCTGGTCTGCGGGCGTTCCGCCGTCGGGGCGGCGTCCTTGGCTGCCAGCAGCGAGACCAGCCCCCCCCTTTGCAGCTGCCCTGGGGTCACTCGCGCCGCGTCTGACGAGAGGATGTGGTCCCTGGGGGGCGCCCGGGCTCTCTTGGCCTGTGGACGGCGCCGGAAGTCGAGCACGGAGCCCGAGTGGAGGCCCGGCACGCGCACGCCCCTGCTCGCCTCGGCCTCAAGCGGCCGCTCGGTCCCCCCCTCCGGGGACTGCGTGCGCGCCTCCACCACCGCCGAGGCGATGGACGCCAGCAGCTCGGGGGCGTGGTCGGCACCGAACAGCATGACGTTGAGGTCTTGCTGCGTGCGGGGGTCTCTGCCCTCCGCCGCGCGTCCCGGCCTCGGATCCGGGGGCGGGATGTGCACAACCGCGCGAATTGGCGCCACGACAGCGGCGGGGGCGTCCCACGCGGCGCTGGGATCGGCCGTCTCTGACGCCTCAGCGGCGTAAGGGGCGGCCTGTCCCACGTCGGGAGGGGCCTCGTGCCCCGAGCGGCCCTGGCCGCCTCCCCCAAAGTCCCCGCGAGACGACGCGGGGCGCGCGTCGCGCTCCGCCCGGGGTGGGCTGAGGGGCCGGGGCTGGCCGGGAGACCTGCTGGCGGCGAGGTGAAGAGGGGACGTGACGACGGTCGCCCTGGGGTTTGACGCGGCCCCCACTTCCCGGGACCCAAAGAGGAGTGGGCGCACTGGCTGCCGCCCCCGTGCCCGGGTGCCGCCCACCGATGCCTCTGCTCTCGGAGCTTCTGGCGGGGGCGTGGCGCCTCCCGCCATCCACGGCCCCGCAATCGGTGCTCCCATCCCGTGCAGGCCCGGCGGGCCAGCGGCACCCGCGGGGATCGCAGGGCCTGCCCCGGGCTCCCCCTCCTGCCCAGCTGGCCGGTCCTGCCGGGGCAGCCTCTGCGCTGTCGCCCGCTGCCGCACCGGCGAGTCCTGTCGGGGGACAGCCCGGGCCTCGAGGGACAGGCCGATGCCGCCGCGCGCATCCGGCGCGTCGGCCGCTCCCCGCGCGGCGGAGGCGCCCGGTTCCGCTGCGAGATCGCCGGGCGCCTTCCCCCCCGACCTCTTGGGGGCCTTCTGCAGGCCCGAGACGGTGACTGCCCCGAAGCCCGATGCCTTCCTCCCTGCAAAGACCGGGCTGGCAGTGACGCCTCCGCTCTCCGAGGGCTGTGGCGCGAGGCCCGACGGCTCGCTCCCGGGCCCCAGCAGGGGGGTCCCCGCCTCCCCCTCCCACCCCGAGACGCCCGATCCGGGCCCCTGCGACATGAGGGTCGTGTCCCATCCGCCCCCCTTGACCTTGGGCGCGGCGGGTGTCGGGAACGAGTCCCTCGTCCCCCGGTCCGGCGCCCTATTGCCCAGGCCTTCGGGATCCACGGCCACGACAGCAACCTCGGGGCCGGGCGCCGGCTCCTCGGGGACCCCCGCCGACCCCGAAGGGCCCGCGCCCGCCAGCCTACCCTGCCGCCCGCGCCCCTCGGGCGCGCCCCTCGCGACGCCCACCCCCACGAGGCTGCTGTCGGGCGCGAGGCCCCTGGGCAGGGACCCCCGCGGGGAGCGGGCCTCCTCCGGGCCCCTGTCCAGCGGTGGGGCCGGGGACGCCCCCCTCGAGGCGCCGAGCGTCCCGAGCCCCGCAGCTGCGCCGGCGCGGTCCGCCTCGACGAGGAGGGCGCCGGCGGCGCTGCTGCCCGGGCCCCGCGGCCCCCGGGGCCGGGCGAACCGGCCACGGGTGCCCGGTCCGGCGGAGAGGGGCACGCCAACAGGCCCCGCCTGCTTGCCCATCACGCTCAGCACGGTCGCTGAGCCGGCCCCGGGCCGGCCGCCGGCGGCCACCGGCGCCAGGCGCACTGCCGAGCCGGTGGACGGCTCCAGGTGCAGCGACGCGCTGGGCGTCAAACCCGTCACGGCCGCGGGCGAGGGCGGGGGGGACTCCGTCCCCCTATCCCCGGGGGCCGAGGAGTCGGCCCGCAGCCGGGAGAAGCGCCTGGGGGACCGCGCCCGCTTGTCCATGAAGGTGTACATCTCGCGCTGCCGGTTGCGCCAGAACTTGTCGTTCATCATCTTCTCGGACCTCTCGGCGTCCCGCTGCGCCCGCATACGCGCCTCCCGCCGCGCGCGGTCGATGTCCTGCATGCGCTGCATCTCCCGGGCCCGTCGGATGAAGACGCGGAACCACCGGCGAGTGATGAAGCCCCGCCAACAGCGCTGGATGGTCGTGGCGGCGCGGGCCGTCTCCACGAAGGCTACGAGGCGTGCCTTCTGCTCCTTGTCCTGGAGGTTCCGGAGCCGCTC
>Ga0181582_10000452_pt1 | contig 29239 bp, 21 predicted proteins | sample 071ome_32_FD_132438 | JGI IMG/M metagenome (GOLD analysis project Ga0181582, IMG submission 132438) | Coastal salt marsh microbial communities from the Groves Creek Marsh, Skidaway Island, Georgia - 071405AT metaG (megahit assembly) | ecosystem: Environmental > Aquatic > Marine > Intertidal...
CGGTGAGGGTCACATCACTCCGCGCATAGTCAGTTCAACGAACGTGCATCCTTACCATGGGCCTGAGATTTGAATCGCGTTGGAGCAATCCGGATGAACGTCATCGACCAGCCGATCCGCTTCCGCGCAGTCGCAGAATCGACGGCACTCAACGCGCTTCGGCCAAAAGACATCTTGACGTCAGAGTAATAGACGCGCTTCTCAAGATGGCGGATCGGAAGGAAAAGCGTCGGGGAAGCGCCAGAAAGCTGATCCGGCAGCGAGTTCACCAGGCCGATAAGGGTGACCTAGGCAGCATCCGGTCGGGTTGCTCGTGCCTATAGCACCGCTACTCACTAAGGGCTTCAGCCACCTTTGAGGATGGGGATCAGGACGACTGCCTCTCCGTCTTCCAGAACGCGTTCACCGGCTTGAATCGCGTCGATGCGGGAATCGCCCACCATGATGAAGTAGAGATCTTCGTCGGGCACGCCTATTGACTCGAGCGCGGCGCGCACGGTGGTCCCCGCCGCGCACTCGATGTCGCAGCGGCCGCTGGCTGCGGCCTCTGCATTGGGGTAGTAATCGCGCAGGGCGCCAATGAACTTCAGCTGAACTCTCATCGGCGCTCCGCGAAATTGCTACAGCCCGAGCCGGCTCAGGGTTTCTGCTGTCGGCTCTCCGCTCTCGCTCCATCCGCGCAGCGCGTAGTACTGCGGCAGCATGTCGTCCAGGCGGCAGACCATACCCTTCGCAGCACCAGTTTTCGCCGGCTCTTCGAGGATGCGTTTCGGCAGCGTGTCGTCCGCGCCGCTGAAACCGGCCGCCAGGTTGAACTGGCGCTCCATATTCCAGATCCGCTCCCCAGTGGCCACCATCCTGTCTTCGTCCCAGCCACCGCCGCATGCAGCATCAACCTGCGCCGCGTAATGCTTCATCTCACCGCCCGCGTGAACGGGAAAGAGACATAAGCCGGTTGAGTCGATGATCGCGATATGGTCCTGGGATTCCTTGACCACCTTGGGCTTCGACTCCGGCTCCATCGTGGTGAAGTCGGACGCGTAGGGATTGGCGCGCAGATGGCAAGCACCTCGGTTGCTGGTCGCATAGGCGAGTCCCATACCCTGCATGCCGCGCCCGTCGTAGGCAGCGAACTCCTGCCCCTTCACCGCCATGGAAAGTTCCGGGTGCCCGTACTTCTCGCACAACCGTTTGGAACCCATCGCGATGTCTTTTCCGATCCCTTCTCCACGGCCGACCAGCTCGGTGACCTGACACAGCGCATCAGCAGAGCCGAACTCCAGCTTGATACCACCGGTGTCGGCATCGGTCAGAGCACCAATGTCATAAAGCTCCATAGCCGCAGCGATAGAGCCGCCAAGGGAGATCGGATCCATGCCGTAGTCGTTACACAGGAAGCCTGCATAGGTCGCAGCGTCAAGATCATCCACGCCGACAGCCGAACCCAGTGCGTAGGCCGTTTCGTATTCCAGACCACCTGAAGCGCCCTTGTACCGCGGCCGATCCTTGACCGAGAAATGTTCCGGATCGACGCGCGACACACGCCCGCATCCAATTGTGCACGCGAAGCACGCGCTGTTCTGCACCAGATTGGTATGTCCATGCTCGTTCGGGGTCTGCTGCGCCGTCGCGTTGAGCTTTTCGTGCCCCTCGAATTGCACATCACGGTTGTTGCGGGTCGGCAGGGCTCCGTAGCCGCCGGTCACATCCATCATGGCGATGGTGCCGTAGTTGGTCAGCCCCATGCGCCCTTCGGAGCCGGCCAGAACGCTCTTGAATTCTCCCGACGCTGCCATAAACGCCTGCGGGTTCTGCACGGCGACACCGTGAGTCCCACGAACGGCAATAGCTTTGAGCTGTTTGGAGCCCATCACCGCACCGACCCCGGAACGGCCGGCAGCGCGATGCAGATCGTTGACGATACAAGCGTAGCGGCAACCGGTCTCCCCCGCCGGGCCGATGGAGGCAATACGGATCAGCGGGTCTCCGTGCGTCTCTTTAATTTTTGGCTCGGCGTCCCAGATGGGCTTGCCCCAGAGATCATCCGCCGGCAGCAGTTCGGCTTTGTCATTCTCGATGTACAGGTATACCGGAGAAGCTGCGCGTCCTTCGAAAATCAGTAGATCCCAGCCCGCCATTTTCAACTCACCACCGAACTGGCCGCCCGAATTTGAGCAGGCGATCGCCCCGGTCAGCGGGCCTTTGGTTATCGCAGCCCAGCGTCCACCGGTCGCGGCGGAGGTGCCGGTAAGAGGTCCGGTCGCGATGATGAGCTTATTGCCCGGGGACATCGGGTCGACCGTCGGATCGATCTCCTCGACGAGGTACTTCGTACCCAAGCCACGCAGGCCGAGATACTGCTCCGCCCATTCCATGTTGAGCGGTTCAGAAGTGCAGGTGCCTGCCGTCAGATCCACGCGGAGGATTTTTCGGTGCCAGCTCATACGCGATGCTCCTGTGTGTCTATGGTGAGCGAAAACGCGACCATTGTATCTGCCATCGCCACTCGTCACCATCCGCGGACAGCAGGACGACTCTGGCAACGAGCACACAACAGCACGATCGATCTGGCATGATGCGTGCCCCTTGCCATGCCCCGGAGCGTCGCGCGATGTCACCTAGGTCACTATGTCTAACCGCCATGATGGGGCTGCTCATCGCAGTCGCTGCTCAGAGCCGGACCCTCGCACCTGAGGGCGCAGAGCTTTACTTCATCAGCCCTGCGGACGGAGCCGAGATAACCGGCACGGTAACGGTGCGTTTTGGCCTGCGTGGCCTGGGCGTAGCGCCTGCCGGCGTGGAGGCAGCCAACACCGGACACCACCATCTACTGATCAATGCTGATCCGTTGCCTGCGTTCGACCAGCCGCTACCCAGCAGTGAGCAGGTGCGGCATTTCGGAAAAGGGCAGACGGAAACGGATCTGGACCTCGCCCCGGGACGCTACACCCTGCAGCTGATCCTCGGAGATGCGCAGCACGTTCCGCTGGACCCGCCGCTCCTGTCGGCGCCGATCACCATCACGGTCTCGCCCTAAACGAAGATTCGTAACTGTGCTCCGCAGCCCACGCTCAGGGCCGCGGCAGCGAATCAATGAAACGCCGGACGAGCGGCAGCACGTCGTCCGTCCTCTCGGCATGCGGCGCGTGCCCGCAATCCTCCAGGGTGATCCGCTTGACCGGTGCCGTCACCAGGGCCGCTATCCGCTCCAGATGAACAGCTGTGTTGTAGGGGTCTGACCGGCCGCGGATGGCCAGCACGGGAACCTTGATCCCGGCCAGCGCGCTTTCGATTGACCACACCAGAAAGCGAGGATCGAGCCAGGTGTCCGCCCACCCACGGAAAGCGCAATCAACGTTTTCCCCGTGATACCGGGCCAGACGCTCGCGCAACGTTCCGGACTCGAACGCCGCTGACGTTTTCCGGATCGCGTCCACCGTTTTCGCCTCGGTCAGGACGTGAGGCGCCAGGGCAACCACACCTTGAACACGCTGATCGAGAACACTGCCAGCATGAGCCAGCGCAATGGACGCGCCATCGCTGTGCCCCATCAGAATGCAGCGCTCAAGACCAAGCGCATCAATCACAGCTGGCAGGACCTCACACGCTTCTCGCATATGAAAATCGAGCGGGCGCGGCAACAGGACCGGACTTGAGTTGCCATATCCCGCCCGCGAATAGGCCACCACCGGCCGACCGGTATACAGACCCAGGGCGACCGGAAAGCGCTTCCAGCCGGCGAGCGAGCCCAGCCCCTCATGCAGCAACAGCAGGGTCGGTCCATCATCCGAACCGCTCACCCAGAGGGTCTCTAACGTCTGCTCACCGACATCCAGCGTGCCGACCTTCACCTCTGGCGCCTGTTGCTCGTTCATGTACTCGTCTGTTCCCGGGTCAGAAGGAAAACCGCACCTCAATGATTATTTCACCCGGGGTACACTGCCTTTCGGGTCAGGGTTGCGAATCATTTCCGGGAGAAGCTTATCGTGTTCAAGGTCGATGAAATCGAGTATGTCGCGAACATTCCACGGGTGCAGGCGAAAGACAGGCCTGCCGTCACGGCGCAGATATTCGAAGGTCGCCAAACGAGCTACGCCGACTTTGACCGACACACAAGTCAGGTCGCCAATGCGCTCATCGCTGCCGGGGTCAGTCCTCAGGATCGGATCGGGTTTCTTGGGAAGAATTCAGACCGCTACTTTGAGCTGCTGTTCGGCACCTGCAAGGCGAATGCCGTGCTCGTTGGGGTCAACTGGCGCCTTGCGCCGCCAGAAATCGTCTTCATCCTGAACGATGCCGCATGCACCGTTCTCTGTGTCGGCGCGGAGTATTACGAAACGGCTCAGCAGATCCTGCCTGAATGCCCCCAGCTGCGAACGGTGATCGCCATGGACACTGCGCATGCCGACTGGCCCGCGTTCGCCGACTGGCGTGATGCGGCGTCCTCGGACGATCCGCAGGTACCGATCGATCTTGAAGACGATGTCATTCAGCTTTACACCAGTGGCACAACAGGCCATCCGAAGGGCGTACAGCTGAACAACCGCAACTTCCGCGCCCTGTTCGGCGCGGCTGAGCAAGCCCGCTGGGGGTTGTTCGACGCTGAGGGTACTGCCCTGACCTGCATGCCGGTGTTTCACATTGCCGGGGTCAACATGGGCGTTTTTACTCTGGCTCAGGGCGGCACGAACCTGATCATGAAAGAAGTTGACCCTGGCCAGATCCTCGAATTCATCCCCCGCTACCGGGTCAACTACGCGCTTTTCGTACCGGCAGTGATCCTGTTCCTTACCCAGCATCCGGAGATCGGCAGCTGCGATTTCAGCTCGTTGAAGAAGCTCTTCTACGGGGCCTCGCCGATCAACGAAGACCTCCTCGCTGCGGCACAGCAGATCTTTCAATGCGAATTCTTTGGTCTCTACGGCCTGACCGAAACCTCAGGCGCCGGCACCTGCCTCGATCCGGAAGGCCACACGGCAGGAAAGCTGCGCTCCTGCGGCAAGCCTTATCCGGGCATTGAGATCGAGGTCCGTGATGCTGATGGCAATCGCTGCGCCGCCGGCGAAGTCGGCGAGATCGTGATCCGCCACGAGGTTGTGATGAAAGGTTACTGGAACCGCGCAGAGGCAACCGCGGAGGCGATCCAGAACGGATGGTTCTATACGGGAGACGCCGGTTATTTCGATGAAGAGGGTTATCTCTATATCCATGACCGGGTCAAAGACATGATCGTCAGCGGTGGCGAAAACGTTTATCCCGCTGAGGTCGAAAACGCCTTGTTCGGCCATGACGCGGTCGCCGACGTCGCAGTCATCGGAGTGCCGGATGAGCGCTGGGGTGAAGCCGTCAAAGCCATGGTGGTGCTGAAATCCGGCGCGAGCGCCAGCACGCAGGAGATCATCGAATTCGCGCGCGCGCGCATCGCCGGCTACAAAGTGCCGAAGTCAGTCGACTTCATTGAGCTGATGCCGCGCAACCCCTCCGGCAAGATCCTGCGCCGCGAGCTGCGGGAACCTTTCTGGAAAGGCCGGCAGCGCAACGTGAACTGATCGGGCTCTGATTCAGGTTACCGCTGCCGCTCAACTGCGACGCAGGCGCTCAATCAGCGCCGAGGTATCCCAACGCCCACCGCCTAGCGCCTGCACCTCAGCGTAAAAAGCGTCCAGCTGTTTAGTTACCGGCAACTCAGCGCCGTTGCGCTGCGCTTCAGCGAGCACAATGCCGAGGTCCTTGCGCATCAAATCAACCGCGAAACCAAAATCGTAACGCCCTTCACACATGGTCAGCCCGCGGTTGTCCATCTGCCAGGACTGTGCTGCGCCCTGGCCGATCGTCTCAAGCACAGCCCCCATATCAAGCCCCGCACGCTGACCGAAATTGAGCGCCTCGGCGAGGCCCTGGATCACGTTGGCAACGCAGATCTGGTTAACCATCTTCGTCAACTGTCCCGCGCCGCTGGGCCCCAGGTGCACACAGGCGCGCGCGTATGCCGAGATCAAAGGTTCGGCGCTTGAGAAAGCTTCTGCCGTGCCGCCACACATGACGGTCAGCGCTCCTTTCTCCGCGCCCGCCTGTCCGCCCGAGACCGGTGCATCAATAAAACCAAGGCCGCGCGCGGACAGAGCTTCTGCCAGCTCACGCGCCACTGATGCGGAGGTCGTGGTGTGATCTACCGCGATACTTCCTGCTTGCATACCGTGCACCGCCCCATCTGTACCGAGCAGGACTTCACGTACGTCATCATCATTGCCCACACAGACAAACACGGCCTCGGCGCCGACTGCCGCCGACGCGGGTGTGTCGGCTGAAGTTCCGCCATGGGCCGCGCACCAGGCAGCAGCCCGCTCCTGCGTTCGGTTGAACACGGTTACCGCGTGGCCGGCGCGCACGAGATGCCCCGCCATCGGAGACCCCATGACTCCCAGACCAATGAATGCCACTTTGCTCATGCCTGCACCTCCGACACGCCTGGTCCGAAACCCTGCACCAGCGGACGCGCAGTGAGGTCGTAATCGTCAGCCCCGGTGACCACTACTCTGAGCTGATCGCCGGCGGACAAGCCTGAGACATCCGGCAGATGCACCACACCGTCTATCTCCGGCGCATCACCCGTTCCACGCGCGACCGCGCCAGCGGTATCTATGACATCCACCAGCACATCGATCTCGGTCCCGATTCTGGCCGCAAGCCGCGCCCGACTGATGGTCATCTGCGTTTCCATGAGCGCCTCATAGCGTGCCTGCTTGACTGACTCAGGTACCGCCCCAGGCAAGGCGTTTGCCGCCGCCCCATTCACCGGGGAGTACTTGAAGCACCCGACCCGGTCGATCTGGGCGGCCTCGAGAAAGCTCAACAGCTGCGCAAAATCAGCGTCCTCTTCGCCCGGGAATCCGACAATGAAGGTACTTCTTAGGGTCAGACCGGGGATCTGCTCCCGCCACCGGTGAATTCGCTCAAGCACTTTCTCGCTTGCTGCGGGCCGCTTCATCGCCTTCAGCACCCGCGGACTGGCATGCTGAAACGGTATGTCGAGGTAGGGCAGGATGCCGCCGGACCCCATGATGGGCAGTACAGCGTCAACGTGCGGATACGGGTACACGTAGTGCAATCGGACCCAGACACCGAGCGTCGCCAGCGCTTCACACAGGCCCACGAAACTGCTCTTCACCGGACGGCCGCCCCAGAAGCCGGTGCGGTAGCCGAGATCTACGCCGTAGGCGCTGGTGTCCTGCGAAATAACCAGAAGCTCCCGCACCCCGGCATCGACGAGACGCCGGGCCTCGTCAAGCACCTCTCCTATCGGTCGACTGACCAGCGAGCCGCGCAGACTGGGAATGATGCAGAAACTGCAGCTGTGGTTGCAGCCTTCGGAAATTTTCAGGTACGCGTAGTGGCGCGGCGTCAACCGGATCCCCTGTGCTGGCACCAGATCCAGCAGGGGATCGTGATGTCCCCGGAAAGGCGCATGCTCATGCACCGCGGCCATCACTGCTTCGTACTGATGCGGTCCCGTCACCGCAAGAACCGACGGATGCAGCTCCCGGATGGTCTGCGCATCCACCCCCAGACAACCGGTCACCACCACGCGTCCGTTTTCGTCCAGCGCTTCGCCGATAGCGGCAAGAGACTCCGCCCTGGCGTCGTCGATAAAACCACAGGTATTCACTACGACCAGGGCAGCGTCGTCGTAGCTCGGCGTGATCGCATAGCCCTCTAGACGCAGCTGAGTCAGGATCCGTTCGGAATCGACCAGTGCCTTAGGGCAACCCAGGCTGACGAACCCGATTTTAGGTACAGATTGCGTATTCACAGATAAAGTGAGCCCTGCTCGGCGATGCCGCTGACGGTCATGAAAACATCAAGAATGGAGACTACGAGGTGTCGGCGTGTCCGTGACACGGCGGCTCGCGGAACTGCATATCCATTGCACAATATGCGCTTGATCCTGGCAAGCAACATCATCACGCAGAAGGATAGCTGATGCTTTACCTCTTACGTCCGACCGGAGTGAAAGCGCTGACGGCGGTGGCGTTCCTGAATGCGTTCGTCGACCTGGGCCATAAAGTCACGCTTCAGAACACGGTATTCAAGGTTTTCGATGGCCCTGAGCAGATCGCGCTCAGTGGACTGATCAACGCGCTGATCCTCCTGCCTTTTGTCATGCTTCTGTCCCCGGCAGGATTTCTTTCTGACAGGTTTTCCAAAACCCTCGTACTGCGCCGTACCGCGGCCCTCGCCGTTCCAATCAGCCTCGCACTGACAGTGTGCTACTACCTTGGCTGGTTCTATCCCGCGCTTGGTCTGACCTTCGCGCTTGCGCTACAGAGCGCGATCTACGCGCCCGCGAAGCTTGGGACGCTGCGTCAACTGGTCGGCACCGCAGCGCTGGTGGGCACCAACGGCCTGCTGCAGGCCGCGACAACCGCAGCGATCCTCCTCAGCATGATGGTGTTTTCGTTCGGCTTCGAGTTCCTGGTTGATCCGCACCTCTGGGGCGATCCGCGCGCCATTCTCCGCAGCGCTGCCCCGCTGGGCTGGATCCTTGTCGCCGGCACACTCGCGGAGTTTCAGCTGACACGCCGGCTTCCCATTCTGGAGGACGGCAACCCGGCGCTCTCATTCGATTTTGGCCGCTATCGCCGCGGCATTTACCTGCGCGAGGCCCTCTCGAGCGTGTGGCAGCGGCCTGTCCTGCGCCTGTCGGTAATCGGCCTGGCCGTGTTCTGGTCGGTCGCACAGGTGCTGGTCGCGGTCTACCCAGCGTTTGCCGAAAGTTTCCTCGGCATGAGCAACGTCGCCATCATTCAGCTCATCATGGCTGCCGCCTCTGTCGGCGTGTGCCTCGGCGCGCTGCTGACCGCCGGGCTTTCCCGCGGGCATGTCGAGACCGGCCTCATCCCGCTGGGTGCCGGGGGCGTTGCGCTTTCTCTGGCGCTGCTCAGCGTTACCCCAGAAATCCACATCCAGGCCCTGCTGTTCGGTGCACTGGGTCTCAGCGGCGCGCTGTTTATCGTGCCACTCAACGCGCTCGTCCAGTTCCACGCGGCACCGGAAGCGCTGGGGCGCACGCTCGCGGCTTCCGGGTTCCTCAACCACCTGCTGATGCTCGGATTCCTGGCGCTGACGGTCCTATTCGCGCTGCTCGGGTTCGGCGATCGCCTGCTTCTTGCGCTCCTGACTATCGTGGCCATCGGCGGGGCGGTTTACACCGTCAGCAAGCTACCCCAGTCGCTTGTCCGACTGGGCATCGCCCGTGCGTTCGCATTTCGTTATCGCCTGCGCGTGATCGGTATCGAGCAGATCCCCAGAGCCGGCGGCGTCCTGCTGCTCGGCAATCATGTCTCCTGGATCGATTGGGCCATCGTCGCCATGGCCAGTCCTCGCCCGGTGCGCTTTGTCATGGCCCGGAGTATCTACGAACGCTGGTATCTGCGCCGTTTTCTGGATTTCATGGGCGTCATCCCGATCGCGCGGGCCGGCTCTCAGGCCTCTCTCGAAACCGTTGCTGCGAGCCTCGACGCGGGTGACGTCGTCTGTCTTTTTCCAGAAGGGGCGATCAGTCGTCACGGACAGCTGAACGAATTCAAAAGTGGCTTCGAGCGCGCTCTTGCCCAGGTAACAAATGCCAACACCGTCGTCGTCCCGTTCTACCTCCGGGGACTCTGGGGCAGTCAGTTCTCCTACGCGGCCGGTGCCCTTCAGGCGCGCTCAGCGCGGGGGCCGCGTCGTGACATCATCGTGACCTTCGGCCAGGCACTGCCGCAAACCTGCCACGCCAGCGGCGTAAAACAGGCGATCGCAGAGCTTTCAATCACCGGATGGCAGCAGTTCGTCGAGACGCTGCCCTCTATTCCCCGGATGTGGCTGCGGCAATCGCGGCGGGGCGGCAGCCAGGTTGCCGTGATCGAATCGACGGGTCGCAAGATATCCCGCAGCGCGCTCAATATCGGTGTGCTGTGCTTCGCCCGGCTGATTAGAAAGCGCAGCCCGGGCCCACGAGTCGGGATCCTGCTGCCGGCCAGCGGCGGCGGGGCGATCGTCAATATGGCCGCACTGCTCGCGGGCAAAACCATCGTCAATCTCAATTTCACCGCCGCGCCGACCGCACTCGCGGCCAGCATCCGCTCAGCCGGGCTGACGGAGATCTATTCTTCAAGCCAGTTTCTCGAACGCCTCGAACAACGCGGCATCGAAATCACGGAGGCTACGCAGGGCTGCACCATCTATGCGGCAGAGGACTTGCGCGCCACCCTGGGGCCGCTTGATCTGCTCAGAGCCTGGCTCAGCCTGAAGCTATTGCCGTCGCGCTGGATTGCCGCCTTGTACGGCGCCGAGCGTGACCCTGACGCGACGGCGGCAATTCTTTTTTCGAGCGGCAGCGAAGGGCTCCCGAAGGGCGTCATGCTGAGCCATCGCAACCTGCTGGCAAACATCGCGCAGACGACCGATATGCTGAATCCGGTCGATGAAGACGTCATCGTCGGCTGCCTGCCGCTGTTCCATGCGTTCGGTCTGACCGTAACGACCCTGCTCCCGATGCTCGAGTGTCTGCCGCTCATCACCCATCCGGATCCCACGGACGCGCCCAACCTCGCGCGCGCTATTTATGAATACCGCGGCACGGTCCTGTGCGGCACGTCGACTTTTCTGCGCCTTTATGCGCGTAACCCCAGGGTTCTGCCGCTGATGCTGGAACCGCTGCGGCTTGTCGTTGCAGGCGCGGAACGACTGGACCCTTCGGTGCGTGAGAGTTTTACGCAGAAATTCAACAAAACAATCTATGAAGGCTACGGCGCCACCGAGACCACGCCGGTCGCCAGCGTCAACGTGCCTGACTATCTCGATGCGGAAACCTGGACCTTCCACGCGGGCAGCCGGATCGGCACCGTCGGCATGCCGCTACCGGGCAGCTGCTTTCGCATTGTCGATCCGGATACGCACGAGACCCTCCCCACAGGCATCGACGGACTTATCCTGATTGGCGGTGTGCAGGTCATGCTTGGTTATCTCGATGACCCGGCCAGGACCGCCGAGGCCATCGTCGAACTCGACGGACAGCGCTGGTACCGCACCGGCGACAAAGGTCATCTCGACGAAGACGGGTTTCTGACCATCGTCGATCGCTACTCCCGCTTTGCCAAGCTCGGCGGCGAAATGGTGAGCCTGGGCGCCGTGGAGCAGGCGATTACCCGGGCCCTGGTCATCGATATCGAGGTTGTGGTGGTAAGCGTCCCGGATCCGCGCAAGGGCGAACGCCTGGTCGCCATCGTGCCCTCTGGTGAGGAGGGACTGGATATCGCTGCGCTCCGTCAGCAGCTGAGGGAGGCCGGACTGCCCGCTTTAATGGTTCCGGACCAGTGGCTGGCCGTCGAAGTAATGCCCAAGCTCGGCAGCGGCAAGACCGACTTCACCGCCGCCCGCGCAATCGCTCTGACGCATTCCGCCTGAGCGCAGCGGGCTATCTGGGATCTGCCCGGTAAGCCTGGTAGGGCGGCGCCTGCGTCGTGTCCCAGCCACCCCCCAGAGCACGATGAATATTCACCAGCTCCTGGGCAAGGTTTATCTCTGAGAGAGACAGCTGGTCCTCAATCAGAAGCAGATTGCGCTCTGCGTCGAGGACCGAAAGAAAATCTTCAACGCCTTCCTGGTAGCGCAGGCGCGCCAGTTCCGAGGCGCGGGCGCTCTCGACCTGCGCCGCCTTGAGCTGGGTCTGCCTGGCCCGCTCCTGACCCCAGCTGCGTACCGCAGTGTCCAGTTCCTCGAGCGCCTGGGTCACCGTTGCCTGGTAGCGCACCAGCGCAGCTGCCGCAACGCTGTCACTCTGGCGGATCCGGGCGTAGCTGGCTTCCCGATCAAATACGTTCCAGGTCACCGTGGGGCCGAGTTCAAAGGTTGGTGCGCCCGCCGCGGTCAGGTTCGAGAGTGGTGCACCGGCCACACCTACCAATCCGTCCAGCGTGACGGTCGGAAACAGATCGGCCGTCGCCACGCCGATACGGGCACTGGCCGCGGCCAAGGACCTCTCTGCGGCGAGGATGTCCGGGCGCCTGCGCAGCAGATCGGCCGGTTTTCCGATTGCCACCAGACTCGGCAGCTGTGGCAACCCTCGCGGCGACTGCAACAGATCAGATAGCTGTCCAGGCGCCCGGCCGGTCAGGGTAGTCAATCGGTTAAGGGCCGCCGCCGCCGCCGCCCGCAGACTCGGAATCGTTGCCTGACTGGTCAGCAGCTGGGTGCGCGCGCGCGCGACGTCGAGCTCTGTGGCGGCGCCCTCCGCGCTCAGCACAGCGACCAGGTCCAGGGTCTGCGTCTGCACCGCGACATTGCGCTCTGCAACCGCCATCCGCACCTGCGCGCCGCGCAGGTCGATATAACTGCTCACCACCTGAGACAGCACAGCGACCAGAACCTGGTCTCGCAGTGCAGACTGCGCCGCCAGATCCGCGTCGGCGGCTTCGATACTGCGACGCACGCGCCCAAACAGATCTATTTCCCACGACAGGTCCAAAGAAAAAACGCCGCGCGTCGTTGTCGGCGCTCGGTCGTCAGCATTTGCAATCGGCAGCACCGCGGTCGCGTTGCGTGCCTCGCGCACGGCGCCACGCGCATTAATCAGGGGCACCTGACGGGTGCTGACGAGGGCCAGACCCGCGCGCGCAGCTTCCACATTGGCCACCGCGACACGCAGGTCGTAGTTAGCGGCCGTCGCCTGCTCGATCAGACCATCGAGTTCGGAATCATTGAGCAGCTGCCACCACGCGCCGGTAGGTGTGGCGCTGCTCACTGTCGAGTCGGGCTGCGCGGCGACCTCGAACTCGGCGCTGACCTCAGCCGTGGATGCCGGCGCCCCCTCGTAGTCCGGACCGACAGCGCTGCAGCCTCCAAGCAGCAGAGCGCACGCGATTGTGCCGTGGCGGGACATCATGGCGACCCGTCCGTTTCAGGAAAGCGCCAGCGGCGATAAAGCTCATTCGCGGCACGACAGACAATGTAGAAAACCGGCGTGAAGACCAGCCCGAAAAGCGTGACACCCAGCATGCCGGAAAATACTGCTGTACCCAGCGAGCGACGCATCTCGGCGCCCGCACCGGTTGCAATGGCGAGGGGCACCACGCCCATGATGAAGGCGAAAGAGGTCATCAGGATCGGTCGCAAGCGGGTTCGCGCCGCGCGCTCAGCGCCGGCATACCAGCCAAGGCCGTCACGTTCCGCCTGGCGGGCGAATTCGACGATCAGGATAGCGTTTTTGGCCGCCAGACCGACCAGTACGATGAATCCCACCTGCACCAGAATATTGTTGTCCATGCCGCGCAGGTTGATACCGGTAACCGATGCCAGCAGACACATGGGCACAATCAGAATGACGGCTAACGGCAGCGTCCAGCTCTCATAAAGCGCAGCCAGCACCAGGAATACAAAGGCCACCGCCAGCGAAAACGCTATCGGCGCAGTATTGCCGGCGAGCTTTTCCTGCAGCGCCAGATCGGTCCATTCGAAGCCGAACCCAGCCGGCAGCACCTCGGCCGCAATGCGCTCAACCGCGGCAATGGCCTCGCCCGTGGAATGACCGGGCGCGGCCACGCCCTGAATCTCTGCTGCGGGATAAAGGTTATAGCGCGACACCCGATATGGGCCGGTCAGGTCCTTGAAGGTGGTCAGCGATCCCAGCGGCACCATCGCGCCGGATTCTGAGCGGGCGCGCAGTTTGAAAATATCTTCCTTTTCATCCCGGTAGCTGCCTTCGGCCTGGGCTGTCACCTGATAGGTGCGGCCCAGGAAGTTGAAGTCGTTGACGTAGGCGGAGCCCAGATAGATCTCCAGCGCATCCAGCACCCGCTCTGCCGGCACGCGCAGCTTCTCGGCGCGGGTACGGTCAATATCCGCGTAGAGCTTCGGTGTTGCGGTGTTGAAGGTCGTGAAGACGCGCGCAACCGTCGGCTCCTCGCGCAGCCTTGCAATCAGCGCCTGCGTCACATCTTCCAGCTCGTCAATGCCGTGTCCGCCCCGATCCTGCACGTAGAGCTTCCAACCGCCCCCGGTCCCGATCCCCCGCACCGGCGGCGGCGGCACGACAAAGGCCATCGCTTCGCGGATCGAACCGAGACGCTTCTGCGCCTCGGCCACGGTCTGGTCGATTGTCAGTCCCAGCTCACTGCGCTCCTCGTAGGGCTTGAGCGGCGCAAAAATCGCTCCTGCGTTAGAGGCATTCGTGCGGGTCGCGCCATCAAATCCGGCAAACCCGGCCGTGTGAGACATTTCCGGCATATCCATGAGAAGTCTGGTCGCCTCCCGGATAACGGCATCGGTCCGGGTGATCGAAGAGCCCGCAGGGAGCTGATAAACCGTGATCAGGTAGCCCTGATCCTGCTGCGGTATGAAGCCCGTCGGGGTTGCCTGAAACTCATACGTGGTCAGTGCAATCAGCCCTGCGTAAAGCAGCAGCATCAAGCCGGCCATGCGCAATACACGGCGGGTCAGCCAGGCATATCCGCCGGCGAAACGGTTGAAGCTGCGATTGAACCCCCTCGCAAACAGGGTAAACGGCAGCATCAATATCCGCGTGAAGCCGTTGCGCTGCTGATTCTCTGAGTGGGTCCGCAGCAACAGCGCCGACAGTGCAGGTGACAGCGTCAGCGACACCACAGCGGAAATAACGGTGGCGCTCGCCACGGTCAACGCGAACTGGCGGTAAAACTGTCCGGCAATGCCGCTTATAAACGCGGTCGGAACAAAAACGGCCGACAGTACCAGCGCGATGGCAATCAGTGCGCCGCCGACTTCATCCATGGTCTTATGCGCAGCCTCGCGTGGGGCCAGACCCTGACGCAGGTAGCGCTCCACGTTTTCGACCACCACGATGGCATCGTCGACCGCAATACCGACCGCCAGTACCAGGCCGAAAAGGGTCAGGTTGTTGATGGAGAAACCAAACGCCGCCATCACCGCAAAAGTACCGATGAGCGCGATCGGAATAGCAACCACGGGGATCACCGCCGCACGCCAGGACTGCAGGAAGACGAGGATCACGATCACAACCAGAATCATTGCCTCGAAAATCGTGAGGTACACCTCGCGCACGGACTGCTCGATAAATCGGGTCGGGTTGAATGCAATCGTCAGCTCTATCCCGCTGGGCAGCTCAGCCCGGATCTCCTCGATAAGCGCCTCGATGGACCGTGCAGTCTCGATGGCGTTCGTGCCGGGACGCTGGTAAACAGGAACCGGCAGCGCCGTCTTGCCATCCAGGTATCCGATGGTCGAGTAGTCCTGAACACCCAGCTCCACCCGGGCGACGTCCTTGAGCCGCGTGATGCGCCCGCTGGGCGTGCGCTTGACCACGATGTTCCCGAACTGATCGGGATCGATGAAACGGCCCTGGCTTTCGATAGGGATCTCAAACGCAGCATCCCGAGGCACCGGCAGCTGATTGATGCGTCCCGATGCCACCTGCACATTGTTCTGCCGCACCGCGTTGACGATTTCGTTGGCGGTCAGGTCACGCACTGCCGCGCGCTCCGGATCGATCCAGATCCGCATCGAATACGCGCGTTCGGCAAAGATATTGAACTGGCCGACGCCCGGCAGCCGAGCCAGGCGATCGACGACCTGCGTCCGAGCATAGTTAGACAGGTAGGTGCCGTCCCGTGAGCCATCGGGAGAATTGAAGTGCAGCACCATCAGCATGTCAGGTGAATTCTTGGCCACGTTCACGCCAAGGCGCCGCACGTCTTCAGGCAATCTGGGCTCTGCGATCGCAACCCGGTTCTGAACCAGCACCTGAGCGATATCGAGATCAGTCCCCAGGGTAAAGGTCACGCGAATGATCAGGCGGCCATCACCGGTGGCGGCTGAATTCATGAACAGCATGCCGTCGACCCCGTTGATCTCCTGTTCGAGCGGGGTCGCCACGGTTTCTGCTACGGTCTCGGCACTTGCTCCGGGATAGGTCGCGGTGACCTGAATGGTTGGCGGCACAATTTCCGGGTACTGCGCTACCGGCAGGGCGAAATACGCGATAGCGCCCGTGAGCGTAATGACGATCGCGATGACCGAAGCGAAGATCGGCCGGTCGATAAAAAAATGCGAGATACGCACGCGCGGTCAGTCTTGCGACGGGGGGCTCAGCACAACCTCTTCTGGCGTGACCGGCTGCCCTGGCCGCGCCCGCATCAGGCCCACGATGATCACCCTGTCCTCGGGTGTCAGTCCGCTGACGATATTGCGGAATTCACCCAGCATGCTGCCCAGCGTCACCTCGCGGGGTTGCACAATATTGTCCGGGCCAACGACCAGCACGATCTTCTTCGCCTGGTCAGCAGTCAGCGCCTCCTCCGGCACAAAAAGCGCGTTCTCACGCTCCGCGACGAACAGCCGAGCGCGGGCGAACATACCGGGCAAAAGCACATGATCCGGATTTGCAAAGGTTGCGCGTCCGCGCATGGTCCCGGTGTCGGCATCGAGCTCGTTATCAACGAACGTCATCTGCCCCTTGTGCACCCAGTCCCCTTCATCACTCAGCCGCGCCTCGACGGGATTGGCTACCTGCCGGGAAGAGGTGCGGGTGCCGGCAGCATCCAGTCGGGTATAGCGCAGCCACTCGGATTCAGAGCCTTCGATCTCGAGTTCGATCGGATCGAGCGAGACGATGGTGGTGAGCAGCGTGGAATCCGCGCTGCCGCCGGAAATGAGGTTGCCGACGTCGACACGGATGTCGGAGACCACACCCGGCATCGGCGCGCGCACTTCGGTAAAGCCAAGATCAAGCTCAGCCGTGCGGAGCGCTGCTCTGGCAGCGTCGACCTCAGCCTGGGCCGCATCACGCCGCGCCCGTCGCTCTTCCAGGGTTTCGCGACTCATGGCCTTGGAGGACGCCAGTCGCTCACCGCGTTCAAGCTCCATTTGCGCTACGGAAAGCTCCGTGCTGACGCGTTTCAGTTCGGCGCTGGCGCGCGACACCTCCGCCGTGAACGGCCGCTGATCGATGACGAACAGCAGGGTATCGGCCGTCACCTCCTGCCCTTCGCGGAAATGCACCGACTGCAGGTAGCCGGACACGCGAGCACGCACCTCGACGCGCTTCTGCGCCACCATACGCCCCGTGTATTCGTCCCATTCTGTAAACGAATGCACCAGTGGTCGGGCGACGGTTACTGCAGGCGCAGGCGGCTGCTGTGCTTGCGCGAGCCCAGTCAGCGCAATGAACATCGCCGAGCCTACCCATCCCTTGTAGCGCCGCGTCCAGACCATGGAAGAACCTGATGCTTGTGAGTTAACTGCGGGATTATCGCATAGCCGCTGCCGCACGGCTCTGCAATAACGCAGAGTCCCCGACTTACAGCGGGTGCCGCACGAGCAGCGCCCTGAACGTACGGAGAGCTATCGCCGGCGGTGCCAAATCCTGTTTAACGGCGATGTTTATGACGCGCAGGCAGTCGGACGTTGTGCTGTCCCGCGACATGCAGCCGCGATCCTGGGAACACGGACGGCGTCACACACCAGAGGTCCTGAACCTCCCACCGGCGCAGATCAATATCCGGGCGGCGGCGGTGTTCCCGGAGGAGGATAGGCGCCGACAGGAGCACCTGGGGCCGGCGCGGGTGCGGAAGTCGGCGCCGGGGTCGCGTAAGCGGGCGCAGGCTGAGCCTGACGGGCGGCAGCCACACCTGCCGGCACCGGCACCTGATGCCCTCTGGCGTACATGCACTGAACATAAGCGGTGTCGTAGCGATCCTGAGTACGCGCTCCGGAGACCCCGTAGGCATCAGAGCCAGAGGCGGCACCGATAATCAGACCACTGCCTGCCCCGATCGCAGCACCCGCTGCGGCGTCGCCCGACGCGGCGCCGAGCAGGGCACCCGCCGCGGCCCCGACCATGGTGCCGACCACAGCGCTATCGACCGCTCCCTTTTCTCCCGACTGTCGCGTAGACATCCCCGCCGCCTGCTGCGCATACACCTGGCAGTCCATGTCGTCCCGCTGGAACTGATCAAAATTCGCCCCGGAGCCGGGCAGCGCCATGACGCTGGGACCCGGGGGATAGGTCGCACACCCCCCGCTCAGCGAGGCGGCCAATAACACAACCATGCGTGCTTTACTGCTTTTCACCTTGAGCTCTCCTGGGCTGTGCTCAGCGCTGGGTGGGTGGTGGTGCGACGGTGCGCGGGTCAACGCTGACCCAGGGCTGACTGCAGTTTTCGACATAGGGGTAATAGCCCGCGGGGTCTGTACAGTAGTACCAGGTCTGCGGCGCCGCCGCCGTCTGCGCCGGCGCAGCAGGAGCAGGTGCAGGCACGGGGTCGGGAGCCCGCTGAATGTAAACCGGGGGCTCGCGCTCGATGATCACGGTCCGCGGCTCATACCAGTACGGATAAGGGGCGTAACCCGGACCCCACCACGGCCCACCGCCGCCCATGTAAAAGCCAAATTGCGTGTGTGAGTGCCCTCTGCGCCCATGGGCGAACACGTCGCCGGCGGTGGCCGAAAGGACCATAAGGGCTATCAGTACCATCAAGCCTCTTCGGTTCATCACATTCTCCTCTGTGTCGCGGGGCGGTGGGGACAGGATTAAGACCCTCTTTGCGCGCCCAAGTTTCGTGCTGGTCTGTCAGTTTGAACAGATTCTGCCCGAGCATGCTTAAACCGCAGCTGAACAAAACCCGCAACGTTTGATGCGAGGGTCCGCAAGCTCGGCGTGGCGCTTACGCGGCGTGAGAGCCAGCGGTACGAGAGCCTCCGGCAATCACATACAGCGCCAGACCGAGCGCGGCCCAGACTCCGCAGATTACCCATTCCTGCGGCCATACCAGCGCACTCGGACTCCAGGGCAAGTACAGCATTGCCATCACGCTGGTCATCACCAGAGCAGACCACCCGATAGAACGGCCATAGCGGACGCGATAAGGCCGCACCAGGTCAGGCTCTACCTGCCGCAGGCGCAGAAAACTGGCCGCGACACACGCGTATGCCACTACAACTCCCACACTGCCGGCATCGACCAGCCACACCAGGACAGGTCGTCCGAACCATGGCGCGGCGCACGAAATCACCAGCAGAGCAATGAGCGCCCGTGCGGGCGCGTGGCTCCCAGGATGTTCCTGCCCCAGCCAGGCGGGAAGCTGCCCTGCGCGCGCCAGCACATAAACCAGACGGCTGCCCCCAACCAGAAAGGCGTTCCAGGTCGTCAGGATCCCGGCGATACCGCCACACACCATGAAACGGCCCGCGCCCTCCCAGTTCCAGGCAACAACAGCGGCGCGTGCGGTCGCAAGCTCCGCCTCGGTCCGGCCCCGATCATCCAGCACCCAGCCAACCAGAAGAACCATAGCCGCGTACCAGACGACGGCTGCAACCACCGAAACGACGACCAGCCGGCCGATCTTCTTTGCTGGAAGATCAATTTCCTCAGCGGCCTGGGGGATAACGTCAAAGCCGACAAACATGAGCGGCACCATCACGACAACGCCGGCCACCCCGATCGCACCATCCGTGAACCAGGGATCCAGGTTCTGCGCCCCGCCAGTACCGACTGCGCCGCTTGCGAGCAGCAGGCCGGATGCCACGATCAGAAACGTCACCCATCCCTGGATACCGGCCGCACTGGCAATCCCGCGCAGGTTGATCAGGGTCAAACCGATCGCCGCTGCGATACCGATGGCAAGATGACTGGCGTAGACGGTGCTTTCGCCGACCTGCCACAAAGGCCATTGCGCCAGCTCCGGAAACAGGTAGGTCAGCGCGATCGGCAAAGCGACAACCTCGAAGGCCACCACGGAACCGTAGCCCAGCAACAGCGCCCAGGTGCAGGTGAAGGCGAACCCGGGACCCAGCGCTCGTGCCACCCACACACGCTCACCGCCCAGCTGCGGCAGCGCGCTGGCCAGTTCCGCATAGGTGAGAGCGATCAGCGTCATCGCGACACCCGCTCCAACGAAAGCGAGCGCTGCGCCGAGCGTACCCGCACGCTCTATCCAGTTCCCGGTCAGCAGGACCCAGCTCCAGCCAATCATCGCGCCGAACGCGAGCGCCAGAACGTGTCGTTGTTTAAGAACCCGGACCAGCTGCATCCGTTGACCTGGGCGCGCCGCGTCCTGTTGACGAGAAGACCTGTCTCAGGCCTGCGAGCGGGACAAGGCCTGGTCAAGATCCCACAGGATGTCGTCCAGCGTTTCGAGTCCGACCGAGAGGCGGATCATGTCCGGCGCCACGCCCGCTGCTTTCTGCTGTTCCTCGCTCATCTGCCGATGCGTCGTCGACGCTGGGTGGATAACCAGTGATTTGGCGTCACCCACATTGGCCAGGTGACTCAGGAACTGAACGCTTTCGATAAACCGCGCTCCCGCCTCGCGTCCTCCCCGGATCCCGAAACTCAGGATCGCGCTCGCGCCCCGCGGCGTGTATTTCTGCGCGAGCTCGTAGTAGCGATCGCCTCTCAGGCCGGGGTAACGGACCCATTCCACCAGGGGGTGCTGCTGAAGGAACTCTGCGACCGCCAGAGCGTTCTCACAGTGCCGGTCCATGCGGACATGCAGCGTTTCGATCCCCTGCAGCAGCATGAAGCTGTTGAACGGGCTCAGCGCCGGCCCCAGCACGCGGAGCTGCTCGAGTCGCGCCCGCATTGAATAGCCGAAGTCGCCGAATGTCTCGTAGAAACGCACACCGTGATAGCCCGCCGAGGGCTCGGTCATGCCGGGAAATTTGCCGTTATCCCACGGAAAGCGGCCTGATTCGACGATCACACCGCCGATGGTCGTACCGTGCCCGCCAAGAAATTTAGTCGCAGAGTGCACGACGATATCCGCACCCCAGTCAAACGGTCGACACAGATAAGGCGTCGGAAACGTGTTGTCCACCATCAGAGGGATATCCGCAGCATGCGCAACATCAGCCACCGCCGCGATATCCAGCACGTTTATCACCGGGTTACCGATGGTTTCGGCATACACCACCTTGGTGTTGGGTTGGATCGCAGCCGCGAACGCATCGGGGTCATCCGCATCGACCAGAGTCGATTCGATGCCGAAGCGTTTGAAATTGAAGTCGAGCAGCGAATGCGTGCCGCCATAGAGGGTCCGCGCCGCGACGACGTGATCGCCCTGCTCCAGCAGCGTCACCAGCGCAATCATGGAGGCCGCCATCCCGGAGCTGACCGCGAGACCGGCGCGCCCGTTTTCAAGCGCAGCCATGCGCTCTTCAAATACGGCGGTGGTCGGATTACTCAGCCGCGTGTAGATGTTGCCGAAAGTCTGCAGGTTGAACAGGCTCGCCGCGTGATCCGAGTTGTCAAACACGTATGAGGAAGTCTGGTAAATCGGAGTAGCACGAGAGGCCGTTGCCGGGTCGGGCAACTGACCCGCGTGCAGGCAGAGGGTTTCAAAGCCGAATTCGCGGTCCATGGTCGTCTTTCATTCCTCCGCGCCTGCACAGTCCGCGCCGAGGCAGCTTCCCTCCCGGGTTGCGGCAGGCTGCAGACGCCGGCTTAGTTATGAATCGTTTTGTTTCGCCTGGACGAAATCACGCGTGTATTCACGCCGACAAAATTCAAGCCGCCGAAAAGCCGCGCGTGTTCAATCTTGATACACCGGTCCATGATGACCTGCATACCCGCCGCGTGGGCGCTCTGCGCGACTTCGAGGTTAATCACGCCCAGCTGCAGCCACAGGCAGGATGCACCGCACGCGATCGCCTGCTCAAGAATCGGCGGCAGATCGGCCGCCTTACGAAAACAGTCGACAACATCAATGCGCTCGGGCACCGACTGCAGGTCCGGGTAGCAGCGCTCGCCGAGCACCTCCTCGTACATCGGATTGACGGGGATCACCCGATATCCGTGCTCCTGCAGATACTTGGCCGCAAAGTTGCTCGGCCGGTGCCAGTTCTCAGACAAACCGACTACGGCGATCGTGCGTGCCTCGTCCAATATGCGACGCAGCTGAGGAATATCACCCTTGAACTCAGCGGCGTTCACGAACATGCTCCGGACCGATCTCGCTCACCCGTGTCACACCCAGCAGGGCCATGTCGCGCTCGACCTCGGAGCGTAGAATCTGCAGCGCTCTGGCGACGCCGGCCCGTCCCCCGGCCCCCAGCCCGAACAGGTAAGGACGTCCGACCATACACGCCTGCGCCCCGAGAGCCAGTGCTTTCAGCACGTCGGTCCCCCGCCTGACGCCGCCGTCAAGAATGACCTCGACGCGGTCGCCCACCGCGGCTTTAACCTCGGCCAGAAGGCTGATGGGCGATGCCGCCTGATCCAGCTGACGCCCACCGTGGTTCGAGAGAATGATCGATGTGGCGCCGATATCCGCAGCCCGGATAGCATCTTCCACACACCCGATGCCCTTGATCGCAAACGGCCCCTGCCATTGCTCGATCATCCACGCGGCAGCGTCCCAGTCGACCGACGGATCGAACTGCTCGGCGAGATAGTTGACGAAGGTGGTCATTTCACGTCCATCCTTCGGCGTCTTGTGTACAACATTGGCCAGCTCGAAACCCGGGGAGTTGACGTATTTCAACGACCACAGCGGATGCAGGCAGAAATCAAACCAGGTGGCGAGCGAAAAGCGCGGCGGCAGCGCCATACCCGTGTAGAGATCGCGTTCGCGGTTACCGGCGACCGGCAGGTCAATGGTGAGGCACAGCGCGTGATAGCGCGCGGCCCGGCAGCGCTCGACGAATTCACTGACGAGTTCCCGGTCGCGGAATACGTAGATCTGGAACCACTTGGTACCCGCGCAGACTTCGGCCACCTGCTCAATGGAATACGTGCTGACCGTCGACAGCGAGTACACCGTCCCGGCCTCTGCCGCAGCGGCGGCCACCGCCAGCTCGCCATCATTGTTGAACAGCCGCGACATCCCGGTCGGCGCTAGCACCACGGGAAAATCGATCGGCGCTCCCATGACGGTAGTCGAAGTGTCGATGTTGCTGACGTCAACCAGATAGCGCGGCAGCAGCTCATAGCGGCTGAAATCGGCGTTGTTCCGCGCCATCGTGACCTCGTCTTCCGCGGCGCCGTCCAGATAGTGAAACATCGGTTTCGGCACGCGGAGACGGGCGAACTTCCGCAGGTCGCGCAGGTTATGGCTGCGTTTCAGGCACCAGGCGTTAACGAGCTCATCCAGGCGAGAAAGCAGCGGCGGCACCATGGCTATACCTCGAGAGGGAAACGGGCACGAACCTTAGCAGAGGACCCGCCCGACGGGGAGCGAGTGCCGCTCAGAACGCGGCGTCCCCCGTCGTCAGAGCCTTCAGCTGAACAGCGCCGTGCTCAGTCCGGCGACACAGTCAGCGCCGTCGATAATCGACGCGCGCAGTGCGCCTGTGCGGGGCAGCATCTGCCGCGCGTAGAACTCTGCGGTGCTCAGCTTGTGCGCATAAAACTCTTCGTCGAGCTGCCTCAGATGTTTACTACCGACACATATCCGCGCCGCTTCAGCCATCATCCAGCCACCGCAGACCCGACCGCAGAGCTCGAGGTACTGCACCGCAGCCGCCGCGCTGATCAGGGGATCCGCCGCAGTATCGAGCAGCCATCGGGTTGTCTGCTCAAGGTCTTCCAGCGCGGTTGCAAAAGCATCGCGCACGACAGCAGCGGCCCCGCCCTGCCCGGACAAGGCATTCAGCGACACGTGCATGTCATCGAACAGCTCGCGCATAGCCACGCCACCGTCACGCAGCATCTTCCGACCGATCAGATCACCCGCCTGGATCCCGGTTGTGCCCTCGTAGATCGGCGTGATCCGAGCATCGCGGAGGTACTGCGCCGCGCCTGTTTCTTCGATAAAACCCATCCCGCCATGCACCTGCACGCCCAGCGAGGTGATCTCCTGCGCGGTTTCTGTGCACCAGCCTTTGACAATCGGGGTAAGCAAATCTCCGCGGCGGGTCGCCCGCGCTCGCTCGGCCTCGTCGGCATGCCGCTCTGCAGCGTCGAAGGCGAAGGCACATACATAAGTCAGCGCCCGCATGGCCTCAATCTGGCATTTCATGGTCATGAGCATCCGCTTCACGTCGGGATGTTCGATGATGGTCGCCCCCTCGGCGGCAGCGCCCGGTGGTCGGCCCTGCACTCTTTGCATCGCATGCTGCACCGCGTGCTGGTAAGACGCCTCGCTGATGGCCACGCCCTCTCGGCCGACCGCATGGCGTGCCGCGTTCATCATCGTGAACATATGCATCAGACCGCGGTTTTCCTCGCCTACCAGGTAGCCCACTGCGCCGCCCTGATCACCGTAAGACATCACTGCCGTGGGGCTCGCGTGGATCCCGAGCTTGTGTTCGAGCGAGATACAGCGCAGGTCGTTGCGCGCGCCCAGGCTGCCGTCTTCGTTCACTAAAAACTTGGGCACCACGAACAGCGATATGCCCCGCGTGCCAGCCGGCGCATCCGGCAGCCGGGCCAGCACCAGATGGATGATGTTTTCCGCCAGGTCATGCTCACCGTAGGTGATGTAAATCTTCTGACCCGAGATCAGAAAATGGTCTCCATGCGGCTCCGCACGGGTCCTGACGCCACTGAGATCCGAGCCCGCCTGCGGCTCGGTGAGATTCATCGTGCCGGTCCAGCGTCCGGACACGAGCGGTTCCAGATAGCGCTCGCGCAGGGCGCTGCTGCCGTGCTGCGCGATGGCTTCGATCGCGCCGTTGGTCAACAAGGGACACAGGCCAAAGGCCATATTGGCGGCGTCCCACATCTCGCTGACCGCTGTGGCAACCAGCTTGGGCAGGCCTTGACCGCCGTACTCGGGGTCCATGGCAAGCGCAGCCCAGCCGTTCTCGCAGAACGCAGCGTAGGCGTCGCGCCAGCCTGCAGGTGTGATCACCTCATCACCTTCCAGGCGGCAACCTTCGACGTCCCCGACGCGGTTGAGTGGCGCCAGCACACCACCCGCCATTTTGGCGGCCTCTTCGAGCACCGCATCGACCAGATCTGCGGAAGCATCGCTACCGCCGTTCAATGCCGCTATGGCGGGGTAACCGATCTGGTCACCGATGATGAAGCGCATATCGCGCACCGGGGCCGCGTAATCCGCCATTACATATCTCCGGAAAGTCTGGCTAAAAAGCTATTGTCGCAAGGCCGTGGCCGCACCGCGAGGCGTCTTCGGATGCAGCAAAACGTGTTTCGCGAACAGGCAGCAGGATGTTCCCGCCTCGCCGTCCGTCGCCAATCAGGTGGCGAAACTCATCATGGGCATCGGTCCAAGCTCAATCGGACCTTCGGTTATAAGTTCATCCTGGCGGGTGGGCAGCCCCTGGCGTGCTCGCGCGTACTGGGCGAGCGCCCAGACCGGGAAGTAGCGCCGATAGCCGTGATAGCGCAGGTAAAACACCCGCGGAAATCCGGTGCCGGTGTATTCCTCTTCATCCCACTCGCCGTCCGCATTCTGGGTGCGGACAAGATAATCAACACCACGCTGAACGTGCGGTGAAGCGGCCTCGCCTACGGCCATCAGGCCAAGCAGAGCCCAGGCAGTCTGCGAAGCAGTGCTGACGCCGCCCGACAGCGCGCGATCGTCATAAGTATTGCAGGACTCGCCCCAGCCGCCATCTTCGTTCTGCGCATCCTGCAGCCATTGAACCGCTTTGCGCACGTATGGCTTGGCGACGTCTTCCCCGATCACGCCCAGCGCCGCGAGGACGCTCCAGGTGCCGTAGATGTAGTTCACACCCCAGCGCCCGTACCACGAGCCGTCGGCTTCCTGATCCGACTGAAGGAACGCCATAGCGCGCTGCACCGGGGGACAGGTGGCGTCGTAGCCGAGCATGGCGAGCAATTCGATACAGCGTGCGGTCAGGTCCGCCGTCCCCGGATCAACCAGGGCGCCATGATCAGCGAAAGGGATCTTGTTCAGATATTCGCGATTATTCCCGATATCGAAAGCGCCCCAGCTGCCGTCGGGGTTCTGCATCCCCAGCACCCAGTTCACGGCCTGGTTGATGCGCTTGACCTTATGTTCTCGGTCATGGGCGCCGGCGCGCAGCAGCGACATCAAGACCATGCCGGTGTCATCGACGTCCGGGTACTTGTCATTTTCGTACTGAAATGCCCAGCCGCCCGACTCCAGCCCGGGCGCCTGATCGCACCAGTCTCCGTTGACGAAAATCTGCTGATCGAACAGCCATTCGACCGCCTGCTGGACAGCCGGGTGTTCCGGGCGGGCACCTGCTTCGGTCAGGGCGCTGAGCGACAGGCAGGTGTCCCATACTGGGGATACACAGGGCTGGCAGTAGGTTTCGTGTTCGCCGTCAAGAACCAGGTCCTCGATCGCCGCCACTGTGCGCACGAAATCCGGGTCATCGTCGGCGGCACCGAGCACACGCAGGGCCATCACCGCGTTGGCCATGGCGGGGTAGATTGCCCCGATTCCGCCTTTGCCTTTGGTATGGTCACGCATCCAGCGTTCCGCGTGCGCCAGCGCGCGATTGCGGATGAAGCCAGGGATCAGCGGGTCCACAGCTTTCAGCATGCGGTCGAGCATGATGAAGCAGTTCTTGAGTGGCTGTCCTGAACGGAAGTAATCGAGGTGTCTCAGCTTGAGCGGCGGACTGTGAAACAGTTCCTCTATTGAGTTTTCCTCAGGGACCGGCACAACCGGCCGCTTCGCGAACAGGATCAGCAGCGGCACAATGACGCACCGCGACCAGTAAGACACCTTGCTGAGATTGAAGAACCACCAGCGCGGCAAAAACATCATCTCAACCGGCATCGCCGGCACGACCCGCCAGGGCAACTGGCCGAAGATCGCCAGGGTGATGCGCGTGAAGACGTTGACCGACTCCGCCCCACCGTTGGCTAGAACCCAGTGGCGCGCCCGCACCATGTGCGGTGCATCAAGCGAGTGCCCCATCAGCTTCAGCGCGAAATAAGCCTTGACCGTCGCGCTCATGTCTCCCGGGCCATCGTGATACAGCGACCAGCTGCCGTTACGATGCTGGCGCCGTCGCAGGTAGCGGCTGATCCGCTCATAGCGCGACGCATCCGAGCGTCCAAGAAAGTGCTGGAGCATGACATATTCGGAAGGGATGGTTGCGTCGGCCTCGAGGTCGAACCGCCAATGCCCGTCGCTGGCCTGGTGCCCCATGAGCGCTTGTGCCGCTCGATCAAGCGCCGTCTGAATGGCATCGCCCGCGCGCTGCAGCGGATGTACGGTACGCGCCTCGAGCATTTCAACAGCAGCCGCGCTGCCGTTATCAATCGCTAATGTTTCTTCTGTTTTAAGCATGCTGATTTGTAGTCAATCGCCTGACCGATCAGGTAGTGACGCACAAACTCGCCAGTCGGCTCGGGCGTCCAACCTGCTTGGACCGTGTGCGTTGCAGCAGGTTCACCGCGCTACCGAACTTTCGCGAGTTCCCGATTTTTATGGGCAGTCCGGGCACCAGGCCCCGCTATGGTGCATCCAGCGCTGCCCGGCGTTGCGAACATGCTGGACTTGTTGTTGTAATTTCGCCGCAGGATTCTAGTGCAATCGTCAGTAAAAGCAAGGCTTTCCTGAGTTAAATCAGTAAGATCGCCGACTTATTGATGCTAAAACGCAACAAAGCAGCAGCGGGCGACGAATACGTGTGCCGCGGCGCAGCAAACAGACGTCAATCGACCGTGTCAGTGCACCATCCGCCGCTTGCGAAGCGCGTTGCTTCAAGGTGCCCCTTCGTCGGCTGCCCAGACGGCGGCCCATCAAGCGCAAAGCCAGTGCCGCCCCTTTCGGAGCCTCCCGCCTCACCGAATCAAGGCTGCTCGCACTGCGGCGAGGCATGCGGCTACAAGGACCTCTGCCGGTAGCCTTTACCCCCCAGAAACGCCGAGTACATCTCCCTGCCAGCGCGAGGCCATGCCGTCTCGCTCGCTTTGGCCCAGCGCTCCTCACCAAACGCCGGCATTTTTCAAAGTCCAGGCGGGTTGTAGACAACCGTCTTCTTGCTGGCTGCGTCGAGCTCTTCGGGCGTGAGCAAGACGGTCGTCTTGTACGCCACCAGGCCGGTCGCGCTGACCGCGATTGAGATTGCCGCTGCGCTGACGTTATCCGGCAAGTCCACTACGACGATGGCGTCGCGGATACCAAAGGTGAAGTAGAAACACTCGACTTTCCCGCCGAGCCCCTCGACCATTTTTTCTACAGTCTGCTGGCGCGCAGTGCCGCCGCCTTCGACCAGACCGGCATTGCCGGCAGCGGAGTAATCGACCTCGAGAAGATATTTGGGCATCACCGCCACCCCTGTTGGCTATCGGAAGGCCAATCTGAAGGAAGCAGCAATACTCTGTCAATCAGCGCATCTAATCATGCTTGAAAGCAGGGGAGTCACGGTTAAAGGGATCGCTGTAAGCTGGTTCCTAACTCCCTCGTGACCAGGTGGTCTCGCTCCCGAGCCATGAGAGATGCCTGACCTCCTGACCAGCCTGTCAGGTCACCTCAGCACGGGGCCTTGGGTGAGACGTCCAGCCTTCTCTCGAGCCTCCGGCCATTCGGGCTCGACCGGTCCCGGTTCGGATGCTCTCCCCCCGCAACTCCGAAGGCGTGGAAAAGCCGGCGCGCTCCGCAAGCTGGACGAACGCGGCGCGACGAACCTGTGTATTGCCTGCCCAGCGGTTGGGAACGCCTCTGATCCCCAGAGAGGCGAGGCCTTTCCCCGTCTCGTGCCAGGCTTTATTGGACGCCTGCGCGGCATCAAACAGGGACAGCGCGGATGCCGCCACATCATGATTGGCAAAATAATCGTCAAACAGCTGCTTGAGGCGCGCCCGTACCAGCGGCTCAAAAAAGAGCTGATCCGAGGGAACAGGCTCCCAACGGTGATAGAGATTGACCCCCTGCCAGATGGTCCAGCTTGGACAGGCTGCCCAGTAACTCCAGCGCGGGGTTTCGAGCCGGGAAGCGATCACCTAGACACCATTAGTTGTCGTTCCTCTGAACTGCGTGCGCCTTCAGCCCCGAGCGAAAGCGAGCTGTCGACTCTGACCAGACACGTCGAGTTCCGGTCGCCCCCGGCTTGAACCCGGCGCGGGACTTGACACATCACCGTTCTCGCGGGCGCAACTGTGGCGCGGGAAGACGCGTAATCAAGACGGCCGCGCAGCCGCAGCACCACCGTCGGCGGTAGGGAGGAAAATTCGATTGGTGCCCAGGACCGGAGTCGAACCGGTACGACCTTGCGGTCGGCGGATTTTAAGTCCGCTGCGTCTACCAATTCCGCCACCCGGGCAAGGTAAGGATGAGAAATGGAGGCTGGGGTCGGA
>Ga0181582_10000454_pt1 | contig 29205 bp, 21 predicted proteins | sample 071ome_32_FD_132438 | JGI IMG/M metagenome (GOLD analysis project Ga0181582, IMG submission 132438) | Coastal salt marsh microbial communities from the Groves Creek Marsh, Skidaway Island, Georgia - 071405AT metaG (megahit assembly) | ecosystem: Environmental > Aquatic > Marine > Intertidal...
AGGAGACGGAGAAGGAGACGGAGAAGGAGACGGAGAAGGAGACGGAGATGGAGACGGAGAAGGAAGCGCAGGCTGCAGGGGTTGCCAGCGTGGGACCGTCGTCTGACCGCGCATCTCCACCCGTGTCGAAGGCGCTGCCGGCCTCCACCAACGGACGGAAGCGCCCCGCGATGCCGGGGTCGGCGCTAGACGCAGGCATGGTTGTCAAGCCGACCAAGCCGAAGCCTGGGGGGGTTTCGGGACGGGGCGCGGCGCCTGCGAAGAAGGTCGAGAAGAAGCCAGTCATCCTGGACATCTCGTCGGTCAAGCAGATGCAAGGGGTCACGGAGAAGCGACGGGTTGACCTCCAGGCGCATCGTCTGGAGGAGAAGGAGAAGGAAGCGCAGCAGCGGGCGGAAGAGCGACAACAGAAGAAGGGGAACCTCAAGGAGCTCAAGAAGTTTATGCACGACGCCGAGAAGCGGAAAAAGGAGGCAAAGCGAGAGGAGGAGAGGGAGAGGAAGCGGCCCACCAAGGCTCCGGTTGAGGGCGGCAAGGTCGCGGCGGTGCTGGATGCGGCGAGGAACAAGGCGAACGAGGTCGAAGGGAAAGCTGCCGCGAACGTGGATACGTGGCAGGCGGACGTGGACGACGTGGGTGATCGCGACGATGCAGAGATCGTCTAGAAGAGCTCTGAGTCACTGGGCTAGCGAATGGCTCAGAGCGACTGGCTGGCCACCCGTACGGTGGCCACCCACTCGATTTCCTCGCTCGGTTTTTCGTTTCGACCGTGAAATGCGCCCCGTAGAATTCGTCGACGTAGAGTTCTTCCGAAAGCAGCTGGGTGTGGAGTGCACGCGCGCTGATCCGTCCAGGCTTGTCGACTGGACGGGCCAAGTGAAAAACCAGTCCGACACGACGCACTATGTCGTCTACCCCACCACCACCCGCCACGTCTCGTGCATCGCCCGGTACTGCGTGAGCAGAGGCATCGCGATCGTGCCGCAAGGGGGCAACACCGGCCTCGTCGGCGGGTCTGTGCCGCTCGCCGCCGAGCTGCTTTTGAGCCTCGACCGCATGGCGAGCGTCGAGTCGTTCGACGACCTGACGGGTGTTGCCGTCACGCAGGCCGGAGCGACGCTTTCTTGTTTAGACAGGTTTGTCAAGGCCGCAGGATACACGGTGCCGTTGGATCTCGGGCCGCGCGATCGCGTGACCGTCGGCGGGGCCGTCGCGACCAACGCCGGCGGACTGCGGTTTGGTCGGTACGGAAGTCTCCACGGGAGCATTTTGGGATTAGAGGTCGTGCTCGCGGACGAACGAGGGACTGTGCTGGACTTGGGCCTGTCGACCGCGCTCATGAAGGACAATACGGGCTACCACCTGCGGAATCTCTTCATCGGGTCCGAAGGCACGCTCGGGATCGTCACCCGGTGCGCGCTGCGATGCGTCATCGACTACCCGTCCGTCCAACTGGTCACGGTCACGTGCCGAGATTTTGAAGATGTCCTGGCGGTGCTGAAGATCGCCAAGCGGGAGCTCGGAGAGATCCTGTCGGCGTTTGAATTCCTTGACCGGGAGAGCCTGGCCATGGCGGCCTCGCAAGTGACACAGGACGAAGTGGACGGGCTGGTGGGAGGCGAATTCGTCGGCGGCGACTCGAGCGACGAATTCTATTGTTGCATCGTCGAGTGCCGCGGCAGCTGTGAGGAGCACGATCTCGTCAAAATTGATCGGTTCAGCCGGCTCGTCGACGTCGGCCCCAATGCGTCGGCACGGATCGTCGATCACGGGGATCACGACAGGATATGGAAGGTCCGAACGAGCGTAAGTGCAGGGCTCAAGGCCTTCGGTACCGTCTTCAAGTTTGACATCTCGCTGCCGACGCGGGAAATGCACGAGATGGTTGCGGCCACGAGGCGTCGACTCGAGCAAGGTGACGCTCCTCCCGGCACGGTGACGTGTGGCTTCGGGCACATCATGGACGGCAACCTGCACCTCAACGTGACAGTGGCCGATCGATTCGACGATACCGTCAAGTCGATCCTGGACCCCTGGGTGTTCAAGGAAGTGAAGCGACGGAAAGGGAGCATCTCTGCAGAGCACGGCATCGGTTGGTATTGACCTCTGCGTCGATCGACGTCGATCGACGTGCGTTCGTGCGCCCCCCCCCACGCACAAGCGCGCACTCATACTGACGATCATACTCACACTCGCACTTGCACACTCACACGCTCGCCAGGCTCGCTGAAGGCGCAGGCCTTCCGGGCCTCGAAGGACCCGAGCGTCATCGCCACGATGATGGCCATCAAGGAGCTCTTCGACCCGTCCCCAAACACTCTCAACCCTCACAAACTGTTCACATGAGAGTCAACAACGTCACATCACTCGCCGAAGATATCGCGGACGCCCTCAAACTCGCCCCGAGCCCGCGCGCCCCAATACTCGCCCGTGAACGTGAAGCTCAACTCGTCCGACGAGATGTGGTGTCCGCTGAGCTGCTTTGTCAGATGCACCTTGTCCTGCTTGACCGAGAACCACCGCGGCTTCAGCGGGACGCCCTCCTCGGCCGCCTTGCGCGCGGCCCGCTGCTTGTGTTCCAGCCGCTGCTTCTCCTCGTTGGCCTCCTCCCACATCCCCAGCTCCGTGAGCCGCTGGTCTGGACGCAACCTGCTGTCTGTCGGCGCCAGTTTGCCCTCCATCTCCGGCGTGATCTCGTTCAACCCGATCGCGTACCGCGTCATGTTATAGCGGTTGGCGTTGCGGTGCTCGGGCATCGGGTTCTTCGTCCACACCCGCTCGCGCCTCCCGCCCTCCCACGTCACATCGATGCTGTCGCTCCAATGGCCTTCCAACGTCGGGTACGATAGCCGCTCGCCGTCCACCTCCACGTGCCCCTCGACACGCCTCGGGTCGCGATCAAACAGCAGCTTGGTCTCCTTGAATCGCACCTTGGCCACCGTCGTCGAGCCGCGGCGCCGGATCTTCATCAACCCCCCGTGGTCCACGTAAATCTTCCCGATGATCAGGTTGTTGATGCTCGTCGTCACCTTATTCCAGAGGTACGAGTCCCCGTCCTCAAAGTCCAGCGTCAGCACGCCCTCCGGCTTCAACTCGATCGACCTGCCCCAGAACTTGCTCTTGATCTCTGCGTCACCCTGATACGTCCATTTGATGTTCCCGCTGGCCGCACCGCCGTCCCGCCACCCGCCCACCGCGTGGGCCGCGATGATCGTCGGGTGGTGGCTGACCTTCTCGGCGACAAACCTGAACCCCTTGTCCTCGCTACACAACTCGTACGTCTCCCCCAGCAGCGGATTAAATGGCTTGGACGTCCTCCCCTCCGTTGACGAGTACGGGCTGATCGCAAACGCCATGACGTGGACCAGCCGCTCCATCGACCCCGGCGGGTGCGCCGCCGCGACGTCGAGCAGCTCGCTGTACTCGAGGTCCTCCGCCGTGAGCTCGAGGGCCGAAAGCGGTTCGTTGAAGTACACAGGGAGGCATACCCGCGTCAGGTCCTTGCCGACCATCTCCTTGATGAGCGACCACAGCGAAATGGCCTTTTCCTGCTGCTGCGGGGTCGGCAACCGCTCCCTGCGGTGTGACGGCCGAGTCGCCACCGGCCCCGCCGGCCCCGCCGGCCCCACCGACTCCGCCGATACCGGACGGGATACCTCCACCTGCCCCTCGCCGCGCACTCGACACAGCGCATCAAACCGCGCCAAGTCCCCGAGACTACTCGCCCGCTCCATCCCGCCACCGCACTCGACCGCATCGAAAAACTCCTCATCCGAACCACTCTCGCTCCCACGCGACACCCCGTGCCCCTCCTCCGACTCGTCCTCGTCCCCGGCCGTCGTCCCCTCTTCATCAAGCTTCATCCCCTCCACTGCCAACCTCGTCTCCAGCTCCCGCTTCTCATCCTCCAACCGATACACGATATCCAACAAGACCCGCCGCCGATCATACTCCCGCTCCAGCTCCCCCGCCAGACCCAGCACATACCCTTCGACCTCGCCCGACACCCCACCAAGCGCTTCCAGCGTTCGTACCACATCCTCCCGCGTCGACGTCCGAGGCAGCTGCTCCTGCTCTTCCTCTTGCTCCTGCTCCTGCGCTTGCTCCTGCGCCCCCTCCCGCCCCATCTCTCTCTGCAACGCGTTCGTCCACACCCACCGATCATCCTGGCTCTCCGCCTTCAGCTCCAGCCGCTCATTCACCCACAGCTTCCTGTCGTCCTGCTTACTCTCCCGCACCGAGTGCAACTCCACCACCTTTGCACGCACGTCGTCCGCATGCCCCCCCGCCCCCAGAGAAAACACCTCGCCCCCCGGCCCCAGCTGCCCCCCCCCCCCGGCCTGCTGCTCTTTCTTCCGCAGCACCCCCACGTGCACCCCCACCTCCACCACGGTATACCGCGACCGCAACGCGTCCTCCACCCAACCCACCCGCACCGCCAACGGACCCGCCACGTGGTAATACGTCAGCCGAGCGCCCGAGCTGCTGCTCGGCTCCAACACCACGAGCCTCGGACGCCACCCCTGCAGCGCGTTCACGTACTTATACAGCACCCCCACGATTGCCTCCTGCCGCGACGACGACGACGACGCCGCCATGACTGTTGTTCCGATCCTCTGACTGTAAGTACGAGCTGGTATGAGATGACGACGCGAGGTAGCGTATTCCCGACGCTCCCCGGTTCCTCGGTTCCTCGGTTCCCCGGTTCCTCGGTTCCTCGGTTCCTCGGTTCCTCGGTTCCTTCACACCGGCGTCTGTCTGTTTGTTTCCCTCTCGGCCGGCGCCTACGAATGATGGTATTGTTTTGAACTGAACCCCGAGTCGTTCATTCGCGAAGCGTGAAAGCGAGACGGATCGATGTATGTATAGAGACGGCGTGTCTAGGTCTGGGATACACCCTTGTGGAACGTGCCCGAGAACCGCGAAGGAGGCGGCCACGTGTCTCGTACAGCTGAATTCAAAGGAGACCGAATGCCGGACACCCCTCGGTCGACGCGACCACCAGCGCGCAAGCAGGTCGACCGGCCGGTACCTGCCGACCCTTCGAGCGATTTCCTGAGCCCGGAAGAGTTCTGGAAGCTGAGAAAGGCGCCCAAGACCCTGCGCGGCTATCGGTGCGATCCCGACAAGGACGCTGGGGCGACGCTCGCGACGACCCACTCGACCACGCGGCTTCGCTGTGTGTTCTTTGCGCGGGGAACATGTCACCGGGGTGCTGGGTGTCATTACGTGCACGAGGTTCCTGACGAGGGCTTCTTCGCGTACGCCAAGACGCAGCCGCAGTTTGACTGCTTCGGTCGGCAGCGTTCGGGGGAAGATCTGACGAACTGCAATGATTGTACGACGCTGTTTTTGTGGCTGGGAGGGGTTCTGGTGAATCACGCGTCGTCGTCTGCCGAGGCCATCGAGGGGTTGATCCGGGCGGATTTCGCGGTGTTTGGTCCGATTGCGTTTGTCAACGTGATTGTGAACAAGACGATTGCGTTTGTGCGGTATCGGTATCGGTCGAGTGCGGAGTTTGCGAAGGAGGCGATGACGAGGCAGTGCTTGAAGGGGGATCCGAGTGGGACTGTGCTGGATGTGAGATGGGCCAACGAAGACCCTAATCCGAAAGCAAAGGCGAGGGTCAAGCGGGAGCGAGAGGAGCGGTTTGTGAAGGCGGTGGAGGGGAAGGAGGGTGGGGAGGAAAGGGAGGAAAGGGAGGAAGGGGATGAGGATGACGACTGGCGTAGGTACGTCTCTAGTGGTGACGAGGAGGAGGAGGGCGACGACGGGGGCGACGACGACGACGACGACGACGACGGGGGCGACGACGACGACGGGGGCGACGACGACGACGGGGGCGACGACGACGACGACGACGGGGGCGACGGGGGCGACGATGGAGAGGAGAAGGGACGGCAAGAGTCGAAAAGCGCGTTGTTTGCTGCGTACGGATCCGACTCGGACTGATCAGAGCTCAATTGATAGAGATTCCGCATCTGCGCATGTAATACGTTGTCGTAGGCAGCGTATTGTACTGTGCTGTACGTATGTCGTCTATAGACCGTAAACCCGGCCCGGAACTGCGAATCTGGAGCCTGCCGGTGTTGTTGCCTGGAACCTCGGTCGATTCTACAGCTACCGTGTACTCCGATCGACTGCTCGCCTATGCGTCCGGGAGTCATGTCGTCGTGGAGAACATCGTCGCAGACACGGGGTACCGGAGATGCGACGGAGACGGCACGGGCTCCTCCAGCTCCTCCCGCGCCACGCTCCCTCCGCTCCCTCCGCTGCCCCGCCGGGCAATCCTGTCGCCGAAATCAAACGCAAAGTCGTCTCAGGTGACGGCGCTGGCGTGGCACCCCCGCGCGCCCCTACTCGCAGCCGGGGACGTCCTCGGGACGGTGAACGTGTACGACGTCTCGTGCCCCCATCACGGGCCGGTCGCGTCGCTGACCCAGAAGGACTACACTGCGCGTGTCATCGGCGGTGGCGCCTCCAACCAGGCCCCGGTCATATCTCTGGCGTACGCGACGGCGTCCTGCCTGTTGGTTATTCTGCTCCGAGGGGGCACGCTCGCCCTGTTCGACCTGCAGCGGCACCAGCTGGTGTATTTGAAGCAGTTCGGTGAGGAGTTTGAGCAGGTCGAGACCAACCCGGCCGATGCTCGGATGCTCATCCTCGCCAACAACGCGACGGGCGTCTTCACCAACCTGTACATCCGGAGTCTGAAGTCGGAAAAGCAGATCCGGGTGAAGCGATTCCAGATCGGCGACGGGAGCGTGCAGCTGCGGGACGTCCGGTGGGTGGGCGGGCGACTGAACAGCGTCCTGTTGGTGTTGCTCGAGCGGGAAGTGATCGTGTTCGACGTCGAGTATGGGACAAGTCTGTGGAGTGGCGGGGTGGGCCGGGGGCTGAGCGGGTTCCGGCGGGTGGTGTGGGTCGATCGGGGGTCGTCGGTGGGCATGCCGGCGCGGGTGGTGTGCCGGCACGCGGGCGGCGAGGTGAGCGTGTGGGGGCTCAAGAGCGATGACGTGGGATACTCGATGACGGGGTGGTGGTCTACGAAGGCGGTGGGCGGCGTCGGCCACCTGGCAGGGCTCGAGGTCGACAACTCGAGGGGGCGTGTGCGTGCACAGTCGTTCGTGGGGCTGAGGATGGGTGGGGACACGTTCTTCCGGTGGGAGGTGTGTTTGAGAGACGCGGGAGACGACGGGGAGGTGCCCGCCAAACTCCGGGAGATGCGCCAGGGCCTGTCCGGGCGGGTCACGTGCCTTGACTCCCGGGAGGGGCTGATCGCTGTCGGGACGGAGCATGGGTTCGTCGAGCTGTACGCGTGTGAGAGTGGGAGTGCGAGTGCGAGTGGGAGTGCGAGTGGCAGCCACGGAAACGGCGGGCAGCCGCCACGCCTCGAGAAGAAGATCCTCGCGGCCGATTCGATGGTGCTGTCTGGCGTTGCGTGGATGGGCAAGTATGCGTCCAGCGGCGCACGCAGGCTGGTGACGTTTGCGTCACACCGGCAGAACGACGGCATGTACCGCAACATCGTCCGGATCGTGGACGTGCGTTCGGGGTGGGTCGAGACGATCAAGAACGTCTGCGAGGGCGGCATGATCAAGGAGGCCAAGCCGTCCTATTCGGGGGCGTATCTGCTGCTTGTCTGCGTGGGCATCCCGAACGAGCTTTGGTGGACCGGCGGCGGCGGGACGGAGCAGGAGCAGGAGAGGGTGCAGCGGTTGCGACAGGTGGATCTGGACTTTACATCGGTCTCTTGGATTGACACAGGGCCTCACGGGAAGGACGCGGCGACGACGCTCGATATCACGAGCCCCGCAGGTCCCGCGAGTCCCGGGTCGAGGATGACGACGCCGGAGGAGATGTTTGCCTTTTCGCTCTCGGATGCGCGGCTCGGGATCTTGCTGGTCAAGGGGCGCAAGATCCAGGACACGAGGCCGGTGGCACCGTCGTGGGCGCCGCTGCTGACGGGCGAGTTCCAGGTGACGTCGTGTGCTCCCTCGAGACAGTACGTGTTTTTGGGCAGCAGGGATGGGACGTTGGCAAGGTGGGACACGACGACGGGCGAGACCGTCGCGGTCGAGACGGGATGCGGGCGGATCAGCAAGGTGGTCCTCTTGGACGAATCCACTGCGTCTGCGTCGGCGTGGCCGACGCCGACACCCACGCTGCTCGCGCTGTTGTCGTCGTCTGGAACGTTTGCAGTGCTGGTCGTGGACGGGGAGGGCAAGTTCAAGACGACGAAGATCACGTGGAGCACCGGGGTGTCGAGCGTGGGCTACGCGAGCGACGTGTCGTTCTACTCGTCAGATGCGCTGATGGTGCGGCTGCGCGAGGGAGGCGTGAGCCTGCTGCGTATCCAAGGCACAGAGCAAGGTCGCCACCACGAACTCGATCACAGCAAAGAGGGCCTCGGCCTGGTCGTTGCGCCCGGGGCGAGGCGCCTCGTGTCTGCCCTCGTCCAGGGCGGCCTGGACATCGAGTTGGCCGACGATGCCCTCGACGGCTTGGACGAGCAGTCGATCTTGGACTACCTACCGATAAATCGGGGCGCTTCGAGCAAATGGGACGATGCGCTCACCAGCGAGATGAACGCCAAGGCTACCAGCGGTAGCCTTGGTGCCGCCGTGGACGCGGGTGCAATGCAGACCACCGCAGCAGCCACCGCTTCAGCTCCAGCTTCAGCCACGACCGCCACGACCACCACGATCACCACGACCACCAACCCGGCGATGGCCGAGCTGCTCAACTCGCGCGCAACGGACGACGCCGACAGCCCGCTCTACTCCCCGACGGGCCAGAGCTCGGTCGACCGCGCGGCCTTCCAGACTTCCATGAGAATCGACGCATCGACGGCCACGAGTGCTGGCACCAAAACTGCCGTCAACGCCGTCAATGCCGTCAAGAGCAAGTCGTCGGCAGTGACCTCAAAGGTGCTCAAGACGATCAGCACCATTGCGAAGGACAAGGACGCCACCAGCAACAAGTCGTCGTCCAAGGACCGGCGCGCCGACCTGGTATCCTCCGTACTCGTCCCACAAAGTCCCGCTGCCGTCTTGTCCCCGCGGCACGGTCTGAGCGTGTCACACGACCTGCGCGGCGTCTCCCCGATCGACGCCGTCCGACGCATCGCCCGCCTGCGGTATGCCGACCGCGCAGACCGGGCGTCGATCGACGCCGACTTTGGCACAAACTCTGATGATCCAGAACGTGATGACCCGGAACTCCTGCCAAGTCCTGCACGGCGCATGGCCGTCGCTGCGCGTATCGCCTGGGACGACAGGGCCTACGCCTTCTGGAAGGAGCTCGACGAGCTCCTCGGATCGACCTCGTCGTCGATGACCACGATGACCACGATGACCACGATGACCACGATGACCACGATGACCATGATCCAGGATCTGGCCAGTCACACGGCTGCCCTCGGGGAATTATCCAAGTGGCACGCAAATGCGGTCCTCGATGACCGCTCGATCGTCGAATTGGCAGTCATCGAGCTCATCTCACTTGGCGACGTCGAGGCCGCCGTCTCCCTGCTCTTAACGTCTCCGCCCGAGGACACGCCACACAATACCTTCTATCGAGACGCACTCTGTGCCCTCGGTCTCGCTTACTCCACGCTCTTCGACGAGAGCAGCCTCTTCTCCCAGGCCGCCCGCGTGATTGCCATCAACGCAGCCACCGGCCTCGACGACTCGCTCGTCTCCATCCCCATCCTCTACGCCATAGGCAAGTTCGCCGAGGTGTGCCAGACCCTGCAATCCGAAGACATGTGGCTCTGCGGTGCCGCACTGGCCGCGTGCAAACTCAGCGACGGGGCATCCGCCGGCCAGCTGAAGGCCGTGCTGCGTGCCCACTCGGAGCACCTCGCGCACAAGCGAGGCGCCGTCTGGGAGGGGGTCGGGGTGCTCATCGGCGGTGGCATGTACGATGACGCAGTCCAGCTCCTGCTGGGTCTCAAGAAGGAGGCAGAGGCCCGCGGGTTGATCGACGTGCTGGTCCACTACGGTCTACGCTCTATCGAGCAGCTTTCGATTTCGTGACTTTCCACCTCGCGACGTTTTAATCTATCACCCCACCCACTCGACGACGAGAGAGAGAAAGAAACATACATCGTCATCTAGGATCTAGGAGGGGCGATGCAGGCCTACTCTTTTTGGTGAGAACTTGGCGAGAACATCCCGCACCCCCCTTCTCCGCTCACCCTCCCCTCCCCCACCCACCCTCCCCCTCAGGATATACGACCGCGCGGGCACGACGCTCTTCTTCCACGAGTGGCAACCCCAAACGTCGAAGAAGGCGGTGACCAGCTTCGCGGAGCGCGCAAAGCTCGTCCAGGGCCTCATCTGGAGCCTCAAGTCCCTCTCGGCGACGATCGACCCGACGAGCACGACGAACAAGCAGATGGGAACGCCCATGCGGATCGGAGAGGGCTGCAGCTTCAAAAGCTTCACGTCTGACGACGACTACACGCTCCACATGATGGAGCTGCCGAGCGGCATCGTGTTTGCCTTGTTCACCGCGGTCGGCGTGGGCGACTTGAGAGATGTCATGCGGGACCTTTATCAGAACCTGTACGTCGAGCTCGTGGTAAAAAACCCCGAGTTTGTCGTGGGCAAGCCCTTCCAGTTCGACGCGTTCTTGCAGGGGCTGAACAAGCGGCTCATGGCCGTTCGGTTAGTCGGTTGAAGGAGCTCAACAAGCGGCTCATGGCCGTTGGGTTCGTCGGTTGAAGAATGAATCCTACAATACATGTATTTGAGTGACACACAGTCACGTCACGAGACGAGATGACTACCATTTTCAGGACTAGAATTCAAGATCACGTTGGGTCGGGGTGTTTCGCCTGCCCAGCTTGAGCCCGCTGGCGGTCGACGCGGCAATCGCGTCGATGCCTATCCCGCCGCTCTTGCGCGCCACCCGCTTCGTCGACGACCATTCCCGGTCTTCCAACAGCCGGGCCTCGATCGCACGCTTCGTGCTCTCCACGATCACGTCCAGGTCTTCGCCTTGAAGCACCCGTTTCAACTCGCCAAAGTCCTCCATCTCCTGCACGTCCTCGGCCAGACCCACGTACTTGCCCCCAACGTGGAGCTGCGGCAGCGTGTCAATGCAGTCAGACGCCGTGAGCATCGATATGCGATCGCTCGGCGTCGTCGTCGTGTCGTCCGACAGGTCGACGAGCCTGTACGAAACGCCGTGGGCGTTCAGGAGGTGGACGAGTCGACGCGTGTCAGAGTTGGCCTTGGCGCTGCCCGACGCGGACGAGGTGTACAGTACGATGTCTGACGCGGCGGCGGACCGAGAGGTGCTCGTGTCGTTCGTGTCGTTCGTGTCGTTCGTGTCGTTCGTGGTCGGCTGGTGGCCCTCCCTCTCTCCAACGGAATCCCGACTGCCGTCCGGATTGCCAACAACGTCGTCGCCGTCCCACTGCGGGGCGTTCGTTCTCCGCGGCGACGCCACGTCTGCTGCTTCTCCTTCGCGCATGTGTCACGTCGTACGTATATGTCGGTCGGTGTGGGCAAGGGAGAAGTTCAAAACTTTCCTTTCAACGACCGATCGCTTCGCAGCGAACGACACGGACGAACAGGCCTCCTCCTTCTTCCAGCAACAGCAGCAACGACCGGGACGATGAGATGATCAGAACAGGCTAACGCAGGCGGAACGGAAACGCCAGGCGGACACGGAACACCCACAAGCAGCGCTAACGAGAATGGAACAGCGCAAGGCCCAACGGGTCGTCGCTCGGAAGGCCTGGTGGCTGAGCTGCTCGTCGATGGTCCTCCTGATCGTCCAGGGAACGCTCATGTCGGTGGTCTTGAGGTACTCACGCGTATCGTCGACCTCGTCGACCGCCTCGTCGTCGTACCTGCCGAGCGTGTCGGTGGCCTTTGCCGAGGTCTTGAAGCTCGCGATATGCGTCGTGTACCTGGTGTTCTATCCGTCGAGTTACGACTCGCCGGAAGAACAGAGCAGCAACCTGCCGTTGCTGGCGAGCGCGCACGCGAGGCATACCGTGCGCGGCAGGCAGCTGCTGGGTCGGCGGCGGACCTCGATCTTTCGGGACAGCGTGCCCATGGCGTTGCCGGCGGCGATGTTCGTGATGCAGCAGGTGCTGCTCATTTGGTCGGCGACCTACCTCGACGCGGTGACGTACCAGATCTTCACGCAGGCGTTCAAGCTCGTCCCGACGGCGGTGTTTTCGAGGCTGTTGCTCGGGCAGCGGCTGCGGCCGTTGCAGTGGCTGTCGATCCCGACGCTCGCGCTGGGCGTGATGTGCATCACCGCCAATTCGAGCGCGAGCAGCGGTGGTAGTCAGGGCGGGCGTTCGACTGCGGCCGACCTCGACGACGACCTCGACCCGTCCTCGTCCCACCACTACTACTACCTGGCGATGCTGGCGTGCTCGGTCGCAGGACTCTCCTCGTCCTACGCTGGCGTCTACTTTGAACTGTACGTCAAGGGAAAACTGGCGGGGAGCCTGATCAAGCGGAACTTCCAGCTCGGCCTGTACGGCGTGCCGTTCTCCGTGCTCTACGCCCTCGCCCGAGACGGGAGCGTCATCCGGGCGCGGGGCCTGTTGGACGGGTTCTCGATGTCGGCCTGGGGCGTCGTCTTGCTCCAGGTCTTTGGAGGGTTCATCATCGCCCTGGTCGTCAAGTACTGCGATAACATCTTGAAGAATTTCGCGCTGGCCGGGAGCGTCATCCTGACGGTCGTCATCTCCATCCCGTTGTTCGGGCAATGGCCGAGCAGCTTTTTCCTCGCGGGCGTCAGCATCGTCCTGTTGTCGGTGTTCATGTACAGCGGCGGAATCGAGTCGATGGTGAACAGGCGCACGATCCTCGTGTGGGGGATTGGGGTGGTTTTCGTGGGGTGGGACTACTGGGTCGAGCGGCGCGCGCGGCAGCTGCAGCTCGAGGCGGTCGATCTCGTGAGGCTGCACGCCATTCGTGACAGCTACTCGTGACAGTCATTTTGTTTTTAAAACTGTGATCGTTCATTCCTGGAGCGGACTCGACTGGTGCTTGTTCCTCAGCTGGCCGCACGCCGCCGCCGCCTCGAGCCCCCGCGTGACGCGGACGCTGCATCTGATGCCGCTCCGCTCCAAGACGCCAACGAATCGCTGGACAGCGTTCTTGGAGGGACGTTTGAATTCCGACTCGTCGACCGGGTTCCACGGAATGAGGTTGACGTGCGAGCGCATGTTGTTGTATTTGCGCAGCAGCGCCGCGAGCTCCTCGGCGTGCTCGAGCCCGTCGTTCTCGCCCGCCAGCAGGCAGTACTCGAAGGTGACTCTCCGGCCGGTCGTCTCGAAGTAGCCGGCGCAATCGGCCATCAACGCGCGCAGTGGGTAGGCCTTGGCGCTGGGCACGATCTGCTCTCGCAGCTTTTGGTTTGGCGCGTGGATGGAAACGGCCAGAGTGGATTGGGTGTCGTAGCTCGCCAGGCGCATGATCGCGTTCGGGACGCCCACGGTGCTGATCGTAATGTGCCGGGCGCCGATACCCACCTCCGTGTTCAGGATCTCGTGCGCGCGCATGACCGACGGCACGTTGAGCAGCGGCTCCCCCATGCCCATGAAAACGATGTTCGTTACCCGCCTGCCGAACTGTTCTTGGACCAAGAGCACTTGGTCGACGATCTCGTGCGGCATGAGGTTGCGGGCGAACCCGCCCTTGCCCGTCGCGCAGAACGTGCACCGCATCGGGCAACCCACCTCGCTCGACACGCAGACAGTCAGCCTGTTGCCGTCGTTCTCGGGAATGCCCACCGTCTCGACAACGTACCCGTCGTGAAGCTTGAGTAGGTATTTGATGGTTCCGCAGCTGGACACGACTTTGTGGTGCAAGACAGAGCGACCGACAGTCACCCCCCTCGCTGCCAACGCCTCCTTCCACACTTTCGGGATGTTACCGATCTCGTCGACGCTGCGCACGCCCTTCCGATAGATGGCGTCCGTCAACTGCTTCGCTCTGTACTTCGGCTGTCCCGTCTCGACCGCGAGCGACTCGAGGTCCGCCGCCCGCTGGCCGAGGAGGACCTCGCGGGCGTTGATGCCCGCCTTGACGCCCAGCCGGGCGATCCGCTCGGCGTCTTGGAGTGCAATGTCGACCGCCGCGACGTCCGCCGTATCCCACCGGCCGTCGGTCACCGTGGGCGGACGCTCGATGAACGAAGGCGCGTCGGGCGTCGTCGCATTGACGTTGTTGCTCAGTGCATGCGTCTGCACGGCCCTGAACGAGCCCGTCGTCGTCCTGCCCAACAGCCGTGGTATAGATGACGATCCAAGTATCATCATCGTGTTCAGGATGTTGTGAGTGAGAAAGAAACCTAAAACGCGAGTTTCCTTTTCATGCGGTTTCGTCTTCCGTCTCCGGAACCTCCCCCTCTGCCACCCCCTCCCTCTCGCCCGTTGCCGGAAAGAACCACGCCTCGAGCTGTCGCATTAAATCGTTCAGCCGATCCTCTACGGCGACGATGTTTCTCGCCGGCTCCATGGGGAGGACCATCATCTGGACGCACACCAGTTCCGGCAGCTTGACGAGGAGCCGCACCAAGTGCTCGACGCCATAGACGTCGGCCGGCTTGGTCTCCCGCTTGCCACCGACCACCTCGTTGTAGGCAGCCAGCTCGGCGGGGTAGAGCAAGAATTGGTACAAGCTCTCGTTGAAGTAGGTCTTCAGCGACTCTGCAATGATGTTGACCGCGTCGGCGAGCGCGTCGTCCTGGATCACGTCGTCCTCGTTGAGCGCCTGCTTCCGCCACATCTCGACGATGTCAGCGACCGAATACGTCGACTTGTCCAATATCTTCGCCTGCTCCTGCGTCTGCTCGCGACTGCCACGCGTGGCACGCGCCCGTGCAGACGTCGTCGGCGCCCAGTCCTCGTCGTGGTCGTGGTCGTCGTCGTCATCGGTGGCTTTATAGTCCTCGTCGTCTCGGTCGACGTCCATATCCTCCTCCTCCTCCTCCTCCTCCGCCGCCGCCGCCTCCTCCTCCTCCGCCTCGTTCTCCTCAATCTTTTCGTTCTCCACCTTTTCGACCCTTCCGACCTTTTCGACGGCCCCCTGCCGCTTGCGAGGACGGACCGCCTCGACGTCCCACTTGACACACGCCCGCTCGTAGTCCTCCAGCAGGCACTTTTTCAGATTAACGGGTATACGCAGCCTGAGCCGCTCGGGCACCTTCTCGAGCTTCTCTTGGAGGGCCTTGTAATCGCGCGCCTGCCAGGCATGGTTACGCAGTTTCTCCACCTCCAACGTGTCCGCCGCATCCATGAGGTCTCTGCTGTACTTGTAGAGCTCGCTCTCGTCCATCACCGCTCCGTGCTCCTTGCCGTCCGAGTCCGTCCATGTCACTTCGTACGTGTACGTCGATACCGCTGCAGGGCCGTTGGGCGTGTCGACGGTGTCGTTGTTCTTCTGCGCCCGCATGACCAGGCCCTGGTAGAAGTAGAGGAGGGGTTCGCCTGTCTTGCCGTCGGTCTCGAAGTACGGCAAGCATACTTTCTGGCCCTTTTTGTACTTGGCCTTGTAGGTGTCTCGCCCGGACATGACGACTCGCGCTTGAAACGGCTCCCTCGTTCTCTCTACGTTCTCCACGGCTCGACAACGATCCACGAAACAAACAAATCCACGTGTTGTAATGACGCACTCGCCCTACCGACTGCCTGGATTAAAACTCTGGTTTACAGGGAAAACTCGTTCTGGACCCGTCCGACCAGTCCCGCGAGCTCCTCCGCACAACGCTCGAGCGCCTCAGACCCCTCCTTCAATACCCGCATCTCGGTCGCATACCGGCGCATCCCCCGTTCCTCCTCCTTCGTCATCCGGTGCGCTTTGAGCGGATCGGGCTCGGACGACGGCTGCGGGTCGTCAAACTGGTCGAGGATGGTCTGTGTCACCGTCCGCAGTGCGTCCTCGCCGTCGTCAACGAGCAGCCACCGGAACGCCGGCTCGCCCCTGAACCACTTCATCTGCCGGTGACTGTACTGCCTGGTCGATGCCTGTGTCAGGCTCGTCAGGTGCAGCACGTCGTCCGCCGTCACGGACTCGGCGCCGCCCCCGCCGGGCTTGGCGCGCTCCCACAGGAACCGTAAGATGTCCCGGTAGCCGATGCTCCGGCTGGCGCACGTCATCTGGTCGTCGTCCTCCACGCCGATGTAGTCCTGCAACTGGTCGTACGTCTCGGTCAACATGCCTTCGGTCATCATCAGCTCCACCCGGTAATCGATCCGACGGTAGAGCTCGACCCGGTCCCTGACGAGGAACCAACACCGAAAATCGTACGCCGCCCGCTCCTGTTGCCGGTCCAACTCCTTCAGCGTTTTCCCCGGACACTGCATCAGAATATCGAGCACCCGATGCATGCGATACCAGTTCATGCGCTCCTGCACCCGCAGCCGTTCGGCCGTCTCGGCGTCCCCCAGGGACGCCACCAGGCCCACCGCGAGGTCCCACCGCCGACCATTCTCATCAGCATTATTCGTATCGTCACCACCACCACCACCACCACCATCACCATTCGGACAATCGTCATTATCATCGTCCGCGACCCCCTCCCGCTCGAACAGCGCACGCAACGCGCGCTTGACGGCCGCCTCGGACTCTGGCGTCGCCACGGGCGTATTCGGCCTGCCTTGCGTCAGCCACCGCAGATACAACCCAGTGCCCCCGACCACGATCGGCGTCTTCCCCCGCCCGAGAATCTCCTCGATCAGCGCCTCTGCCATCCCGTGAAACATCCCAGCACTAAACTCCTCGCTGACGTCCAGGATATCGATACCGTGATGCGGCACCCCGTCCATCTCCGCCGCAGTCACCTTGGCCGTCCCCACGTCCAGCCCCCGATACACCTGCACCGAGTCTGCCGAGATGATCTCCCCGTCCAGCGCCTTGGCCAGCGCAATCGACGTCGCCGTCTTCCCCACGGCAGTCGGACCCGTCAGGACGAGCACCTTGGGCCGACGGGAGGCGATCGGGCCGGCGCGAGGCGATCGGGCCGGGCGCGCACTCGCACTCGCGCTCGCACTCGCATGCGCTGTCGTCGTTTCGTCCGTCGTCGTCGTTGCTTCCGCGCCAGTTCGGTCGGTCGCTTCGCCGCGTGGCACCGCGCCACTGGCACACATGGAACGTGATCGTTGTCCGAGTTCTCGTGGCAGTGTTCGCAGTGATGGTGAGATGCGCACGGCCAACCTCAACATCGTTCGAGTCTCCCCAAACGAACTTTTTCTCTCTCTCGCGACCGACGATGATCCTGGCACGTACACACGCGAGTCCGACCAGACCACGGTACGACGCCTACTGTCCACCCGGTTCCGGCGTGCGGCGGCGGTGGGGCGTCCGGGGCGTCCGGGGCGTCCGGGGCGTCCGGGGCGTCACGGTCACGGTGAACTCGGGCGGACCGGGTGGACTGGGACGGCCCTTCACCTCGACCTCGACCGTTCTTCGTGCTGCCCGGGCCGGCGGGGACGAGGTCGAACCCTTCTTCGGCCGGACCAGCACCGGCGGCAACAGCAGCGAGGACGGCGAGGACGAGGAGGGTATCAACGTCGATGTCAACGACGGCAGCCCCGCCCCGTCCTCGACCACGACCTCGACCACGACCTCGACCTCCACCTTCTTCCCCTCTCCCGCCTCCATCTCGTCCCCAAAATCTCGACCAACCGCCACCCCCCTCATCGAGTTCCGGAACGTCCACAAGTCCTTCGGTACCAAGCACATCCTGAACGGTGCGTCCTTCAACTCGATGGTTGTTACTTCGATGATGATGATGATGATGACCTGGACCCCTTCCGACTCGCGACGACGACTCGAGCTCACTCTCCTCCTCCTCCTCCTCCTCCTCCTCCTACCAGGCTGCTCCTTCTGCATCTACCCGGGCGAGTCTGTGGGCGTCATCGGCTCGTCGGGCACGGGCAAGTCCACCACCCTCCGTCTCGCTGCCGGCCTGCTCGAGCCGGACGCCGGCCAGATCCTGATCAAAGGCCGAGCGCGCCAGGGCCTGCTCTCCGACGACGACACCTCTGACAAGCTCAAGATCGGCCTGGTCTTCCAGTCTGGCGCCCTGTTCGACAGCCTGAGCGTCAAGGAAAACGTCGGCTTCATGCTCTACGAACACACCAGCCTTCCGGACGACGACATTGCCGCCGCCGTCGCCGACGCCCTGGCCAAGGTGGGCCTTTCCGGCGTCGAGGACCTGTACCCGTCCGAGTTATCCGGCGGCATGAAGAAACGCGTCGCGCTGGCCCGAGCCATCGTCCAAGACCCGTCGAGCAGCAACAGCGTCGAACAATGCATCATGTACGACGAACCCACCGCCGGACTCGACCCCGTCGCCAGCACGGTCGTCGAGGACCTCATACGCTCCATGCACGACCCCGCGTACCTGAACAACACGAACGAGAACGAGAACGAGAACGAGAACGACACCGGAACCGGAACAACGAGACGGGGAATCAAGCTCCAGGAGGGCTGCGGCGTCAGCAGCTACGTCGTCGTGACCCACCAACACAGCACCATCCGGCGCAGCGTCGACCGCATCATCTTCCTGAACAAAGGCCAGGTGGTCTGGGAAGGCACCGTGCGGGAGTTTGAAACCACCCAAGAACCCATCGTACGACAGTTCCGCGAGGGCAGCCTCGACGGCCCCATCGCATACGTCTAATGCAATGTACCGGTACTGTAACGTAAAAACGACAGACGACAGACGACAGACGACAGACGACAGATGACAGACGACAGCGGGGTAGCATTACACGTACATCATTCACTAGTCTGCGTGCTCTGCCCCACCCGCGACGCTGTGGCTCTGCGTCGCCACCCCCTTCCCGTCCCCCTTCCCGTCCCCCTTGTCCACAAACGCCTTGACCACATCTTCAAACGCCGGCACCTCCTTCAACGTCTCCGCCGCCATATACAGCCCTTTCCGCACAAACACAGTATACAACAGCCGCGCCCCGCAAAACCTCGGCATCACCAGCCACGAGATCACCCCACACTTCATCACCGAGTACAACGGCACCCACATCAGCACCGGCCACATCAGCGCCTCCAGCATATTCAATGAGACGTACACCACCCAGTAGGTCAGCCACTGCTCGTCATCCACCTTGCTCGTCTTGCTCTCGATCGCCTCGAACGACTTGAACGTGGGATAGATGACACCCAGGGTCAGCCTAGGAAGAAGGAAGCGGTATAGGGTGAGAGAGGAAGGAAGCGGTGCGCGAGAGAGGAAGGTGTGCGTGAGCGCGTTTTGGATTGGATTCGGATCGAGTTCATTCAAACTCGAGAACTCGGAGAGAATCGACGACGACGACGACGTAGACGACGACGTAGACGACTTCTCCGAGAATCGACGACGTACTGGTAGAGGCTGACCGTGCTCGTAAAGCCAGGGATGAGTCGGAGGAGGAGAGAGAGCATCGCGAATGTTTTTGGACTGGGGGGGGGCTCGGATGGACACACACACCTGTGGGTATCGGGAATCCTTGTGTGTGGGGGTTTACGCGCATTGACGCCTCTGTCTTTCCCTCGTCGTATTCACGCGGGTGCGGTGGAGTTTGGTCGTGGAGTTTGGTCGTGGAGTTTGGTCGTGGAGTTTGGTCGTGGAGTTTGGTCGGGTCGGAAACGCATGCCTGTCTGTCCATGGTGGCAGACGTCCGTATCAATGGCTTGGAGGCGCTGGTGGCGTCGACGGCACGTGGGGGTCACGGAGAGGAGGACGTCTCTACCGCTGTCTGTGGGGACGCGCTGGACCCGGACCAGGAGCTCCGGCTGGTTATCTGGGCGCTGACGTGTACGCACGCGGACGTCCCCGTGCTCTCCCAGAAGCGGTTCAGGATGCTGGCCAAGCAAGGGTTGTATCTACTGGATGTGCGGATGCGACGGTGGGTATTGATGGATTGTTTGTTTGACTGATTGATTGATTCACCTCGACCGACGTCGTCGCCGCCATTCTGACTCGCTCGCGCTCGCGCTCGTTTGTTTGCCAGGCTGTACGGTCTGTCGTGGGTGCCGACCTTTCTGCACATCTACATGTCGCTTGAGGATACGAGTTTGCATTTGTACGAGGCGTCGTTTGGGAAGATGGGGTGTGCGATGGCGGACCCGTCGATGCCGTTGCCGTTGAAGAGTCTGCTGTGGCGGATGGCGTTGTCGCATCGGCAGCCGACGGCGCAGAAGCAGAGTATCGTCGCATTTCTGAATCTGAATCAGACGGCGGTGGGGGCAGTCGAGACGTTGCGGTACATGTTGGAGGAGGATGGGGTCCTGGAAAGCTCGCTCATTCCGGTGCTGGCGGAGGAGCGGACGACGCGGGGGCGGTACGGGGAGGAGATTGCGGGGCTGTTGGATGGGTTCTATGGGGGGTTGGGGGGGATGGGGGTGGATGTGTGGCGGGTGGTGGGGCGGGTGGTCGGGGTGATGGGGTCGGGGACGGCGAGGCCCGGGGTCTTGGTGGCGTGTGCGAGGGCCGTGGTCGGTATGGCGGGCGGTGGGGTATCGGAGGGTGGGGTATCGGAGGGTGGGTATCGGGATCGGGATCGGGATCTTCGGGAGGGGATTTGTCGGGCGGGGAGGGCGCTGCAGCGGGTGGTGTTCGGGAGCAATTACGGAGCGGTGCGGTGTCACGATGCCATGATGCGGGTCGGACGGGTGGTGTTTTCGGGAGCGGGAGCGGATGATGGCGTTGGCCGCCTCCGTCTGGGACACCAGTCGTTGGTGGGGTACTTGGACACGGTGCCGGCGGGGCTCGTGGTGCGAGGGGGGGCGCTGCGCGAGGTGGCGACGAGGTTGGTGATGGACGCGGATTCGCGTGATCTTGTGGGGTCATCGGGGTTGTCGCTTGGGGTTGCGTTTCCTGCGGGGATGTGGCTCTGGTTGTATTTGCGTGGGGAGGCGGTGGAGGAAGCGGGCGGGGACGGGGACGGGGACGCGGCGGCAGAGGTGGATGCCGCCATGCAGGGCTTGGTCGAGGCGTCGTTCGCGGCTGAGGAAGGCACGGGGATCATCACGGCTTCCTGTCCGTCTGTCGTCCTGCCATGTGTGCGTCTGCTCCTGGAAGACGCAGGGTCGGCGGGGTCGAGGCCGCCGTCCCCAACGCCATCCCCATCCCAGCCGTCGTCGTCGTCGTCGTCGTCGCCGTGGTCGTCGTCGTCGCCGTCGTCGTCGTCGTCGCCGTCGTCGTCGTTTGCTCGACGGGTCGAGCGACTCGGTCTGGTGGACGCGTTTTGGAAGATGGCGTGTGGGTTTACGGGTGCTGCGTGCAGGCCCGCACGGTTTCCGGGCGTCGATATGGTCCGGCAGCTGATGCAGGACTCGCGAACGCAGATCGAGGAGGAGGGTCGTGAGTTTGCAGGCGACCTGGAGCAGTTCTTGCAGCGGTCGTGGCCATCGGAGCCGAAAAAAGCAGCCCATCCGTGGGTCGAGATGCGCGAGGGGCTGGCGACGCGGTGGGAGTTTGTCGCGGGAGTCGCCGCGGTGTTGAAGGACGGGTCGCACGCGGATGCGCTGCGCGTACAGCTGGTGGAGTGTCTTGGGCTGACCGAGACGGCGATCGACGAAGTGCTCGGGTGGGTCGGGGAGGAAGCTGAGAAGCTGAGCGACGCCGACTGGCACGCGGTGTTCGAAGTCTTGCTCTTCGACTTCCGCGTGCTCTCGCTGACGTTCGAGTCCCTGTCGACGCTGTCTACGATATCATCGGTATCGTCGGTATCGACTTCCTGCTCGTCGGCCTCCCCCTCCTCCTTGTCGTCAGCATCGCTGAAGACCGCCTTGGGCTACCTGGAGGCGGGCACCGCGCTCCTGGATCGGGGTCCGGGCACGCTGAACAAGAGCCTGCGTGGATGGTTCGACTGCAACATCTGGAGGACCGTGACCGCGTGTTGCGCCTTCCCAGACGCCCCCGAGACCAGCCGGAAGGTTGCCGGCCTGGCCGTCGCCGGGTTGACGAGGTCCCGAGACGGCGACCGGGTCATTGTGCTCATCATTCGCTGCCTACGGACGATTTTGCCGTCTTTAGTGGTCGCAAACGACGCTTCGACGGTGTCGAACGTGGCTTCGGCGCTGCTCGGCGTCGCGAGTTCCCACCGGCGGCGGCGGCTCGGCGTCACCGTGGCGATACTCACCACGCTGGTCCATCCGTGCCTCTTCATGGACACAACGACGCCCGAAATGCAAGACGTGGTGCATAAATCCGTCATGGGACTCGTCGAAGTGGCCAAGAGGTACCCGAGGCTGTTTGTGACGCTCTCGTCCCACCTGGCCGCCATGCTCCTCGGCTCGCCCGGCGAGCAGCGGCTGCAGTACATCGACGTGCTACAAGAGCTTGTCATGGGAGGATTCGAGACGGAAGAACAGGCGCTCGAGCTGCGGAGCGAGGTGCTCGACGGATCGCTCGCAGACGTCCTGTCGGCCGTCCCCATCGAGGTCGCCCGGGCCTATAGGCTCTCCGAGTGCGCTCCTCGGATCGCCACCCTCTGCTTGCTACACGAATGGGCGCACGGGGACCGCGATGGGAGCGAGGTGTGCCGGCGTCTCTGGGACAGGCTGCTGCAGGTCGCGAGGACCGACAAGGCCCTCTCCAAAGGCAACTACATGCACGGGGGGGCGTTGCACAAGCGCAAGCTGCGACTCTGGCAGGCCATTGCCACGCTGTGCCCCGTGGTGCCGGACGAGGACTTGGAGGACACGCTGGTCATCATGATGTCGTCGCTACGCGGTCACAACCACGCGTCCGTGCGCTACTACCAGGAGCTCATCGCCCTCTCGCTCGTGCTCCGACGGCCGTCGCTCCTCGAGAAACGCGTGTTCCCGGCTCTGGCCGACTACTCGTCGCAACGCCGCGACGACCTCGCGAGCGTCTTTTGCATCGTCGCGGTCACGCTGGACAACCTGCGAGAGCGCGGTGACCCGAGCTACCGGGACATGGTGACCGCGTCGATCGAGCACATACTGCCGTGGACGGGCGCCTTCCCGCACGGGGCGAGGACGTTCTCGCAGATCATCATGTCCGACATCCTGCAGCGCGCCGAGCGGGACGGCGTCCGTCTCGACGGGAACATGCGCCGCCTCGGCCAATTCTTTCGGTCAAACGACGACCTCCGAAGGATGCTGGCTGCAATGGGCATGCCCGAGGGCGCCATCCCGCCGGTGCGGATCGACAAGGCGCTCCATCCGACGGGCATCGTCAAGTCCGAGGGCTACACGCTCATTTCGCGCGACTTTGAGCCTCGGAGAAGCAAGTACACGAACGTGGAAAACACGCCGATGAGCCTGGTGGGTACTGAAGACGACGACCTCGAACCGATACGCTCGCCCGATGATCGCCCGATGATCGCCCTCTCACCACTCCGTCGCCCTCGCTCGTTCGGCTCCAGGTGGAACGCATGGTCGAGTTTTTGCAGGAACGCCGCGTGGAAACGCGGACCATGCAAAGCGACATCATGTCGCAGGTCGCAAGCGAGAATGCTGTGTTGGGATGCGCGTACGAGGAGGCGGATGGCGCGCGGGAGGGCACTGCCGGTCGCACCGGCCGGCGTGCGAACGACGCGAACGACGCAAACTGGCAGCGCAAGATCACGTACGATTGGAGTGGCGCCCTGGGTCTGGACATTGTCGGCGACAAGGCCGTCGGCTCCGACGTCAAGATAGACCAGCTCGAGCGCGCGGTCGGCAACACCGACCGGCCGCCGGACATCCACGGCATCCACGGCATCCACGACAGCGGCAGGTCCATAATTGTCGTCGCCTCGTACATCGATAAGGTCCCCAACCTTGCCGGACTGTGCAGGACGTGTGAGATCTTCCAGGCCCAAGCGCTGGTCGTGGACGACACAACGGTGAAAGAACACCCCGATTTCCATACAATCTCGGTGTCGGCCGACACCTGGGTGCAGATGGAGGAGGTCAAGAGCGACGACATCGTCGCGTGGCTCCGGGGAATGAAGCGCGACGGGGGATGGAGCCTGGTCGGCTTGGAGCAGACGGACGACAGCGTCAGCCTGCCCGAGTTCGAGTTCCCCGACAGGACGATCTTGGTACTCGGGGCGGAGAAAGAAGGAATCCCGATGGACGTCCTCCGGCTCCTCGACGCGACGGTCGAGATCCCGCAGCTCGGCATCATTCGGTGAGTGTTGTTGTACGACCGCGCGCCCAGAGGGACACTACTCGTATTCTCACCCTCGCTTCGCTCGTTCGCCAGGTCTCTGAACGTGCACGTATCAGCCGCGCTGGCCATCTACTCATTCCGAGCGCGCGAGTGGGCAAGCGGGTAGGCGATGCATCGATCATTGTTGCCGTGCTGCCTACAGTCCGACAGTCCGACAGTCGTCGGCGCCCTTTTCATGACTTCTGACGTCCATTTGCATGTGTAATGATTGCAACGTTACGGACTCATGGGCTGCTGACCGCCCAGACTACACACGCTTCGCCGCTTCCGCTTCTTCATCCCCCGGGCCCCGCTCACCCTCAATGGACTCAGACTCAACTCCCGCTTCCCTGCGCCGCTCTCCCGCATGACCTCCCCTACGTCACACTCGTCCCCCGCCCACCCATAGAACGCCACCGCCTGCGCCCTCGAATACACCCCCTGCGGCACGTGATACCTCGCCCAGTTCCCGCTCCCCGTCCGCTCCAGCAACCGCTCCTCGAAAAGAGACACGAGAGCCACGTCGAACAGCCCCTTCATGCGCGACGCCTTCAGGTCGGCCAGGACCACCTTTTTCAAGTCCAGGTGTGTTGTCCGGCTTGTTGTTGGCGAACGAGCGAAGCGCGTAGCGCGAGTGAGCGTCTGAGCGTCGAGTCTGGGCGTGCGAAGAGCGAGCGTCGAGTCTGGGCGTGCGAAGAGCGAGCGTCGGTCGAGCTCAATACCCACCTTGATCCCGAAGACTCGAGCACGAGGCGCAAAATCCGCGATCGCAGGTCGCAGATCGTGACATCTGCGGCATTTCCATACGGATACGGATACGCCTGTGACGTCGTCGTGGAGGAGGTCGTGCCGTTCGAGGGCTGGGCGAACATCGCAATTCCGAACCGTTTCTCAGGAAGAGGGGCCTTCAACGGCAATTCTGGACTCGTTTCTTCGTGGACAACCGCCCGGCGCTCCCAGGGAACCAATCTCGAGACTGGGTACAGGAATGGACAGCGCGGGGAAGCCAGTCAATTCAATTTGGGACGATGGCTCTGTGCTTTCGAGGCAAAAGGGAAAAACGTTCCCGGGAAGACCCTGATACGCCGTCCATCTCGACCCACCTCTCTTCTCGATCTCGAAGCTCGAATTCTCCGTCTGGTATTCATACCTATACGTCGCCCGGTAGGAAGGGCGGCGTATTTCTTCTCCTGATTTGACGCGTTTGGATCGGATACCATGCGGGCGTGTGCCAATATCCTTGCGGGGATCACGTCCCTGTGCATCTCTCTCCTCGCGCTCTTCCTGGTCATCTGGGTGAGCGTCAAGCTCACGGATATCACGTTCAACGGGCTGGACTACGAGTTCCAGTGCCTGCTCGGCACGAACGAGAATCGGTACACGTTTACGAGCAACAACTGTCTCATGCTGCAGATTCTGTCGGGGCTGACGATCGGGGTGGGTTTTGTGATCGGTATTATCCAGTGTTTCACGTGCAATCTGTGTGGGCTGGGCGGGGTGCTGGACGGGCTGTTTGCGTTGTTGGGGGCGGGGGCGTGGGGGTACGCGGCGGGGGTGTTGCAGACGGCGGTGGACTCGAACGGGAACCTGGCGGGCGAGTTGGAGGCGAACCAGAATCCGGATATCGTGAATACTGCGTTGAATGCGGCGATGTCGGCGGCGGGGGTGGGTGCGGGCGAGCTGGGGGGCGATTACGACACGGTGCTGAGCCAGAGGACGACGACTGGTATCCTGGCGTGGGTCGAGTTTGGTTTGTTCTGTTTCCTGCTGTTGCTGACGTTGCTGAAGTGCTGTCCCGGGCGGCACAAGTAGGGCGGGGTGTAAGAAATGGTTGGGTTAAAAACACGGGTGTACAAAATTGGGTAGAACATCATGAGTTGTAGTAGTAGTAGTGGTAGTAGACGTGAAGACGAGGGGGCGATGCCGGCAATCAGCGAGCGGTATCGCCTTGGTTGATATCGCCGTGGTCGTGGGGATCTTCGCAACTGTGATCGCCATTGGCGCCGTTGCTCGGGTGGCACGGGTGGTGGTGGTCCTTTTCGACTCCCCCGGGGTGCTCGTACTTGTTCTCCATGGCCAGTTTGATCTTCTCGGCGGCGATTTCGTTGACCTTGATCACGTCGATCTTGTCGATCGAGTCTCGGATCTGCAGGAGCTTGCGCGACACGCCGGCACCCTCGTCGACCACCGGCGGCGTTGAATCCAAGACCTCGTCGACCACCGTCGAGTCATCAGACACGGAGTAGGTATCGTCGGAGTAGGCATCGTCGTCGTCGTCGATCCTGTCTTCCTTGGGGGGCCTCTCGAGCTTCAACAGCTGTCCCGGCGCTTCGTGCTTGAGTTTCTCGAGATTGCCTTCCTTGGTGGTGAGCTCACTGGTGACCTCCCTGCCAGACAGGATCCTGCCGTCGACGACGGCGACGCTGGCGGCGAGGAAGGCAGCGAGGAGGGGCTTATAGACCATTTTCGCCTGCAGGGTGGGTGCGAACGAGCAGTCAGCGGGAGGGCCGGTGGTGAACGTTCACCGCGACACCTGGCGTTCACCTGGCGCCATGTGAACGCCGGTGTCGGAGAGTGGCATTACCCCCGAGCGCGCGCTCGGTGGCCTCTTGTATGCGTTTCATGATAGCGAGAGCACGGAATGTGGACGAGGACGGCGTGGGGAGCGCGAAACGACCAAGACATGCGGCTAATGAATGTGTCGGTTGATCGCTTCGTTGCTCAACGTACGTTCCCGGCTATTTGGTATAGAGTGAATTCACTTCGAAGTGAATGAGGATATTCGATAGGCGGAAAAATACGAATAATAAATGACGTCATGGAGGAGGCAATACTGCAAAGGGGCAATTGCTCACACCCATGGCGCTGGTTCCGCCCACCCCGTTGGCAACCACGGTGGCGTACACGTTCGGGTACGAGGACGTCACCGTCACGGTGAATGGTCCCGACGTGCACGAAATCGTTGCAGGAGAAGTCTGCGGATTCGTATCTGGGCAGTTGGTGGGATTGTTTGCGACCGTCGTGGTTGCCAAGGTGGAGCCACCACCCGAGACCACCAGATTCACCGTGAACGATGACGCGGCGCAAGCGTACGGGGATACGCTGGGTTTCACCATCCTCCACGTGACCGTCGCCGTCCCAACTGAGGAAGTCCCAGCGACCAAGGTGGGCATCCCGGGTGCGTTGCAGCAATACATGTTGCTCCCACTCCCATCCCCACAAACGTTTCCTGCCGGTATCGGACAGTCGGAGTCCGAGGTGCAGCACCTGGCAAACGAGCGAAGCGCGTAGCGCGAGTGAGAGAGTGAGGGAGCCAGGGGGTTCGAACGCCAGGCGGTCGAGATCAATACCCACCTGCCACCCCCAGGGCAGAGGTAGCAACCTGCGGCTTTCAACGAGGGCGACAGGGGCGGCGTCGGCACGCCCTTCGAGTTGTTCGATATCCACGCCGTTGCAGCCTCCCCGAAATCCTGGCAGTCAGAGACCGAGCTGGCGTCCCACGAGCTCAGATCTCGGTTGAAACCCACGTTGAAATAGAACTGGCGAGCGAGCGAAGCGTGAAGCTCGAGTGAGAGTCGGGGCGTGCGAAGAGCGAAGAGCGAAGAGCGAAGAGCGCCGAGCGAGCCGACACCGAGGGCAATACGCGCCATCTCCCTCATGTTGGTCACCGAGCTCGTATCCCAGCTCCTCACGTCCGGGTTAAAATACGTTGGACTGTACGGGACAGGCCCACAGTTCCCAGTCGTGCAGCGCAGCAATTGGTACATGCTCGTGACGCCCGACGTGCAGCTCTTCGACAGGCCATCGTTGTCAGGCGGAGAGGTGCTAGCGAGCGCCTGCAGGCGAACGAGCGAAGCGCGTAGCGCGCGAGTGAGAGAGTCAGGGCATGCAAACGCCCGTGGGATGAGGTCAACTACCCACCTGCAGTTGAGCGAGATTGCGCTTGGTGTACGTGATCCCGTTCACGACGCCCGTCGCGAGGTTGGCCGCGTTTGGGCACCGCACCGTGACGCCGTTGGGGTCCAGGTAGAAGTCTGGCGGGGGCGGGGGCGGGACCGGCGTCTGGACGACGATCGGAAACACCGACGGCGATGGTTCCGGCGATGGTTCCGGCGATGGTTCCGGCGACGGCGATGGCTCCGGCGACGGCTCCGGCGAGGGCGTCGGGGGCGGGTCTTCCGGGTCATAAATGTACTCGTTGACCGCAATCGTCTTCGTCTCGTCACCAAATGTCGCGGTCGACAACGCGGCGATTCCATCCGTACCTTGTTCGACCTCGACGGGGTTGGTGGTTGCGAAGTTGATCGTCGAGTTGGCGACGATGCCCGCTGACTGGGACATGCGCCGACGGTTGCTCGCTGGTGGCGACGTCGATGACTCGAGAGGCTTGACCCTGGTCACCTGACAGGTCGGGTTTCCCGGAAAATCTGCAGTCGTCAACAGCGTCAGACAGAGGTTCTGCCTCTTGTCGGGGCCGAAGCTCTCCACCGTCTCGTTCGCATACGCCAACGCGACGTTGACCTGCCAGCCGGCCTCGGTCAGGTCCTCGGGGAAACCAGGCGGGAGCTTGGGCGGGATCTTTGGCGGGACGATCCGCTCGAACAGGTTGAAACGCCACTTCGTTGAGACGGCATCGGACTCGCTTCCGAGCGGGGCCCTGAGATAGAGCATCGGCACCGTTGCGTCGGCCGAACCCCCACCTCCCAGAACCCGGTTGCAAAGCTCGTCGACAATCTGCCACGAGCCATCCCGACTCGAGAACGGAATGCTCCACGATAGCAAATTTCTCTTCGACAGCCTCACGGACCTGGAGCCGCAGTCGGGCGAGTACGACAGCTTGTCGCCGCTCGGCGTCGTGCCGTTCGGGCTGAGGACATACGGCTGGGATGCGGTGTCTGAGTAGACAACCTTCCAGAAATCGGGCTTGCGTCGCAGCAGGACGTCACCTGGCGAACGAACGACGGAGTGAGGGGCAAGCGGGGCAAGTCTCGAGCGATATCAGGGGACGAACCCGTCTCGTCATCGAATCCGAGATATTTCGCGCGACCGGCGTTTTCC
>Ga0181582_10000457_pt1 | contig 29187 bp, 20 predicted proteins | sample 071ome_32_FD_132438 | JGI IMG/M metagenome (GOLD analysis project Ga0181582, IMG submission 132438) | Coastal salt marsh microbial communities from the Groves Creek Marsh, Skidaway Island, Georgia - 071405AT metaG (megahit assembly) | ecosystem: Environmental > Aquatic > Marine > Intertidal...
GCCCCCACGGGGGCCTGGGGCGGGTTTCGAGGGCCCCGGGGGGTTTCTGGCGCGGGGGGGGGACGGCGCCCTGGGGGGGGGGGGGGCGCCAAGGGTGCCTCTTGGGGCGAGACGCCGGTGCCGGCGGCCCGCGGTGCGTCGCAGCGCGCACACGGCACGACGCGCGCAGGTTCGTGGGGAAATCTCGCGAGACGCCGCGGATCGATGCGGCGGACGGTCTAGGGAGGGGGAAGCGGGGCGTCGAGGTCGTCGCGCTGGCCTGAGGGCCCCCGCCGGAGCGCGGCGACCACAGTGCGGTGCGAGGTAAGATCTCCGTCAGCGCACCTCCTTGGTCCAGTCGGGCTTGTGCTTCTCGAGGCAGTCGAAGAAGGCGTCGCGGCTGACGTAGCACGAAGCACGAGCTGGGCGAAGGGGGGGGGCTCCTCCCTCTCCAGGCATCGTCCAGGCGACGGTGCAGCGGCAAGCGAGACACGGGACGCGGCGGTGGAGTGGTACAGCTGAGAAGAGGTGGGGGCGTTTATGGGGACGGGGCGCCCGGTGACCGTGGGGGGACGGCCCAGCCCAGTCTCACCCCTGCCTCAGCACCCCGGCCCAGGAGACCTGCACCTCGGCCGTAAGAACGACGAGGCGCGACGACGCGCACAGCTTGCTGCTCAAATGGCGCCCTCCGCCTCCGACAGTTCCAGGATCCATACCACCGCATACACGCGAGCTCGCAGCGACCCTACGAGCGCAGCCGACCATCGACTTGATACCGACTGAGGACTAGACGCGATGTACGGCCAGGGCGGCTACAACTACGGCGGCCAGGGTGGAGGCTACGGGTATGATGTGAGTGACGCTCCCAGAGAGACCTCCCGGCAGCCATCGTGCTCTCAAGAGGGCGGATGGCCCGATCATCCGGGTGCCCGCCAAGCACCCTGAGGGCCCATATTTCCGCGCCCGCTGGTTTCCATACCATGTTAATCCCCCCCGTGCGACCGATCGCGTTTATGGAGCGGGATTATGTGACGAATCTGCGTACTTCACGATGGAGTGCGCCTCCCCGGGAAACTCTGCTCCCCACGCGAGGGCCCGTGACGACACTTGATTCCAGCGTTACCGAGCAATGAGGCTCTTTTCCTTTGGTGTTTGCGGGAAACTCGAGACGCCATCGCCACGCTACTTTCGCCGCGTCTCTAGTATATCTCACGTTGGGCCGTACGCGGCCGTATGCCGCCAAGCGGCCCTCGCCATCTCCCACCGCGATCCCCGCCCCTTCCGGGCGATTCCCTGCCTTAAGATCCACTGCTCCAAGCATAATTGCGTCAATCTCCTATTTCGCAGCAGGGCATGCAGGGGGGTGGCGGCTATGGGGGGTACGGCGGGCCGAGTGGTGGCTACGGCTACGGCGGTGAGTTGTCCCCGGATTGCCCCCCCCCCCCACCCCGACGGGGCCGGCAGGGCGCCACGAGAGCCTCGCCCCGGGGAGCCCACACGGTTCCCTCCACCTCACGCCCCCCTACCCCACCCCCCGGGACCCCGCGCGCAGCCCCTCCGGGTCCCAGCATGGGCGGCGGGTACGGGGGCCCGGCAGGGCCCATGGGGGCCCAGCGGCCCGGCTACGGGGCGAGCGCGGACCCGTACCGGACCATTTACGTCGGCGGTCTGAGCAGCGAGATCACGGAGGAGTGGCTCCAGTACCTCTTCGCCAACTGCGGCGAGATCCGCCAGATCCGCATAGCCGGCTCCCCCGACTACGCCACGCGCTTCGCCTTCATCGAGTACGCGGAGGGGGAGCAGGCGCGGTACGCGGTGAGCCTGATGGACGGGATGGACATCGGGAACCCGCACGTGGCCGTGGGGCCGCTCAAGGTGTCCATGGCCAAGACGGGGCCCGGCGGCGCTGGTGGCCCCGGCGGGGGCGGGGGCGGGGGCGAGGGCCCCGCCCGCAGCATCCGCATGCCCGACGACGTGGGCGGGGACCGCACGAGCCGGACGATCCACATCTCTGGCCTCGGCGACGAGACCACAGAGCTCGACCTCGTCGCTCTCTTCAGCGACCAGGCCGGCAAGGTCGCCGCCGTCCGCCGGGCCCAGCGCTTCGCGTGGGTCGAGTTCTTCGACCCGGGCTGCGCCCACCGCGCCGTCACCCTCGACGGCACCGTGCTCGGCTCCGGCGCCCTCCGCCTCGCCATGTCCAAGGTGCGCCGCCCCGCGGGCCCTCACGCCCGCCGCCCCTCTCCCCCGATCCCTCCCTCTCCTCCGGACCCCGCCCCCTCCTCCCGACCCCGACCCCCTCTCCGTCCCCTGCAGACCCCCATCCACAACGCCGGGTGGGTCCACGACGAGATGAGGGCTCAGCTGGGCATGCCCGCCGCCGGGGGACCGGGCGCTCCGGCGCCGTCCGCGCAGGGGGGCTCCTACTCGGGCGCCGGGCCGCAGGCCCCCCCGGGCCCTCCCGGCCCCCCCGGCCCCCCTGGCCCCCCTGGCCCCCCGCAGCTGCAGCAGTCGCAGCAGCCCTCGGCGGGGGGCGCCCCGTACGGGACGGTGGGGGAAGGCGCGCCGGCCGACATGCCCTCGGGTGGCTTCGGCGCGCCCGGCGCCCCGGCCGCCTCGGGCGGCTTCGGCGGCGCCCCCGGGCCGGCGCCCCCCGGCCCGCCTGGTCCCCCGAGCGGTGGCGCCGGGGGCTACGGCGGGGCCTTCTGAGGGCCCGTCCGGGTGCCCCCTCTGCGTTCCCCTCACTCTAGCTCCCTTGAATCGCCAGGGGACGCCAGGACGCCACGCATATGCTTGGTGCGTCCGACACGTGCCGATGGGCCCTCGGCAGGGTCTGCCATCATGGCAGACTCCTGTCCCCGAAGAGTGAGCTCCCGGCGAGCCCGCCCCTTGCGACATGAAGCACCAACAGATCGATGCAAAACGGTACAGTCGGGAGATAGATCATCCAACGCGGCAGCGACCAACGGAACGCTTTTCCCTCCCCCTCGGCGGTGAACGTCTACCCGCGGAACCTATATCGAGAGCCTCGAACCGGAAAGCGGTAGGATAGGGCGGTTCCGACCGGTCCAATGGACCTGGATTGCTAGAGGATGTCACCATCTAGGTGCGCGTGTGCACGACGTTCCCTTCACCCACTTAGCACGAAGTGGGGGGGGCACGGAAGGCCCCGAGTCTTGAAATCACGGCCGTTAACAGCGCGCACTACAGTCTTGACACGTTTTAGCGTATTGAGGCAGTGAATCGAATCCCTGTTGCCGCAGAAACGACGGAAGCACCGGGGGCAGGGCTAGCCAGCGCACCCTGCTCCCTCGGTCCTTCGTGCCACCGCGCGGTGACGAGGAAGAGAGCAGGTGACATTATGTGACCGTCATCTCGTCACAAATCTGATATTATGCCAGCATGGGCCTACATATCCCGGAAGGGGGGCGATATTGCACGAGGGCGCAGCCCAGAGGTTTTCCACTTACCCCGGGGAAAGGTGCCCCCCCCATGACCCCCAACTGGGTTCGGGGGGCGGGTCGATCTCGCGAAAGGAACCGTTCGGGACTAACCCAGCTCTTCCTCCAGGCGCACGATGAATTACTCGCGCGCGCTTCACGTTGACTTGCCCCTTCCTCTCCCCCGGCACCCCTCCGAAGACGGACCCCCGCCCCGACTCCTCGCACCCACGCCCCTCCATGCAGTGGCACGGCGGGCACGTCGCCACCGAAGTATCCTAGCGTCATGAAACGAGGGGTGAGTTTCGTCACGGACAGGAAGCCCTCGGGGAGCCTCCCTCTCGCGGGAGCGACGGGGTCCCCCAACCCCCTCGTGAGGGCGCGGTCCCTCTCCCGCCGGCAGCCGTCCGTCGTGGGCGGCAGGCAGCTAAGCGTCAACTCCTCGCACGAGGGCTCCAGCTCAGCCGGCACGGGCCGCGTGAGCTCCCGGGTGTTCAGCACGTCCATGCGGGAGGGAACCCGCACACGCGGGGCCCGGTTCGTGAATGGGGTGTTCAACCCGGCGCTGTGGGACCTCCAGGGCCCCGAGCTCGGCTGTGAGGCCATGGGCCCGGAGATGCGCGAGCGATACTTCTTCGGCAACCTCAAGGCCGCCGGGGAGGAGATGCGGGCCCGCGTCGACATTAATGGGTACTTGGAGAAGGCGCGGGGGGCCGGTGGAGGGGCCAGTGGGGCGGTGAGCAAGGGGGAGGTGCGGAGGCTGGCGGAGCGCCTGGCATACGGCGACCTGCCGCTGGAGGGCGAAGTCGACGAGTACGAGGCCGTCGAGCTGCCGATGGTGTCGCCGTCGTGCCCCGACGAGTTCCGCGCCGCCTGCGTGGCTGTCGGCGGGGCAGGGGCCGACGGGCACCCGGGGATGTCAATGGAGCTCTTCACCACGATCAAGGTGCTCGACTCGAGCCCCGAGACGAGAGTTTTGATGGTGGAGCACAAGCGCACCCTGACCCAGGCCGTCGTCAAGGTATACCACAAGGAGAACATGGGGGCCAACTCGGAGTACGCCATCCGTCGGATGATCAAGCTCCACGCGGCCCTGGACCACCGGTCCATCACGCCCCTGTGGATGGCCTGGGAGGACGTCGAGTGTATCTACACCTGCTGCGAGTACATCAGCGGCGGGAGCCTCCGGGACGTCCTGCACACGTACGGCGGGCGTCTCGCTGAGGACCATGTCCGGGACCGCGTGATGGCGCCCCTCCTGCAGGCTGCCTTCCTCCTGCACGAGGGCGGGTACTTGCACCGGGACCTCAAGCCCGACAACATCCTCCTCAATTGTGCCGGGGAGGTCATGATCACGGACTTCGACTTTTTCATGAACAAGAACGTCGAACGACCCAACATGTTCAACGGGACCCTCCACTACATGCCCCCCGAGATGTTCGACCACAGCCTGGCGTACGACACGGGGGTCGACGTCTGGACGCTGGCGTGCACCGCGTACGAGTGCCTGACGGGCGCGGCGCCCTTCAAGCGGGCCACCGAGCCGCTGACGATCAACGCGATCGACGCCGGTGTCGTCACCTTCCCTGCCGACATCCCGCTCAGCGATGAGGCGCAGGACTGGCTCCTCGCGGCGCTCATCCGCTGCCCCGCGGAGCGCCCGGGGGTCCTCGAGCTCCTGAGGCATCCGTGGATGCGGCAGGCCTCGGAGTCCTTCCTGTCCCTCCTCCCCTCCCGCGGCCCGCGGGTGAACGGGTACCAAGCAGACATCCTCGTCCTCGACGCCGTGAACGCCATCACGGCGCGAGCGGGGGCCGCCAAGGAGGGGGAGGTCGCGGCGGGAAGGCAGCTGCTGTCGTTCCTTCAGGCAGCGGGGCACCTCGTCGCCGGCGGGGAGGACGTGGCGGACCGGACAAAGGTCGAGCGGCTCATGCGCCTCTGCAACCTGGGCCCGGCCGAGCGCCGGGCCGCCTACGGCGAGGGGTCCGGACCGGGGCCGGACCTCGCCTCTCCCCCGGCGTGGGAAAGGGACGCGGCGTCGAGTGGCGGGGTCGCGAGCCCCGCGAGGGGGGAAGCCAGCGGCGGGTCGCGGGGCGCGAGCGGCGGGTTGCCGGATGCGCGGCTGGGACGGTCGGGTCCGCGGCGGAGCCAGAACGGAACAGGCGTGGAGGAGCCCCGGCGGCGGGTCTCCTTCGCGACCGGCGCTCAGTTCGACAGCGCCGCGGGCGGGGCGGAGGGGCAGACCCCTGCCGGGATCTCCGGGCGCGCCAGGTCCCTGGAGGGCCGCCTGCTGCTGGCAGAGCTGGCGGGCGACCCGGGCAGGTCGCTCAGGGACCAGCTGGGGAGCGTGCTGAAGAAAGCGTCGTCCACCCTGCCGACGCTGACCAGGGGGCGGGAGCAGAGCCGCCCGGAGAGCGACGCCAGGAGCGACGCCCGGAGCGGGCCACGCAGCGGGACCCGCAGCCACGGGAGCCACGATGAGGGCGGGGGGCTCTGGGACGTCGGGACGGCCATGGGCGCGGACATGGCCCGCCGCGCCCGGGGGCGTGGGGGGGGCCTGGCCGCCCTGCCGCTGGGGGACCTGGCACACGAGCGCGTCCGGCCGCTGGGCACGTCGGCCAGGGTGGAGGGGGATGAGCGGGGCAGCATGACGGTCAGCGCCCTGGTGGGGGGCAGGACCCGCTCCGTCGCGCGCTCGGCCCGGGAGACGACCAGGAACCACGCGGATCTATTCGCCAAGAGGCGTGCCCCCGACGCCAGGGCGGCCCGGTGACCCGAGCCCCGCCCCGGGGGCTTGGGCGGGGAGCCCGGCGGCGACGCTGGCCTCGGGCCCCCGCCCCTGGGCGCCCCGGCGTTCGCGGCACGCTGTGGATGAGAGGGCGCCGGGCGGCGAGAGTGCAAGGGGCGCTAGGGGTTGAACCACAGGCGCCGGGGCGGCTACTGCCCGGACCAGATGAGCCCCGGCTACGGCCCGGGCCAGATGAGCCCCGGCTACGGCCCGGGCCAGATGAGCCCCGGCTACGGCCCGGACCAGATGAGCCCGCTGCCCCCCGCCCCCCCCGGCCCCCCGCCCGGGATAGCTCCGAGGGAGATGCGCCAGAGGTCGAGCACGATGGTGCAGAGCATCCCGGCCGCCAGGGCGTCGAGGGCGCAGTCCGCGGCCGTCCACCGCCGGGCGCCCCGGGACGTGTCCTCGTCGATGCGGTAGAACATCGGGAAGCTGACGAAGAAGTAGATGGCGTAAAACAGGCTCCCCACCGTGTACATGGCGCCCTTGTCCTGGTGCGTGTAGTACGGGAAGTTGGAGATGGTCCAGGTCTCGAGGAAGGCGAGGACGTAGGCGAGGAGGAAGACGACGGCGCCGACGGCCGCGCGCTGGCGGGCCACGGACTTGCCCCGGGAGCGCAGGTGCGTCTGGACCTTGCGCATGAGGAGGTTGGCGGCGACGTGGTAGAAGGCAAAGTAGCCGTGGGTGCAGAGGTACATGGAGAAGGGGACGTTGTTGAGGCGCTGGTACTCGGACGGGAAGGTGTAGTCGGCGCCGAGGAGCTGGTAGAAGTAGTGGGTCCAGAAGTAGTTGCCGATGAACGAGTAGACCCCGATCCAGACGTTGGCCTTGACCCACCACCGCTCGTGCCACGGGCGCGCGCGCTCCGCGCCTCCCTGGAGCCACCACGGGAGGGCCGCGCAGGGGAGGGCGATGCCCAGGCCCACGAGCATGTAGCTCAGCGAGTCCATGCTGTCGTAGAGCTTGAAGGGCACGATGACGCCCAGCAGCCAGATCTGCCAGAAGGGCGAGTAGAAGAGCCACACCAGCTCCCCGAACCGCTTCGAGGGGTCCTTCGCGAGCCACCGGGAGTCTGCGCCGGGGGGAGGGCGGGGCGGGCGCGGCTCGCGCGGTTGCGGGTAGGGCACGTACGGATGCATCCGAAAAAGGAGCGCGATCTGCTCACCGACGTCATCGTGCCGCGTCGTCTTGCGCGAGAGGCGGGAGGGAGTCTTGGGCTGGGTGGGGTCTCCATCCGGGACGACCCCCGACATCCGCCTGGTGAGCACCATGTCCGGGAGGGTGTCCGCGCCGAGATGTGCGAACTTGGGGGGGGGGGCGACGCACCACGGGCCTCGTCTCCTCGCGGGGGGGCTCCAAGCCGCTTGGCGCCCGCCCGGGCTGCTGGAAACGTCAACTCAACTCTTGAGTGGAGTTACTCTAGCCAAAACCCGTGCCCTCCTCTTCTCATTCGAGGCGCCCTTCCGTCTGGGTGTGTGTTATTCGACGCGTTTATTGGTATGTGCATTTCCTCGTGCCCTCGACCTGCGCGCGCGAGGAAAGGAGCCGCGGAGGGTGGGCACTGCCGAGCCCCTCCGAGACCCCCCCCCTGGGCGGGTGCGCCGGCGGGGGCCCTAGCCCATGGTCCCGGTCGCGGTCAAGATCGTCGCGGGGGACGGTGACTCCGCCGTGGCGGTCACCCTGGTGAGCCGATCCGCCCCCGCCCACGACGGGGGGCGACCCGAGGGGGGGGGGTAGCCCCCCGTCCCCCGGCCCACTGTCACCGCTGGAGCCCACGCGCAGGGGGGAGACCCGCCGACGGTCCGGCTCGTCAGCGAGTCCGGCCGGTGGCTCGCCGGGGACCTCGCGGAGGCGTCCGTCCGCGCGTGCCGGGGCGCGTGCGGCGCACGGGACGTCCTCGACGCCCTCCTTGCTCTCCTGGGCGCCCCGCGGGGGGCCGCCCCGGCGGGGGCAGGGGTGAAGCTCGAGGGGGCGGCGCTGCGGGTGGCTTGGGAGGGGGCCGGGGGGGAGCTCGAGCTGCGCGACTCGGCGTTCTGCTGGGAGGCCGTGAGGGCAATGGCGGCGGCCCCCGACCTCCTGGCGGCCGCCCTCGCCGCCGAGCAGAGGCACGGGGAGCGGACGGCGGCGGCGCTGGGGCGGGTGGCGGCCGAGAAGGCGGCGCTGGAGCAGCGGCTCCTGCCCGCCGCCGCGGCGCTGCTGCAGAGGAAGCGGGAGCGTAACACGGAGCTCTACCGCCAGCTCTCGGGCGCCGCGGCCGAGGCCCGCTCCCCCGGCCCCACCCCGCCGAAGCGTCGTCCGCCGCCGCGCAAGGGCGGGGGCGCGTCCCTCGCGGTGCCCGCGGCGCCCGCGGCGCCCGCGGCGGTGGGGGTCGCGGGGCCGGCCGGGGCGGGGGGCCCCGCGCCGGTGCCCTACGCGGAGCTTCCCGAGACGGAGAGCGAGGGGGAGGGGCCGGGGGGACGCGTGTGGCAGCCTGCCCGGCCGTGGGGGCGCCGCGACTCGGAAGAGCGGTACGTCGAGGACACTGACGCCGAGGAGGCGGGGGCGGCGCCGGGGCCGGGCGGCGGGAGGACGCCGCCGAGGAGCCCCCGGGAGCAGCGCGGGGTCACACCCCCCGCCACCGCCGCCGCCTCCCCCGCCCTCCCGGCGACGGCCACCCCCCCGGCCCCGGCCCTGACATCACCCGGACCGGCCGCGTCGCCCCCTGCAGCGGCGGCCCCGACGCAGCCAAGCCCGCGGGGGAGGAAGAAGACGGCAGCGGAGGCGCTGCTGGGCTCCAGCTCGGACGAGGACTGATGCCGCCACTCCCGTTCAAACTTTCAAAGGCGCGCAGACGGCAGGTGGCCTGACATCAGGGCACCTCGTCCTCCCCAAGCACCCCGACGGAGACGTCCCCCACCCGCACACTGTCGCCCGGGCCGCTTGCCGCGCCGGCGGACCGCCGCGAGCTCGGGAGCGTCAGCGTCGGCGCCGGCGCCGGCTCCCCGCGCCCGCGCCCCCCCCCGCTCCCGCGCTCCCCCGCGCCCCCGCGCTCCCCCGCGCTCCCCCCCTCCCCCGCCCCCACCGTCCCCGCCTTGGCGAGCTTGGGCCTCCTGCGGACGACCTTCTGCACAAGCCCCTCGTCCGGGGCGACGTTGAAGGCCTGCGTCCGACCCTCGTCGATCAACGTGCACTGGACGGCCCCGTCCAGCTCGGACGAGGGGATGGGCTCCCTCAGGGCGCGGAGGACCTGGAGGAGCCTCTCGTTGAGCTTGTACTGGAGCCAGCTGAGGGGGAGGTGGTTGGGGTCGTAGAGGAAAGGGTCCTCGATGTCCCGGGCGATCTCGTTGAGGGCCCAGTACGTGGTCGTGGCGAAGTAGCAGAACACGGCGCCGACCCAGGTCTCGGTGATCAGCGCCGCAACGAGGACGGGCATCGAGACGGCGAAGAGGACGAGGAGGAGGAGCACGAGCTGGGCGGTGGGGAAGGGGAAGGGCGTCGACGCGACCTTGCGGCACTGCTCGTACGCCTCCAGAGCGTCCCCGACGACCTGGTGCACCCTCGTCTGGATGGGCGGGGCCACCTGCATCCCCCCCCGGGCGATGCGCTGCGTGACCACCCGCTGAACCCACGTCAGCGCCACCGCCACCCGCTCCGACGCGTTCGAGTCGTAGCTCGACCGCGCCAGGTTCCCGCTCGCCGCCCCGATCCCCAGCAGCCGCGCCTCCTCGGGCAGCAGCCCCCCCAGCACGGGCAGCTTGGTGCCGTAGTTGAGCACGGCCTGGTCCACGTCGTGGCTGCGCAGCATGAAGACGTCGGGGACGCGGAAGCGCCAGTGGCCGGGGCGGAAGAGGTTCCGCCGGCGCGGTGTGCTGGGCCCCGAGTGCGTGGAGCTGCCCTCGTCTTCCTGGAGCGACACCGTGTCGAGCGGCGGGGGTCTCCCCCCCAGCGTCTCGTGCCGCGTGAGGTTTAGCAGGTCCCAGTCCTGACGCAGGGACTGGCAGGCCAGGGCGCCGGCCAGGGACACGGCATGGAGCGCCCGGTTGGCGAAGGCCGCGTGGTCCTTGCGGGACGACAGGTTGTACGACAGCTGCCCGTCAAAGTCGTACGTGAGGATCTGCATGGCCCCGTTGGCCAGCTTGGCCTGGAAGGCATGGAAGTTCGTGGTGGCCTCCCAGTACCGGCTGTAGGCGTTGTTGGCGCGGAAGACCAAGATGAACCCGACGATCCACGCGAAAACCGTGTACGGGTACGGGTGGACGATCCATCTGCTCACGACGTGGGCTGCGGGGGGGGGGGGGGGGGTCCCCAATGGGGGGTCGGCGGCCGGGCGGCCGGGGGGGGCGCCACGAGGCGGCGCGGGGGGGCGCGATTCTCACCTGCGAACTCCCGGAGGATGATGCACTCGACCGCCGCGAGGATGGCGAAGGGCTGGGCGCGGGGAAGGGCGCTCCCGTAGACTCGGAACAGGAGCGGAATGCCCCAAAAGGCCTTCCCGTACAGGATCATCTGTGACTGCTTCGAGTGCTCCTTCGGGCGGTTTTTTCCTTCGATCCTCACTTCTGCGAGTCGTTATCCCAATACCAGGGGTCGCTATTGATTACCCGATACGTGTCGGCGTCGTTGACGCTAGGGGTGAAGGGGTGAAAGTGAAAGACGCCCTTCCCACGTCCCTCGAGCGGTCCCGAGCTCTCCTCTCTTCCGGGGCCTCGCGAAGCGTTGGCGTGCGTCAAGATACAGAACACTCTGCACAAACCGCTTCTTTAAATTACAAACAACCATTTGTTTCCAATATGTAAGCTAGAACGGTCAGCACGAGCCATACCGAGCCGAAGCAGCAGAGCGGTGGCCTCAGCGTCTCCCCTTCTAGCGATGAAACGCTGGAATGTCGACGCTGATCGCCCACACCGTCTTTGGAGCCCGCCCCTCCCCCGGGATGGTCAGTCCCTGGCACGTTACTCGCGTCGCCATGGCTTGCGCGTCACGATACCTCCCGTCCTGGCCGCCATCGCCCTCGGGGAGGAGGCTCGTGGCAGCATCCGCAGAGGGCAAGGGCCACGCGCGGTCGGTGCGGTCGCTCCCGCTGGTGGTCGTGCAGGTGACGCGGAATCCGATCAAGGGGGCCAAGGGCATGGCGGACGAGTACGCGGGGAAGATCGCGCGGTACACGGAGTTCGTCCAGGAGACGGTCCGCCCCAACCCGGGCAACGTCCGGAGCGGCGAGGTGCAGAAGCAGCGGGACGACGAGGCCGCGCGGGTGATGAAGCTTCTGCAGCCCCGGGACCTCGTGGTGACGCTGGACGAGCGGGGGAAGCTCGTCACCAGCGAAGACGTGCGTCCCGCCGCCGCCCAGCCACCCCTCCCACCCCCCGCGCCCCGCCCCCCCGTCCCCACCCCCGCCCCTCCCCCCGGCCCCGCAGTTCGCGGACCTCATCGCCGATGCCGGGGACCAGAGCTACGGCAGGGTCGTGTTCCTTATCGGGGGACCCTTCGGGCACGGCGCGGCGGTCCACGGGCGGGCGGACCGGAGCGTGTCGCTCTCCAAGTGCGTGCTCAACCACCAGGTCGCGCACGTCGTGCTCCTCGAACAGCTGTACAGGGGGTGGACTATTCTGCGGGGGGAGCCGTATCACCACTGACGTTGAACCGCGGCGGCGGTGGGGGGGGGGGGGCTAGCCGCCGGATGCCGGGCCGGGGGCGCCCGCCGGTCCCCCCGCGCCCCCCGCCCCGGGCACGGACCCGACGTGGGCAAAGGCCCACGAGAGGACCTCGCGCAGGCGCCCGGGGTCGGTGAGCCACAGGTAGCCGACGAGGCACTCGACGGCGGTGGCGTCGCTGTAGACCCGGCGCTCGAGCCCGCGCGGGGGCCTGACGGAGGCGTTCCTCCCCCACCGCAGGACGTCCTGCTCCCCGTCCGTGAGCACGCCGGCCCCGCGGAGCAGGGCGTGCAGCCCGCACTGGGTCTCGGCCCGGCTGGCGTGCTTGGCCCGGCGGTGCATCTCGCCCGCGGGGCGGGGCGGGTAGAAGGACTCGGACCGCCAGAACAGCTCCCACACCGCGTCCCCCAGGAAGGCCAGGCTCGTCGCGTTGTACGACTGCCGCGGGTCCAGGCCGCGCAGGTCGGGGGGGCCGGGGAAGTTGATCGGGGCCCCGCCTCCCGCGGCCCGCACCCTGGCCCCGCCTGCGGACGCGAGCGGCAGGTCCCCGGGTCAACGTACCCGCCGCTCGAGGCCGTATATTCGGTTATATGGACCCAAACCCGCGAATCCGCCGCGATACGCCCGCAACACCGCGTATCGTGGTCGCGGCGGGCACCGGGGGGGCGAGGGGAGGGGCCGGCGGGCCGTGCCCGCGATTGCCGCTCACCCCCTCGCGGTCCGCCGCACGACGGTGGGGACGGGGCCGTGGTGCTCGGATGTGAGGGTCGTTGCGGAAAAGGAGCCGGAGGACGGGCACCCCAGGGCGCAGCTGCCCCCGTGGGGCGTCGCTGCAGCGCAGCCATCAGCAGGCGTGGTCCTCTCCCCCGGGCGCTGGCGGGCCGGCGCGTCACTCGTCCGTCACGGGTATCTTTCCGAGTTCAACCGAGGGAGCGCGCGGCTACCTCTGCGGTCGCGGGTACACGGTGCCCGGCCGCGTCTCTGAACGGCGGGCTGGCGGCGGGTCACGCCCAGCGCTGGAACCGGCGCCGGGCACGTCCCAGCCCCGCGGGGCCGGTCGGCCTCGCCTGCCGCCCCGGGGGCGGCGGGGGTCCAGAGAGCGGCCAGGCACCAGCGTCACATGGTGGGGTCGTCCTCCTCTCCCTCGGCCGCCAGGAGCCCGCACGCTTCCGCCACCGCCCCCGGCACGTAGCAGGGTGAGCCCAGGCCGACGGACGCGACCGCGAGGGCGGCCGCCGCGTGCCGGTGCACCATGCCCTCGGCGGCCCGCGCCGCGCCCCCCATCCGCGACCCCGCCATCGCCCGCGCCGCCGCCCCCCCGCCCTGCTGCTCCGCCTGCGCGAACAGGGACGCCCCCACGCGGCCCGCCCCGCTCCCCCCAGCAGTCCTCGCACCACACGCTCCGCCCTGGGCCCCCGTCGACCTCAGCGCGCCACTCTGGGCCACTCCCCGCGCAACTGCGCCGAGAAATCTCCTGCGGCAGCGGGCATCGCGGGGGTTGGAGGGGGGATTGGAATCAGCGGGGGGGGGGAGGGGCAGCCCAGGGATGGCCAGAGGCAGAAGGCGCCCCCGCTTCCTCGGAGCGGGATCACGGACCCCCTCGGCCCACGCGTATCGAAGCATAACAAGTGAATTACGGGATCAGTCGAAATGGGTATGGTCAGCGCCCCTGCACGTTCGAATCGGGGATCGCTCGAGGGACTCGCCTGGCCTGCATCCCACTTGATGCCCCCTTTGCCCCGCTCTCTGTGCTTCCACCGCGCGCGGGTGCTCCCTGGGGGTCTGCGGCCGCGATTCAGGTCGGCAGCAGTTTGGTCCCGGAAGAACGGGCTCCCTAGCGGCTTCGTCGGGCGCCTGACGGGGTGGCCCCTCCCGATAGGGGGGGTCGCGCCTGAAAACATTTTGACTCAAGCCGTGCCTCGGCGCGCGCACGCGGCGGGCCCGCCTGCGTCATCCGACCGGTCGTCCTCGAGCCTTTAGCCAGTCTCAGGGCGATACAGCTGACTCGTGCCACAAAATCTCCCCGAAAGCGCGTGCAGCGGCTCCCGGAAAGCTTGATTTGATGGCCAGTTTTTTGCCGCCGTGCGCCGCTGGGCGCCTTGACGTGGTCAAACCTCTGAGCAAACGGACGCACGTAGTGCGTCACGCTTTCTGGAGCCGCACAAAGAACGGGGATGCCGCGGCGGAACCCGAGGCGACGGCACGTGAGGCGGGGCCCCCCGCCGAGCATTCGGACACCGGGGGGGTGCAGCAGGCCTTCGTCTCGGGCATCTACTCCACCCTCAAGGGGGCGGCGTGGGGGGTCGACAAGCTGGGGAAGGTAGTCTCAGAGCAGGCGGCCACGACCAAGGTCACGATGGAGAAGGCGGACGCCCTCCGGAAGGAGAGGCAGCGGCTGGCGGCGGAGGCAGCCACAGCCGACCCCGTTAGTGACCGGGCCTTTATGGCCATGCTCCAGGGGGCCGACCCGCGGGTGCGTAGCTCTGACTCGTGGGCGGAGGTCTCCGAGCGCTTCGGGGGACAGGAGGCCTTCGCGGGCACGCCCGAGGGGCGCCGGACCGTGCTCTTCCGAGCCTTCCACGAGGCCCTGGTCGAGTGGGAGCAAGAGCAAGCGGTGCTCGCGGCGCAGGCCGACTTCCTGGGCCAGCTGGAGGGGCTGGCGGGTTTCAGCAGGGTGACGATGCAGACCCCGTACACGGCGGCGCGCCGGCAGATCAACGCCAGCGCGATCAAGAAGGTCATCCCCGAGAAGGAACTTGAGCAGCTGTTCTACGACTACCGGAACGGCCTCCGCGCGGCCGACGTCGAGGTCCGGCGCGACCTGAAGCAGCTCTCGGTGGATGGCATCGTTGCCACCTTCGAGGAGGGCGGGGATGGCTCCACGACCTTCTCGTTCTAGGGGACGCCACCCGACGGGTTCAGGCCGGCTCCGCGCCCAGGTCCCCTCGCTGGCGAGGCTCAGGCCCGTTCGGCCCTCCCGTCGATGACGGCCCGGGCGTCAAAGGCGACGATGTCCGGGTCGGTGACCTCGGCCAGGAACCGGTCTGCCGCACAGCACGCGTCGCAGGGCCCCCAGCGGCACTGCCGGCCCTCGGCGCCACGGTCGTCGCAGAGGCCCTGAGGCCCCGGCGGCTCGCCCGACACGGGGTTCAGGCAGGCCCGGCGTATCATTGCGAGGGTGGTGTCGCCCCCGTTGTCCCGCGCGTCCGCATCCGCTCCCCTCTCCACCAGCCACGGCACGAGGTACCCGGTGCCCTCGCCGCCACACGTCGTGTTGCCGAAGGCCCAGCACTGCGCCGCCGTGTGCAGGGGGCTCTGGCCGCGGGCGTTGACCGCTTGAAGGTCTGCTCCGGCCTCGACGATGCGCCGCACCAGTTCGGGCCCGGTGAAGGCTGCTCGCTCCGCCGCCAGCATCAGCAGCGTCCACCCGTTCCAGCGGGCCCAGTTGACGTCGGCTCCCGCGTCCAGGAGGGCGGCGGCCGTGGGGAGCGCCCGTCCGGCGTCCCCCGGGGCGTCGTGTGCCGACAGTAGCCAGTCTAGCGGGGTTGTGCGGAGCTCGGGGCTCTCGGCCGGCTGCCAGTCAAGGAGGTTGGGGTCGGCGCCGTACTCGCCGGCGAGCACGCGGACCATCTCGGGCCAGACGTCGGCGTTGACCGAGGGGTTCGTCTTGAACTGTTCGGCCACGAGGTGGAGGGACGAGAAGCTGCCGTGGAAGCACTGGCCGCAGGGGCGCACCTCGAGGGGGGCCGCGGGGGAGCGGCACCCGAGGCACGCGTTGGGGCGGGCGCCCAGGGACTCGACGCTCGCGCGCACCGCCTCGACATCCCCCCCCAGGATGGCCACGGCGAGCGCGCGGTTCGCCTTGGCCACGGCGGGGTCCTCGGCCCTCTCGGCGCCCCGCTCGCTCCGGTCCGAGGCCTTGCGCTGGAGGATGCTGGCCAGGGGCTCCGGGAGGCGGGGGGCGGCCCCGGCGGCGGCGCGGCACAGGTCCTCGCAGCACTCGAGGCACGGCCCCCTGGAGAAGTGGCGCTCACCCCGGCAGGCCTCGCCCCCGTGGGTGCAGAAGGAGAAGCACGGGTGCTCGAGCAGGGCGGCCTCCCCCTCCCCGCCCTCCACGGAGGGGAACGGGTCCTTGAGTCCCACGGCCCGCACTGAGCACTCGCCGAAGGTGCTGGCGGGGAGGGGGGGCGAGCCGAGGACGTCGTCGAGGGTGCCAGAGAGCGGCTGGAACGGGGAGGGCGCCATGGATGCGCCGGGCCTGTCCACGGAGAGGTCGCTGGGGGCGTGGAGAAGCACCTGCCACGTAGGTACAGCGCGGGCACGCGCGTTGGCGGCTTCGGTCGCGGCAATCCTGCTCCGGCTGGCCAGGGAGGCGCTCTGCGCGACGGGGGGAGAAGAAAAGGCCTGTCGACGAGAAAAGCCCCCCCCGGGCAGGATCCAGGGAGAGGCGTGGGCCGATCGCGGAGCAGTTAAGTGGAAATAGAGACGGACTTGCTCCCTGGGCGGTGGCTGTTTCAGAGTCCTCGCTTGGGCGAGGCTGGGAGGTCCGGTTTGTTCGCCACCAAGGGCCAGCCCCGCGAGGGCTAGGCAGGCGACGAGAACCGCTCCGAGGGCCGCGTGGCGCATCGCACTCGTCTTTCGGGGGAGAAGAGTGACATGGCGGTCCCGCTACCAGGCCCACTTGGGGCTGGCCCTTAGTTTCAAAACCTCCCCGTCCCCAGTCGGCTCCAAACCCTACTTGCTGCCGGTGACGGCCCGCATGATCTTCTTGTGAAGCGAGTTCTCCTTGGCGTAGTTGAAGGCCCAGAGACCAACGAAGACGGCGACGACCTGCTTCTGGGACAGGGCGGCGAACTTCTCGGCGAGGAAGTCCACAGCAGGGACAGCGGCCTTCTCCACGGAGAACCCGACGAGGTCAAAGATGAGGGCGTTGACGGCGGTCAGGAGGGAGACGATGAGCGCGATGGGCTCGGCGAGGATGGTGTAGGGGGTGAAGACATGCACCAGGATCGCGAGGGCCACGAGGCCCTGGCCCACGGGGATGGAGGGCTTCACGTAGTCCTCGACGACGTCAATCTTCTTCTCCTTCTTCTGCTGGCCGGGACGAGGGGGCGGAGCGCACGGTGTTAATCGAGGCGGGCGGTGGTGGCACTTCCTCGCGCGCGAGGGTGAGCGGGGCCACTCTGTTACCCCGGGGGCGCCGCGGAGGGGACACAGAGGCGGGAAAGGGCCCCCCACTGCAAGGGGGGCTGGGGGGCACGTGGCAGCGGAGGGGGACCTCGCGCCGCTACCCGCCAGAGGTCACCACTGGGTACAGCGCGATGGCTTTAAAAGCCCTGCGTCGGATGTCTGGCAAGTTGCCAGGGCTGGGGGCAGGGTGAGGGCGGGTCCGCGGGGTGGGGGGAAGGGTGACCCGGGGGGTCGCACCTCCTTCTTGGGGGGCACCACGACGGTGGCCTTCTTCTTCTCGTCCTCCACCTGGGGGCGCACGCAGCAACCACGGTTCATCTTGAACTGCGGGCGACACGTGTGGGGGGGAGAAGCGTCAAAATCGAGGCCTTGAACGTTGATGCCCTCCACGTTGCCCCTCCAGCGGGCGTCACACACCCCCGATAGTGCGTAAAATCAGACATTTCACGCTCTCCCCATAAAAAATCGAAAATATACCCGCAAGTACAGTGCGGTGCTGGGGGCACGGCAACCCAGGAACCCCCCGCACGCTGGGGACCGCCTCCACGAACAGGTCCCTCCTCTCGTCGTACACGGCAGATCCCTGCCCGTCGACGTGACTCGGCCCAAGTTTTGAGCCGAAGACCACAGTACAGCGCGGTATCGCGGGAAAATCACAAGCCTGTCGCACGCATTCGCTGTTCCAGCGAACGTCACGTGGAGACTTGGGGCCGCTCTCTTCGCTCACCTTTTTCTCGCAAGGGAAGTCCGGGCAGGGAAAGTGGGGCGCAAATGGGGGGCTTGTGCACGTACTGAGCGCCGGGGTCGCAGACGGTCCTTTAAAAGTCCCTCCCCACGCGACTTCCGGTTACCCTTCGACCATGCCAGTTCCCGGCCCTCAGTCGTGGTCAACGACGCCCATCTCCCCCGCCTCCCACGCCCCTTTCTTCTCCTGCACCTTGGCCTTCTTCCTGCCCAGCGTCGACATGGACTCCTCCAGGTGCCGCGCAAAGTCCCGCGTCGCCTTGGACTGGTGGTCGTACTCCTGGGGGACCACCATGGTGCCCAGGTCGCTGCTCCCCCCCCCGCTGACCTTGGTGAGCCTGACACGGGCGTTGCTCCGGATGTTCTCCACCTCGAACTGGATCCGGAACCGGTGCATGGACTTGACACTCAGCTCGATCTCCCCCGTCTTGAGGTCCACCCGGGCGGGCGTCTTCTTTACCTCAACGCGGTGCGAGCACTTGAACCCGCGATCGCTGAGGACGTCGATGAGGATGTCGGCGGCGATGGGCGAGGTGCCGAAGAGGGGGTTCTCTGTCGTGAACTCGAAGTGCCCCGAGAGGCTCGACTTGAGGACCCCCGGGAGGATCTCGCGCTCGATCACCCCAATCACCTCGCGGAAGCACTCCTCGTGCTCGGACCAGTACGAGTCAAGGCGCACCACCAGGTTCTGCCGCGACTTTGTCACCACCTCCTTGGCCAGGGGGAGCGGGGCAATGGCCCGGTACGTCTCCTCCATCAGGTCGAGGGACGACTGGTACCGGAGCTCCTGCGCGATCTGCTGCTTGCAGGACGACATCGGGCCCATGGCGTCGATGAGGCAGAAGGGGAAGTACTGCATCAGACGGAGGAGCGTCGTGTAGTGCTCCTTGAAGGTCTTGTACCGGGACTTGGCGTACTCGACGTTTGCGTCCGTCGTCCGGACCTCGGAGGCCTTGCCCACCCCGGCGTCGAGGATCCGCCGGTTGCGTTCCTTCTGGCTGACCGCGCGCTGCGTCTGACGCTTGATGCTCTCCTCCTCGTCCACGTACAGCACTACCACCTTGAAGAGCGGGCGGGGGTGCTTCGGAGCGGACGGGGTGCGTTTGGTTGACTCGTGCAGCAGCATGAGGCGGTCGAAGAGGTGCTTCATGATGTCGGCCTGGAAGGACGACCTCGGGTAGCCGTCCACCACCGCCCCGATGTTGTCGGCGTCGGGGGCGGTGAAGATCGCGTCCAGGAGGACGTCAAGGACCACGTCGTCGTTGATCAGTTCCCCGCGGTTCTTGATGGCGCGCAGCTCCTCCGAGTCGTCCAGCAGGTCGGACATGACGATCGCACGGGACAGCCCCCGAATCTGGAGGATATAGGGCGTCTGGGTCCCCTTGCCAGCGCCGGGCGCCCCGTTGAGCCAGACGACCTCTCGGGGGAAGGTGAGGTTGTCCATCCCGCCGTGGCGCTCGACAAGCCGGTTCCACGCCGATTCGAAGGTTCTCACCGCCCGCTGCTTATCCACGCTCTCCCCCTTGGTCACCGCCGCCTTGCCCTTCCCCGACTGGCTCGGGTTGGGCACTGACATCGACGAGGCCGACGCGTTGCTCATGGCCCGGGCCTGCGGGCCCGTCCACCGAGGGGACGGGCGCCCCCTCCCGAGCCCCTGCCCGTCCCCCGCCGAGGACGTGCTCAGCGCGCCGCTGCAGCCCGCAGCGTCAGTGGCGAGCGCCCGTGACACGGACGCGACGGCAGCCGAGCAGGTCGACAACGCGCCCCCCAGGCTGCAGGCCAGGCGGCCCGCGCGGCTCGCCAGCGACATCCCCCTCTCGCGGGCCCGACTGCGTGAGAAAGGCAAGAGTTCATCTTCAGAGGGCGACCATTGGCGTTTGTCTTGGGTTGCCAGGGGCTGTCAGGGCGACACGTCGCCCTCCAGAGGCTGGGGCCCGAGGGGGTTTCAACAGCTGCGGCACGTCAGGTCACAGAAATGATGACGATAAGGACGATGAGCATGGCCGCGCTGCACGCCAGCGACCCCGCCCTCTCCCGGCGATCCCGCGTGCACACTGCGGGTAGGGGGGACAGTGGCAGGGGGGTCATGGATGCACGGGTCACACGGCGTGTGCAGACGCGCGGGCGGGGGGGGGAAGGGCGGAGCGGGTGCGCGCGGGGGCACTCACGGGTGGCGAAAGACCCGACCAGCCAAGCGAACGGCAGGAGGAACCCGATAATGAAGCACGTCCACCCCAGGCCGCACCCACAGGCCATGGGCGCGAGCCTCCCCGGCACGGGCGTCCCGTCCGGGCCTACCACGTAGTGCCTCCCGTCCGGCCCGACGAACGTGGAACCCACAGGCAAGGGCATCCCGTCGGGACCGAGCGCCACCATCCGCATCTCCGGTTGCATGCCGTCCCCCGCCCCTGGCGCCACCCCCCCTGGGTACCCGACTGGCACCCCCGTCACCACCGTCCCCGGCTGCGCCACCTGCCCCCCGTACGTGGTCCCGCCGTACTGCGCCCCGCTGGCGTACATCGCCTGCCCCCCCGGCTGCGCCCCGCCGGCGAACATCGCCCCCCCACCCCCCGCCTGCACCATAGCCGCCTGCCCCTGACTCAGGGCCTGCCCCGACGGGACAGGCTGCTGCCCCGACGGGACAGGCTGCGGCCCCTGGCTCGCATTGCCAGGGGGCGAGAAGATCGGCTGCGGCGGGCGCCGCTCGTTGCTGTACATCGAAGGTGGCGGCTGCGGGGGGCGGGGGAAGGCGGGGGTCTCTTCGCATGGGCCTGATGCGTTGTCACATCTTGGGCTCCCCGGGGGAGGGGCAAGTACGAGTCAGAGACTTGTGCCGGGGGGTCACCTGCGACATCTCGGCCACTTCCCCCGGTTTCAGCGCGTCCCTGCGCCACACGACGACTCTTGCTCTTTGGTGCCCTGCGCTCTACGCGGCGGCTGGAGCCACGGCCTGGAGCAGCGCAGCAGCGTCCGCCGCTTGCCCCGCGGCCGGCCCAGATATTTTCGGGGCGCGGCTCCCAAGATGGGAGTCTACGGGATTTTGGCAAGGCTGGAGGGGACCAAATGCCTGCACCTCGCCGGGCGACGAGGGAAGGGGAGCGGTACGCCATTTCTAGGGTGCCCGCACATCGAGGACGTTCGGAGCACACTCCCTCGGGCCAAGGGACCGCGAACAAGACAAGTGCGCGCCGAGAACGCCGCTTTCCCGCTTGTGGATAGTGTGGCGACGCTGCGCAAACACAAAGCGCCCCGCTGAGACCCGCGTCCATCGGAAGGCGGTTCCGCAGGCGGGCTCGAAGAAAATGTTGGTTCGGACCCCCGCGCCCCCCCCCGGTCGATTCGGATGGTATCTCGGGAACTCGGCTGTCTCAAAAGGGACATGCCGATGGCGATACACCGTTCATGGATATAAATCCCCCGCGCCACGCTGGGAGGCGCGGGATAGCCGCAGGAAGTAAGGACCACGCCTAGGGCTGGGGGTGCCTAAAACGCGACGCAGATCGCGTATGACGCGGCGCTTTCGATCTAGCACACAGATCACACGGCGGGACGCGAACCATCCGTCGGATAGTGAGCCATATCGACGACGGAGACGCGGTATTTGTAGGAAAGACCTCGGAGGGCGCCCCGTGACCCCGCGTGACCCCGCGGGGGTCGTCGCTGCGACGCCTCGCGGTGTCGCACTGGATAAATGCGTTATTAACGGGCCTCACCTGACGACAGATGAAACGAACGGTCCTCGACGGTGCGGGACTGCCTCACGACGTTCGTCCTTCCCTGGGGCGCCGCGTGCCTACCTCCGGCTCTCGCCCGGGGTGATCTGGCTTGCTGTCGCTGTCGGATTGCGGGCGAGGGACGTGCCTGACGGGCTTTGAGTAGCGAGGAAGGCGTATACGCCGGGGGTTGATTCAATTGGGGTCTCTGGCACCTGCCCCCGGCGGCCCCTGGCACCATTCCAGCCCGAGCTGGAACCCTCCTCATGCGCCGCCTTCCTCGTCCGCGGCCACGGCCGCCCCCGCCTTGGCGGTCGCGCGCTGCAGCTCCCGGGTGGCGGTCCCCGCCGGGGCCTGCCCCGCCGCCGCGATGCCCCGGAGGACGCTGACCGCGGCGCCGGCCTCCCCCCCCCCCCCCACCAGCCGCAGGAGCACGTCCCCCTCGAACTCCTCGGCCTTCTCCGCGGCCCTCTCCACGCACGGCGCGGGGACCCCGGCGATGCTCGCCACGTGCAGCCCGAAGGACCGCGGTGCCACCCCCGGCACCGTCCGATAGAGGAAGGTGACTCGCGGGAGGCGGTCGGAGCTGCCGGGCTCCTCGAGGTACGACATGCAGACGGCGCGGACCTTGTCAGGCATCTCGGCCGAGAGGGACGCGATGGCGTTGTAGTGCGTGACGAAGAGGGCCAGCCCCTTGCCCGACCGGACGAGGTGGCGCAGAGTCGCCTCGGCGATGGCGGCCCCGTCGTGCGTGGAGGTCCCGCGCCCCAGCTCGTCCAGGACGAGAAGGGAGCGCTCGGTGCTCCGGCGCAGGATCAGCGCGGCCTCCTGGCACTCCTCCGCGAACGTGCTCGTGCCCCGGGCGAGCCCGTCCCCGGCCCCCATCCGGCACAGGATCCCGTCCACCGCGTGCGTCGCCATCGCGTCTGCCGGGACGAACGACCCGATGTGCGCCATCAGCGTCAGCAGCGCCGTCATGCGCAGGAAGCAGCTCTTGCCGCCCATGTTCGGCCCCGTCACGACGTACGCCCGCGGTCCCCCGGCGCCCGCCCCCAGCGCGCAGTCGTTGGGCACCGTGTCCCCCTGCGTCAGCTCCAGCGCGGGGTGCCGGCCCCCGCGGATCGAGATGCCCGGCTCCCGGTCCCCGGGGACCACTTCGGGCCTGACGTACCCGGGGAGCCGCGCCACGTGGGCCAGCGAGAGGAGCGCGTCGAGCTCCGCCAGCGCGCGCACCGGCGCCCGCATCTGGAAGAAGTGGCCGGCCGCCTCGGCCAGAAGCTCCCGCCACGCCGCCTCGGCCTCCGCCTGCAGGCGCTCCTTGGCCACCTCGGCGGCCTCCCGCGCGGCCTTCACCTCCGGGGGCATGAACCGGTCCGCGGCCTTGGTCGAGCACACCAGCTCCCAGTCCTTGGGGACCCCCGCGTGCCGCTTTGGCACCTCGATCAGGAACTCCCCTTGGTTCTGCACCGTCTTGTACTGCAGCCCCGGGAGGCCCAGGCGCCGGCGCAGCGCGGGCAGCAGCGCGTCGAGGGCCCCCAGCGCGTCCCGCAGCGCGGCCTGGCCCGCGAACACCCGCGGGAACGAGGCCTCGTCCGCGAAGAGGTCCACCTTGGAGTTGGCCCCGGCAGCTGCCTCGTGGACGCGCGACAGCAGGGAGGACGCCACGCGGGCGGGGCCCTCGGCCGCCGCCCGTCCGAGGAGCGCCGCGAGCGGCCCGGGCGCCCCCTCCCCCGCCGCCGCGGCCAGCGCGCCGATCTCCCCGGGCAGCCCCCCAAAGGCCCGGAGGGTCCCCACGAAGTCGGACGGGCTCGCCGTCCCGTGCAGGATGCGCGTGAGCCCGCGGTCCAGGTCGGGCAGGCGCCCCAGGGCCGCCGGCAGCGCGGCCAGGGGCCCGCCGGCGGCCTCGTCCGCGGCGTCGCGGAGGAACTGCACGGCGTCGAGGCGCGCCAGGATGGCATCCCGGTCCTTCATCGGGTGGGCCGCCCAGCGGCGCAGGAGCCGCGCCCCCGCCGGCGTCCGCGTGTGGTCGAGGACCCACAGCAGCGAGCCCCTTGCCGTGCCCTGCGACGACCGCAGCACCTCGAGCTGGTCCAGCGCGTTGGGGGACAGCAGCACCTCGTGCCTGTCGGACAGGGGACGGAACACCCTCCTCTGGCGCAGGACACCCTCCAGCTTGAAGCCCTCGAGGTACCGCGTGACTTCCGCCAGGGCTAGCTTGACGACCCCGGGCAGGGCGGAGAGGGGCTCCCCCGCGCCGTCGCCGTCGCCGTCGCCGTCGCCGTCGCCGTCGCCGGGCGGGGCCAGGGCGCTGGCGACGGCATCCGAGGCCTCGCGGGGACTGGGGTAGCCCTGGACCGTCTCGACGCGGACCTGCCCCTCGCAGCGGGACACGAAGGCCTTGACGGCGCGCACCGTGTCGTCCGTGCAGGCGCCGTGGATGAGGACCTCGGAGGGGTTGCACAGGAGCACCCGCGCCTCCAGCTCGGACCTCGACGGCACGTCCGTCCAGGCGTCCCACAGCACCTCCCCGCACGACACCTCCACCGCCACGAGGCCCAGCTCCGCGCCCGCCCGGGGGCCCGCGGCGGGCGCCTCGGCCACGCACGCGAGGTAGTTGCCCTCCCCGGCCCGCCGCCCGGCGGGCGCCTCGGCCGGCCCCGCGCCGTCCTCCGCCTCCCCCTCCCCGGCCCCCGCCCCGCCGCCCGCCGGGGCGAACAGCTCCCCCAGCCCCGCGTCCACGGTGGACCGCGTGTACACCGCCGTCACCCGCCTCTCGAACGGCGCGCCCCGGTTCCCCCCCGCCCGCTTCAGCGCCGCCGTCTCCACCTGCTGCACCAGGCCCACCCGGTGCCCCGCCTCGACCAGCCGCCGGACGTACACCTCGGTGCGGTGCACGGGGAAGCTCGTCGTCTTGAAGTTGTGGTCGAGCCCGCACCACAGGTTGCACACCTCGCTCGCCGTCACCGCGTCCCCCTCGAACAGCCGCATCTTGTACCCGACCTCGACCACCAGGAGCGTCCCCGGGTGCTCGCGCCAGAGCCGGAGGACCTGCTGCTCCAGGGGGGTGTACTTCTTGGCCGCGGCGGGGGCGGACGCCGCCTCGGCCGCGGCCCGCTCGCGCCTCGTGGCCGCCCCGAGGCGGCGCTGGAGCTTGTCGGCGCGGGCGGGGTCGCGAGGGGGCGGGGGCGCCGGGCCGGGGGGCGCGGCCGGGGAGGGGGACGGGGACGGGGCCGCGCCCGCGGGGGTCGCCGGGGCGGCCGGGGCCGCCGGGGTCGCCGGGGCCGGCGCGTCGGGCTGGACTACCACGACGTCGTCGGCGTCGTCGCTGGCGAGCCGGGGCTTCTTCGCCGGGGGGGGCGAGGACGGGGCCTCGGGCATCTGGCCGGCGCTCGCCGGCGGGGGGGACGGCCTCTCTCCCGCCTTCGCCGCTCCTCCTGCGACCGAGGGGCGACGGGCGAGTCAAGACTGCGGTGCCCGTGGGATCGTCACGCGGGCAGCCCCGGCCCCGGACGCCCGCTGCCCCTCCGCGCGGGATGCGCACGGGGGAACACCGCTCCCGCACCTGCGGGGCCCTGCTGCGCCTCCTGGCCCTTTGCGAAGAAGCTGAAGAGCGTCTTCTGCTGCTTAGCAGGAGGAGTCGCCTTCTTCGGAGCCATTATCAGGTGTTGTGACCGGCAACAATGATGAAAGGCTCCTCTAGCTCCCGTGGGCGCCCCGAGAGGGGCCGCACTGCAGTTCGGGTCCCGACCCAAACGGGGGGCGCGCGATGCAGTGTGCAGCTCGCCGGAGGTCCAGATCGGCCGCGCTCGCGATCTTGGGGGCGTGGAGCGCTTTCCGTCGGTCAATCTGTGCTCTCGGGCTCGCTGGCCGGGCCCGAGAGGGGGCCGCCCCCAACGACGGGCCCCCCCCCCACGCCCGCCCAGCGCCCCGAGGCGTCAAGGCCAGTCCAGCTCCTCGCCAGCCTCCTGGTGTGTCGCGGGGGAGGCCGCCCCGGGCGTCTGCTTCCGTGACCCCGCGAGCGGGGCTCCAGTCGCGTCACTTGAGGGGGGCGTAAGCTTCCCGCTTCCGCATTCCACGGGCCCTCCTCCACCGCTCCCCGTGCAGCACCCTCAGCGTGCCTCCGCCGAGAAGAGCTGCGGGCGCGAGGGCGGGACTGCGAGGGCAAGCGCGCGCCCACGGGGCCTCCCCGGAGGATGGCGGTGCGCCTTACATGATCCAGAATGACTGGGCGGAATGACGAGGAGGCGGGGACGCGCCTCGTGACCGGGTCCCGGGGCAGCCAGCCCAGCACCTCGCGACCCAGGACGGCGCGGAGCTGGATGGACGTGTTTCGCTTCTGCACCAAGCTTTCGAATCTCGGGTACATCATGGTCCTGGTGGTCTGGCTCCTATCGGGCCTCATAGCGTACTCGACCCTCAGCGTCGCGATGCAGTCCCCGTCGGGTGTGACCAAGTTCCTCGCCGCGATTTTCTGCGTCCTAGGTGAGAGGTGCCCCGAATCCGCCCGTTTCTCGCGTCTGCGGTCGACGTCGTGACGTTGCAATGCCCCATCCTCCCCCCCGGCCTCGCCCAACGCGAGGGGCCGCGCCCTCGCCCCGTCCTCCCACTCGGCGGCGCTCGCCCGTGTCCGCAGGGGCTATGGCCATGTGGAGCTACCACGCCGTCGTCCTCACGGACCCTGGGACGGTCCCGGACGGGTGGACCCCGTCCCCCGACGTGCCGAGGCAGGACTGGGTGGGCGACGGGAACCCCCTGCGCCCCGGGAGCACCGTCCATCTCGCGAGCGCGGGGCTGCTCCCCTCGGCCTGCCCCAAGTGCCGCCGGTGGCGCCCGCCCCGGGCCCACCACTGCTCGGCGCGGGGGGAGTGCGTCCTGCGCATGGACCACTACTGCCTGTGGACCGTCAACACGATCGGGCTCCGCAATTACAAGTTCTTCATCCTGTTCCTCCTCTACGCCTGCCTCGCCACGGCCCTCGCGGTGGCCCTGGCCGGCCCCGCCGCGGTGGACGTCCTCCTCCGCGGGGGGCAGCGCGGCCGCACGGGGTCCGACACGGCGCTGCTCGTGAGCGCCAGCATGGCGTCGGGCCTGTCCGTGTCCCTGCTCCTCTTCCTGCTCATGCACTGGGGGATGGTCCGACGGAACTACACGAGCATCGAGGCGGGGTATTTCGAGCTCTCCCAGGCCGCCTGGCCGCTGGACCGGGGGGCGGCGCTCAACTTCCGCGAGGTGTTCGGGTGGGACGCGATCCTGTGGGCCGTCCCGCTCGTCTCGGCGCGCGACGCCCGGAGGATGCTGGCACAGGCACTCGAGTACGACCCGGGGGACGGGGGGCCGTGGGGGGGGGGCGCAGGGGGTGCAGGCGCGCAGGAGGTGTAGGCGCCCGGGGCCGCTGGCCACGGCTGCTTTCAAGCGAGGCACGCGCCCGCGCTGGTCAGCTGCCGGCGCAGGTCACGCAGGCGAGGAGCCCGCCCTGCTGGTTGACCCTCCCGCCCCGGTCCGCCGCCACCGAGTCCCCCTTGACGCCCCGCCAGGACCCCTGGCGCACGAGCGCCCGGGACCCCGAGCCCGTGGCGTGGACGCCGCTCAACCCCGCGCCGCGGACCTTGATACCGGTCACCCGGAGGACGGCGCCCTCCTCGCACTGCACGCCGTGCCCGCCGACCTGCCGGACCACGCACTTGGTGGCCGACACGGAGGTCCCCTGCCCGTGCCCCCGGATACCGTCCGACTTGCAGTTGGAGATGTCCACCTCGTTCAGCTTCATCTTGGCGCCCGCCTTGGCCACGGCGCCGTAGTGCTCCGCCACGTCCCGGATGGTCCCGCCGTCCATTGTGCACAACGTGCCCCGCGCAGTGGCGCAGACCCCGGCCCGTGTGCACTCGGAGATGTGGCTCGTGATGATCCGGACCCTGGCGCACTGCGTCGCCGTCACGCCGTGGTCTCGGCACCGGGCGATCTCCACGTCCAACATCCGCGCCTGCGTGTTGACGTCCTCGGCCTCGACGCCCGAGTGCCCGCAGTCCGAGATCTTCGTCCCCATCAGCTCCAGGGTCCCGCCCTGGTACACCTCCACCCCGCTGAGCTTGCTCTCCCGGACGCTTCCGCCGTCCGCGACCAGCTCGCTGCCGTTGCCGTAGACGAGCAGGCTGGTGCCCCCGCTCCCCACCACCTCGACGTCCTTGATGTTGACCTTGCCGCCGGCCGTCGCCACTGCCGCGTTGAGGACAGAGTCGGCGACCCGGCCGCCCGAGACCACGAGGGACCCCTTCTTCCTGGCGGCGACCCCGGCCTCCAGCGCCTTGGAGATCCACACGCCCGCGAGCGTGACGTCCCCGAAGCCCCACGCCATGGCGCCCATCCCGACGGCCCAGACGGACACCTCGGTCGCCGTGATGGACCCGCCGCACGACACGAGCCCCGCGTCTTTGCACTGCTTGATGGACCCCCCCTCGACGATGGCCGTCCCGCCGTCCTTGGCCATGACGCCGTAGCGGCACCGGGAGATGGAGCCGCTCGTCACGTGCACCTTGGAGCCCTCGCCCTTCACGAGCACCCCGACGGCGCACTTGACGAGGTCTCCCCCCGTCGACCCGTCGACGCGGGCCGACGCCCCGCCGCCGCAAAACAGCCCGGGCACCCCCTCCACGCCCTCGATGCCGCAGCCGGAGCCCATCAGGACCTGCAGCGACGAACCCCGCCCCTCGACCGCCACCCCCCCACCCTCCACCATGACCTGGTCGAGCACCACCCTCGCCCCGCTGTTCACGAGGAGGGCGGTCGTCACGTCCCCGAAGCACTTGAGCGTCCCATTCGTGATGTGCGCGTCCGAAGACAAGGTCACCCCCACCCCGCCCCTCACCTCGGACGCCCCGCCCGGGCTGTCCCCCACCTCGACGTTAATTTCCTCCAGCGGCTGACCCTGGGGCCCCGCCGCGCTGGACGCGTACAGGTGGACGGTGCGCCCCTTGAGGTCTACGTTCTTGTTGCTGGCCAGCAGCCACTCGAAGTCCTCCTGCATCAGGACGTCGTCGCGCCCGTCGACGTTCTGCGGGGGGCGGGGGGGCGGGGAGGGACGGGGGGCATTGGCCCGCGGCCCGCGGCACTCCGGCGCCCCCTCCTGCCGCGGCCGCCGGGTCGCCGGGGCCGCCGGGGGCGCCGGGGGCGGAGCGTTGCGGGGTGGGGGGGGGGGGGGGCGGCACTCGGGAGATACGCACCGGACGCTGCCGGTCGCGGGCGGGCTGCGACGTGGCTTTGCTGATGTAGCGCTGGATTCTGGCGACGACCCCGGGGGCCTTGGCCGCCTCTGAGAGGTGGGAGGCCTCGGGGAGGAGGAAGGTGACGGGGAACAGGGTCCAGGGGGGCCCGCGCCTCCACTTGAGCCCGCACTTGCACCGGGGGCACTTGGGGGGACCACTCTGGAACGCCAGCTCGAGCGACTGCGGCAGGGGGGGGGACGGCACGGCGCCGAGTCAGGGCGAGGGGCTTGCCCTGCCGGGGGCCCGGGGGGATGCCGGGGGGGGGGGGCGGGGGGTTGGTTGGCCCGGAGGGGGGGGGGCGGGGTCGCACATCGGCTGCCAGCATGTTGATCCCCTCGCAGCCAGGCTGCGGAGAGAGCTCGGCCGATATTGCGTGAAGAGAGTGCCTGCGGCGGGCCCAGCGAGGGGTAAATTATATAGAATTGAAGATATCCCCTCGCA
>Ga0181582_10000460_pt1 | contig 29045 bp, 27 predicted proteins | sample 071ome_32_FD_132438 | JGI IMG/M metagenome (GOLD analysis project Ga0181582, IMG submission 132438) | Coastal salt marsh microbial communities from the Groves Creek Marsh, Skidaway Island, Georgia - 071405AT metaG (megahit assembly) | ecosystem: Environmental > Aquatic > Marine > Intertidal...
GCTTCATGACCGATTCCCTGGGTAGCGCCTGCTGATTCAAATCCAATTGCGCGGGAGGATGCTCCCCACCCTGCGTGGAAGAACGATCATGGTAGATCGGGGCCAGGCCCCTGAGATGGGTAATCACCACCCACTCGTCAGAGGCTCCCCCTTGGGCATCGAGTTCAAACACATCTTGCCAACCGTTTGGAAGATCACGGGTTTGCTTGATCAATCGACGCTCCAACCGACGTCCATCAGATAACCGGATCTTCAAAATCGCCCGGATATCACCCGGGATACCCAGTTGCAACTCCCTCATTTCGGAAGCAAGCGCCTGACCTTGGGTTTCGTTGTCGGAAGCTTCCCCCGACCAGCAAAGGCAGCTGACAAGAAGGCAAATGATTCCTATGGTCGTGCGGGTCATGGCTGAAGGTCTTGAAAAGGCCTAAATATGGAAGTCGGGCACCTTATTTGAATAAAACGCCCATCATATCTTCGACGTTTTTGACCCAATGAATCTTCAATCGCTTTTGGACCTCAACAGGCACCTCATCCCAGGCACGCCGATTGGCCTCGGGAAGCAAGACCTCGCGCATCCCACAACGAACCGCAGCAAGGAGCTTTTCCCGGATACCACCCACCGGCAAAACTCGCCCCCGAAGACTGATTTCACCGGTCATAGCAACCCGTGAAGGCAGCTTTCTTTTCAGGAACAGGGAAGCAAGAGTCGCAAAGATACATATACCGGCACTAGGCCCATCCTTGGGTGTCGCACCCGCAGGCACGTGAAGATGAATGTCGTGTTCGTCCATGGGGGGCAAATTCAAACCCATAGTTTGAGCCTGACTGCGAAGGTGTGTCAGCGCTGCCTGAGCACTTTCCTTCATGACATCGCCCAATGAGCCCGTCAGGATCAATTTGCCCGTGCCGGGTAGACAGGTGGCTTCCATGAACAAGATTTCCCCCCCACTGGGTGTCCAACCCAACCCTAATGCCAGCCCATGCTCTGCGATGGTCTCATGTTCATGAGGAGGATGGGTGGAAGGGCCCAGTTGTCGTTCTACCCACTGAGCGTCCAACTTGAGCGTCGATGGCACGTGAGCCGATTCCATGCGCTCTCTGGCTACCTTGCGAATGACCGAAGCAAGCGTCCGCTCCAATTGCCTCACACCTGCCTCCCGGGTGTATTGCTCGATGAGAAGCCGAATCAAGGCAACAGGGATTTTCAAGTCGCCGGATCGAAGTCCATGATCGTTCAGGAGTTTTGGGATGAGGTGCGATCGAGCGATCTCCACCTTCTCGGTGGTGGTATAACTTGGAAGTTCGATGACTTCGAGACGATCCCGAAGCGCCGGATGAACTGGGTCAAGCCAGTTGGCAGTCGTGATGAAAAGGATGTCACTTAAGTCAAAGGGTACCTCGAGGTAATGATCACTGAAGTGTTTGTTTTGCTGGGGGTCCAGCACCTCCAATAATGCCGAGGCGGGATCTCCACGAAAGTCCGCCCCCAACTTGTCCACCTCATCCAGCAGCACCACTGGGTTACTCACCTTAAGTCGCTTGAGTGTTTGCAGGATACGGCCGGGCATGGCACCTACATAGGTGCGTCGATGTCCCCGGATCTCTGCCTCATCTCGTACGCCTCCCAAGGCAATCCGAGCAAAGGGTCTTCCCATCGCGTCAGCCACGCTTTGTCCCAATGAAGTCTTCCCCACTCCGGGAGGACCTACCAAGCAAAGAATCGGACCTCGAACCGTGCCGCTCAATTTCAGCACGGCCAAATGCTCCAGAAGCCTGTCTTTGACTTTTTTCAATCCAAAATGCTGTTGATCGAGCACTTGCGAGGCACGATGCAGATCCAACTGATCGCCAGCGGATGCATCCCATGGCAATTCCAAGAGCCACTCAAGATAATGGCGAGCAACGCCGTATTCAGGGAGAGAGGGAGACATGGAGCGCAGTCGTTCAAGTTCCCTCGTGGCAACATCTCTGGTTTCCTTGGGAAGGGATGCGCGGTCCATGGTCTCCTGAAGCAGCCGAATATCTTTGACCGTGGCTTCTTCTTCTCCGAGCTCGCGTTGGATAACCCTGAGTTGCTCCTTTAGGTAGAAATCTCTCTGACTTTTGGAAATGGAGGAAGAAGTTTCCTTCTGAATTTTGGCTCCAATGGACTGCAACTCCAGTTCGTGCTGTAGAAGGGGCAACAGCGCTTTGTAGCGCTCCTTGACATCAAAAAGGCTCAAGAGCAGATGATGTTGATCCAACTTCAAGTTCAGGTTTGCCCCAATCAAATCAGCCATCTTGCCAGGCTGATCCGTATTCAAATTGGTCGATTTGAATTGGTCATTGAGTGTGGGCGAATGCTGAAGGATCTCCTGAAAAAGCTTTTTGGCCGTTCGAGCCAAGGCCTTTGACTCTACGTCCGGGGCGTTGGGTTCGTCGTGGTATTCAACTTCGGCCAACAGATAGGGCAACGTTTTAGTGAATTTGCCAGTATGGAAACGCCTGAGGCCTTCAATCAGAATCCTGACCTGCTGGTTGGGTTGCTTGACCATCTTCTGAACCCTGGCAAGACAGCCGCAAGGATAAAGATCTTCGGGGGAAGGATCATCTACAGGTGTGGTTTGCAAAACTAAACCAATCAGGCGATCACCAGAAACCACATCATCGATCAACTCATTACTCGAAACGGACTCGATCAGGAGCGGAGCAACCATACCCGGGAAGATGACAATGTCAGCCAATCCAAGGATCGGTAGGGATTTGGGGAACTGCGGTGAGGCATTTCCCGATTCACTTCCCAGAGATTTGGTGGAAGCCTTGATTTTGAGGATGTCGATGATGTCTTGGTCCAATTGCATGCCGACTGGGGGCAGGAAGAAAGAACGTCGACTCCCTCACCATTGAGGCCTCCAAGCTAATGGAACGCGAGCCCGTTTGACGAGGGAAAAGTGGCAAGGCCAGTGGATCAGCAGAAACGATCCTCACGTCAAGAGGCACTTTTTTCCAAGTGAGGCTTTGCAGAGCGCGACTCAGACCCTTAAAGTCAACATTTCAAGAGGTATGATACAAGATACGGACGATTTGAGAATCCAATCGCTGCAGCCGTTGCTGTCACCTGCCATTTTGCAGCAGGAAATTGCCATGACCGAGAAGGCTTCAGAGACGGTGGCTCAAGCAAGAAAAGAGGCGCAGGCGATTATCAGTGGAGAAGACGATCGATGTCTCGTCATTGCTGGCCCCTGCTCGATTCATGACACCAAGGCGGCCAGAGAATATGCAACCCACCTCATCGAGGCTCGCCATCAGCACAAGGAGGATTTGTGTATCCTGATGAGGGTTTATTTTGAAAAGCCCAGAACCACCGTAGGCTGGAAGGGGCTTATCAACGATCCAGATATCAACCACAGCTTCCACATCAATAAGGGCCTTAGACAAGCCAGGGAGCTACTTCGTGATCTCAGCGATATGGGGCTTCCGGCTGCTACGGAGTTCTTGGACACCATCGTACCCCAATTTATCGCAGACCTGATTGCCTGGGGAGCCATAGGAGCTCGAACGACCGAAAGCCAGGTGCATCGGGAATTGGCATCAGGTCTTTCGATGCCTGTAGGATTCAAAAATGGAACCGATGGCAATGTTCAAATAGCCATGGACGCGGTCAGCGCCTCTCGTCAGCCACACCATTTTCTCTCAGTGACCAAACAGGGGATCGCAGCGATCGTTCAAACCAAGGGAAATGATGGCTGCCACCTAATTCTTCGGGGATCCAAAAAAGGCCCAAATTTTGATGCAGTCAGTGTTCAAGGCGTGTGCGAAAAACTGGAACAAAATGACCTGAACCCATCGGTAATGGTCGACTGCAGTCATGGCAATTCAGCCAAGGATCACCGCAAGCAACCAACAGCTGCTAAAGCGGTTGCAGCCCAAATTGCCGGGGGTTCCCGCTTCGTCATGGGAGTCATGCTAGAAAGTCATCTAATGGAGGGGCAGCAGTCCTACAAAGGAGACGGATCTGACACTTACGGCCAAAGTATCACCGACGCCTGCATCTCATGGCAGCAGACCATTCCGGTTCTAGAGGAGCTGGCAGGTGCCGTCAGACAGAGGCGGTCTCTTTCTTAGACTCAGCCTTCTAGGACTGAAACATCCGCCCAGATGCACTCTGACTCTGTGCAAGTGTTGGCGCCTGGAGAGCCTTGATTCCACAGCCTCAGGATGGCAGAGGGCACACCCGAGCAAAAGCATCTGACCCCAAACGAGCCAGTGGATCCAAAGTTTCGATCTGCAGATTGACTTTTGAAGGATCCGAAGACTGCTCAATGATGGAATCATGCAGGTAAAGTTGCTGGATACGGCCCAGAATCAGAGCCTGCCCCTCATCCCCAATTAAGTGAATATCATGCTTCCTGCAATGAAATGCAATCGGTAGGCCTCTGAGCCTTGGAAGCGGGCAGCCTTCAAAAGATTCCGTATCCAATAGCGCTGCATCCAGCTCAGAAAGGCCAGCGGCCAAGGATTCCGCAGTCTTCAAGACTGCATCAACGTGCCGCACTTGGGGAATATGGACGACAAAATCCGAGTGCTTTTCAATGTTGCTCCAGGTATCTTTCTTACTTCCATCACGCTTGCGCCCCACCGACAAGGAAACCAATGGCGGATGGCTACTAACAGCATTGAAGTAAGAAAACGGTGCCACATTCCACTGCCCGTTGTCATGACTCGTTAGAACCCAGGCAATAGGACGCGGCACAACGGTCTGAGTCATCGTGTGGTATATGGAGGCTGAGGGAAGTTGGGTAAAATCAATGATCATTGCCGCATCAACAAAAGTGGTATTGAAATAAAAAAACTCCCCGCAGAAGCGGGAAGTTTTTCTGATCCAACAGAGGATAGAAACCTGTATCAATTACCACCTTTTGTCGGGGAGATAAAGAAATTTGCAGGGTTGATGGTAGTCTGAACAGCAGTGATAGCAGTCGTCTGGGTAACCGTTGAGACTGCTGAGGATTCGGGGGTGACTGCCGCAGTTTGACTGACTTCGGCCTCTGTCATTGTTTGCACTGACTGAGCGGTAGTGCTTGAAGCAAAGCGACTACCCCCATCGATGCGAGCGCTGGAAACAACTCCATCGCGGTTGTAAACGAAAATTCCTGACCCCTCGATGATACGAATATCATCTGGCGCACTCATGTAAAAAGAAGTCGCATTCGCGGAAGCATCAACAGACACAACTCCTGTAGGAACTTTAATCTCAAATTTAGACAATGCAGAGGCAAACTTGGCAACCGCCCCAGCAATGGTGCCGTCTTTGAGATCAATTTGAGTATCGATAACAACTCCAGCAGATGTAGCTTCTTGATTCAACCGATCCAAGGAGACAGTAGTGCCACCAAAGACGCGCAAGACACTGGTGCCAAGACGTAGGACAGCCTCAGAGTCTGGACTGGTTGTGACGAGTGATCCTGCGCTAATTTCAGCGCCCGCGGCAAGTGCAACAGCCCCATTTCCATTATCGTAAAACGCAGATCCCTTCAGAGATTCTACCTTGGCGGCGACGCTTTCAGCGTGAGCACTTGAAAGGAGAGTGAAAGCCATGAGGAGAGCCCCTGCGAGGAGACCGGAACGGGAAAAATGATAAGTCGTCATGAGATATACCTCTAGATAGTTGATAAACTTTTTATGAAAGTGTCAAAGGCAGCACCAAATGTCAATTGAAAACCTCTCTCAGCAAGGGACCTCATTGCATGGGCGATGCTCGCTAAGGGACCTTTAGGCAGAGAGTCCATCTTCCTAAGGGACCGGTTAATGTGATGAAAGCATTTCATCGGCAAACCGGAGATACTGCTCCCAGTCATAGTCTGTGACGTCATGCTTTCCCGATCTGATGTGAAACCTTACTCTGCTGCCCACAGGATGGTTCAGATCGGGCATTTGATCCACTTCGATACCCCGCACCCCAAGGAGTCGGTAGACCTCCGAAGCATGCTTTGCGGAGAGAAACTCTCCCTTTGGATCCGCCCATTGATCCTCAACGGCACTGGCCACATAGACCGGCCGAGGGGCCATCAGGGCAATCAATTGGTGTTGATCAAACGGCAAGACGGACTCCCGGTCGTTAAAACGGGTAAAGGCATCGCAAAACCAATGCGGGAAGGAACTGTTGATTTGGCGTACTGTTTCACCATAGGCGCGACGACTCAAAGCAGCCCCTCCACATCCAGAGTTGTTCGAAATCACCATAGCAAACCTCGGGTCTGTGGCACCCGCCCAAAGGGCTGTCTTTCCGAGGCGGGAGTGCCCCATCACAGCAATACGGTGGTGGTCGATCAAAGGCTCCAGCTCGAGGTGATCGAGGATACGACTCAACCCCCAGGCCCAGGCAGCGATCGATCCCCACTGATGCACTTCAGGTGCCTGTTGACGCTGACGGTAAAAGAGGGGATGGATGCCATTTTTCCAGCCGTCATCGAAATCGGGGTCGATGTCTCCATAGTAGGCGGTTACGAGGCCATAGCCCCGCTTCATGATGGTTTCGATGGGCCATCGGCTCGAGCGCCCCCCCCGAGAAGCCTCGGTTGCGCGGTGATTCACAACTCCTTGGCTTGGATTATCCCGCATCCATGCCGTTGAAATCCTCACACCTTTGTCTGCAGTGATGGCATGATTGCCATAAAAATTCAGTCCGAGGAATGCTGGCACAGCCTTTTCGGTCATGGGGGTGTAGATCAAGACGTGCACTTCAGCGGAGGAGTCGCTTCCTTCGCGGGTGAAGCGCAGCACGACTTGCTTGCTTCGAGCCATCCCATCCATGAGCCCATCTTCCTCAGAAAGCACTTCAGCGGATACACTCACCTGGCCATCGGGAACAGCTCCATACATTTGGTGGGTGAACATTTCCAACAACTCGGGACGACGAAAATGAACCCACGCCGATTCCGTTTGGACAGGCATGCCATTTTCCATGTTCAGCAGGGGCGGAAGCTTGTATGAGGGTACTTTGGACTCGTCCTCGTGGGTCACGAGGGGCTGTGCTTGAATGAGCAAGGTCAGGAAAAGACCCAACCAAAGAAGGCAAGATTTTGGGATAAAAAGTCTGGGGGCTTGGTGCATGCTTCCATTTTCTTATACAAGAAGCCCTACTGGCAAGTGCAGACATGGAGCCATTCCGAGAGAGACTTCAAGCTCTGCAGAACAATCACCTTCATGGTGAATGAAAAGATCCTTTGCGCGGCTTGTCATGAAATTATCTGAATGATAGATTTCCGTGTTCGTAAATTAGTAGCCTGCACATTCCCTCTCCTGGCCATGCGTTACACCCATACGATCTGGATCCTGTTTTTCCTTGCCAACAACATTTGCTGGATGTTTGGCCAGGAAGCCCCTAAGGACAAGGTCACTGCCACCGCTCCATCTGAAGAGGCACTGGAGGCCGCATCATCGTTTCAGGTCAAAGAAGGCTTCGAGATCGAGATCTACGCCTCCGAACCACTTCTTGCCAATCCGGTCAGCATGACTTTCGATGCATCAGGGAAGTGCTATGTAGTGGAATCTCATCGGAGGCGAACTTCTGTTTATGATATACGACGCTTCCCGGACTGGCTGGATCGCGACTTTGCCTTCACAACGGTTGCAGACCGATCTGCCTTTCTCAAAAAAGAGCTTACCTCGGGCAACCCTTCCATTCCCAAATCCTTCATTGTGGATCGCAACAAGGATGGCCTTTTTGACTGGCATGATTTGGAAGTCGAATCTGAGCGCATCGTTTTGATTGAAGATCTCAACCTTGATGGGCAAGCCAATCAAAGCAAGGTGTTCGCCGACGGATTTCGCTCATTGGTCTCCGGGGTGGCAGCTGGCGTCCTGGCCCGCGGCAAGCAAGTGTGGTTCACGTGCATTCCTGATTTGTGGCTCCTGGAAGACAATGATGCAAACGGTGTTGCCGAAAAGAAGCAACGACTGCATCACGGATTCGGGGTACACATTGCCTTTGGCGGTCATGACATGCACGGATTGACGATGGGACCTGATGGACGTCTTTATTTCTCCATAGCGGATCGAGGAGCCCATGTTGAGCATCAGGGAGAGACCATCCTCTCGGTGCCTCACACAGGTTCCATTTTTCGCTGCGAGCCCGACGGCACTGAGTTGACCCTGTTTGCTTCTGGGCTGCGCAACCCACAAGAACTGGCATTTGATGCCGAGGGCAACTTATGGACTGCCGATAACAATGGGGATGGGGGAGACCAGGCACGCTTGGTCTACGTGGTTGAAGGGGGGGATAGTGGCTGGACGATGGGGTGGCAGTGGTTGCCCAATATGGGAAGTTGGAATTCGGAAGGGCTCTGGAAGCTCGCAGATCAAAACACGGCATACCATCTCATCCCTCCTGTGGCACACATCGGCCACGGGCCCGCAGGATTTGCTTTTTATCCCGGGACAGGGATGCCTGAGTCCTTTCACAATCATTTTTTCCTCTGTGACTTTCCAGGTGGCATTCGCCACTTCAAGGTGCAGACCAAAGGCGCTGGCTTCGAAGTGCCTCATTCTCAGGACTACCTTCAGAACAATCAGGGGACGATGATGGATGGAAAAATGCTTTGGGGCCTGGCGCCTGTTGATGTGACCTTTGGCCCCAAACCGGGCATCTACGTCGCTGACTGGATTCAGGGCTGGGAGAAGACGGGTAAGGGGCGCATTTTTCGGGTAGCTGCTAAGAATGTCGACCCAACCAAAGTCGAACAGGTTCAACAGCTGCTCAGGCAGGGCTTCGGGCAAAGCACCATCAGGGAACTGGGAAAATTTCTCTCGCATCATGATCTTCGCGTCAGATCTGAGGCACAATATGAATTGGTCCAACGATTTGAACCTGCGGTTTCCTCCATCGCTCAAGTTGTCAGTGGCGCTTTCCAGGTCAACGCTCTTCAGGAACTCACTCGAATCGCTCAAAACGAAACCTCCTTGTATGCTCGATACCACGCCATTTGGGGACTTGGACAACTGGCCAAAAGGCATCAGGACATTACCAAAACCCTGTTAGGACTGTTGGAAGATCCCGAGCCATTGATTGTCCATCAGGCAGCACGAGTCCTCGCGGACAGACAACTGGTGGGCTATTATCAGGATTATCTCAAACTCATCCAATCCTCAGATCCCAAAACCCAGTTCTTTGGTCTGAAATGGCTCTGGAAGACGATAGAAAAGGGCTACGATCAAGTGCAGCACAGTGCCACGACGCAGAGCCTGGTTCCCCTTCGCCAGTGCGATTGGGTTTTTGAATGTCTTGAGGCCAACCAAAGCGAGGATCCTTACATACGGCATGCTGCCGTCATGGCGCTCGCATCGATTGGCGACATCCCGCGTCTGTCCGGGGCACATCGAGCCCCGAATATGCGTGTCCGCATGGCAGCGGCATTGGCTCTCCGAAGGTTGGGACGCCCCGAGGTCGCAGCCTTTTTGCAAGACCCCCATCCCCAAGTGATTGTCGAGGCAGCCAGAGCCATCCACGACCTTCCCATGGAAGCCGCCCAAGGACAACTCGCACAGCTGGTAGAAAATCCGAACCTGCCAGAACCCGTGCTGCTCAGAGCAGTCAATGCGCAATTCCGTCTGGGACAAAGTGAAAATGCTGCCTACTTGATTTCTCTTGCCCAACAGGAATCAGCATCAGAGACCGTGCGCATCAGTGCCCTCAAAGCTCTTAAAGATTGGTCGAAACCACCTGCAAGGGACGCCATTACAGGCTTGGCGCGCACATTACCAAACAGAGATCCCAGAACCGCAGCCGTCCCCCTGAAACTTGTGCTTGGCGACATGCTCAGGAAGTCTCCAGAGCCGATTGTTGATGCCTGTTTGCAAGCCATGCTTTCTCTGGATCTGCGCGAAGAGGAGACCATGCTTCTGGACTTACTGATTCATCATTCCCCGGGAGACGGTATTCAGGTTCAAATCATCCGTATGCTTGCCGAGTGGCAAAGCCCGCTCTTGGGTTCGGCACTCCTATGGGCAAGAACGCATGCTTCCGAGGATGTCCTCAATCAGACAGCTCAACTCCAATCCAAACTCAAGCCAGAGGATGCCACCGCACTTTTCTCCGTGGACTTGAAACAAGGTAGAACGATGGCTCGCCAAGCAGCCATTAAAGGCTTGGCAAGCCTGGATTCGAAAGAGGCCTGGACCATCCTGGAACCCTACATGAGACAACTCCTTGAGGGAAATTTGGCACCAGAACTCATGTTAGAAATCATTGAGGTATTGGAATCAAACCCTTTGCCTTCTCTTCGCGTTCCATTTGAGGAGTGGAAAAGCTCCTTCGACGCAGGCGGAGCTAAGATTCCCGAGCAAGCCCTGCTTGCCGGTGGAAATGAAAGGAAAGGCGAGGACTTATTCAAGAACCGCCAGGATCTCGGTTGTGCGCGTTGTCACTCACTCGATGCAACCACAACGAACATAGGCCCATCCCTCAAAGGGCATGAGAAACCACTCACCAAAAAGGAGATCCTTGCATCCATTTTGACTCCCAATGCCTCCATCGCCGAAGGCTACCAAACCGTTTATCTCGAGCACACCAACGGCGAAGAGGTCTCTGGTGTATTGAAATCGGAAACTCCTGAACGCATGGTCGTGCTGGGAGCCGATGGGAAAACCATCATCATGGATTCCAAGGATGTCGCATCAAGACGAAGCGGTCTCTCCCTCATGCCGGAAGGACTCGCCGAAATGATGACTCCGCGTGAATTACGGGACCTTGTCGCATTTTTGGCAAAACCGTGAGGGGAACAACTCCTCAAAACTCCGTATCGATGGACCGATTCTACTGGGAAAAAACCATCACTTCTCAAGGATTCCACCCCTTGGTCGGAATAGATGAGGCTGGACGCGGGCCATTGGCAGGGCCAGTGGTGGCAGCAGCCGTTCAATTTCCCGCCGAATGGTTCGAAAAAGGGTTACCTGATTGCCTGCATTCTTTGGATGATTCCAAAAAACTGACCGCAAAAAAACGTCAGGCGCTTTATAATTTCCTGACCTCTCACCAAGGCATTCGATTCAGGATTTCTCAGGTCGAATCGAAGCAAATTGATCAGATCAATATTCTTAAAGCCACTCATAGCGCCATGCGAAACACGATCACTGCCTTCGATGGCCCCAAGGTACAGCACGCTTTGATAGACGGATTACCCGTGAAGGGCTTGCCTTGTCCACAGACAGCCATTGTCAAGGGAGATACCAAGAGCTTCACCATCGCCGCTGCCAGCATCATCGCAAAGGTTTACCGAGATGCCTTGATGGAGCGTTGGGATGAAGCCTATCCTCAATATGGGTTTGCCAAACACAAGGGCTACGCCACAAAGGCCCATCGCCAGGCCATCCTCCATCATGGCCCCTGTGCCATCCACCGCCGTTCCTTTTTGACAAACCTCCAATCCACGCAAACCTCTTTCGAGTTTGAATCTCCATGAGCGCTCTGAACCCCTTCACGGGCAGCTCAAGTTTGCCAGACCACCTTCAACTCGGCCAACACGGGGAAAAACTGGCCAGACGGTTCCTGCAACGAAGAGGACTGAAGTATCTGACGCGGAATTATGCTTCCGTTCGGGGGGAAATCGACCTCCTGTTTAGGGAATACCAGACACTGGTATTTGTGGAGGTCCGCACCCGGACAGGGGAACAATGGCAATCGCCTGCAGCCTCGGTAGATCGAGCCAAAAAAAGACGTCTGATGCATGCCGCTGAGGATTACCTGCAAGAACTCGAGGTGGTGGTTCCTTACCATCGATTTGATATTGTGGAAGTCATTCTCAAAAGGAACCGGGGTCTTGTGACTATCCGGCACATTGCGGGAGCCTTTGTTTCGGAAACCCTATCGCCCCAAGCAAACCACTGAGTCATGCCCGAACTACCCGAAGTGGAATTACTCAAGGAACACCTTCAGGAAGAGTTGATCGGGTGGAGAATCCATCGAACAAACGTCATGAAACCCCGAGTCGTACGCCCTGAGAGTCCCGAAAAACTCGCTCGATGTGTGAATGATTCTGAGATCCTTGGCATCCAACGAAAAGGTAAGTATCTCTTGATCCTCCTTTCCCATGAAAAAAAGACCTGCACCCTGTTCATCCATCTGGGAATGACAGGACGGCTCTACGCCCTCACTTCATCCGAACAAGATAAAAGCCCTCATCGCAAGGTGGCCATTGAATGGGAGTGCGATCAAGGAAAACTCGTGTTTCAAGACCCACGCACCCTCGGCAGGGTATCGATGAATCCCCTGAGCGTGGATCGACTTGGGCCAGATGCATGGACTTCGGGAGCCTTGAGCAAAACAACCCTGAGGGAGCGCCTTGGCAAGAGCCGATCTCCCATCAAGACCTTGCTCATGGATCAACATCGCGTGGCAGGCCTTGGCAATATTTATGTCAATGAGTCACTGTTCCGGGCAGGAATTCATCCAGAACAGTCGGGGTCTGCCCTTTCGGAAGTCCAGTGGCAAAGGCTCTTTGATGGCATTCGAGGTGCTCTCGATGAAGCATTCACTCATGGCAGGTCCTGCTCACTCGATTGGCAGGGTGGCTATCAAAGCGATGGGTTTTTCTACTTTGGAAGCCAATCCAACAATCGATCGAAAAAGGAAGAGCGATTTCGGGTTTATGATCGAGCCCACCAACCTTGCCTTGTGTGCCAAGCTTCCATAGAGAAGATGCAGATAGCAGGAAGGAGTGCCTACTACTGCCCCAGGTGCCAATCACTCTGAGTCTTTTCTCTCTGCCCTATCAATCGGACCACTGGACGGATGAGTTCCCAGCTGTGCGATCCCGTCATAAAAGTAAAGACAGCCCGAGATAGCCGTACAAAACCCTGCGGCATAAACCAAGAAGACAAAGTAGGTCTGGGGCAATTTGGCCAGCACGTGAAGAACAATGAGCATCTGAAAAAGCGTCGCAGCTTTGCCAATCAAACGCGGCTGCACTCGAATACGACCGAAAGTATAGTGAATCAATATCAAACCCAGTACCAGCAGGACATCTCTGCTGAAAATAAGGGCTGTCAACCAGATGGGAACTTTGGCGAGATAAGGGCCATTGTCCAAACTCAGCAAGATAAACCCTGCCATCAAAAGCATTTTGTCAGCAAGCGGATCCAGGACTTTGCCAAGCTCACTGATCTGATTGTACCTTCGGGCAATGAATCCATCCACCGCATCGCTGAGAGCCGCCAACGCAAAAATGGCGAGAGAAAGCCAGCGAAGCCATTCACCTCCTCCGTGCACATAGTAAAGAAGCGTCACGATGAAGGCAGGAACCATCAGGATCCGCAGAATCGTTATTTGGTTGGGAAGCGTCATTTCAACCGGGAGGCCACTTCAGGGGGCGACCTCCCAGGAGATGACAATGAAGGTGCGGCACGGTTTCTCCACCGTTTTTACCGTGGTTCATGACCAGACGAAAACCATCTTTCAGGCCCAGTTCGCGAGCCACCTCTCCCGCTGTCAGCAGCAGATGCCCCAATAAAGCCTGATCTTCCCGGTTGGCATCCCCCACGCGTGGTATGGGCTTTTTGGGAATGATCAAGACATGTTCCGGAGCCTGGGGTTGAATGTCTCGGAAAGCCAAGACCCTATCATCCTCATAGAGGATTTCGGCTGGGATCTCTCGAGCAATGATTTTTTCAAAAAGTGTCTGGCTCATGCTTGGCTCTAAGGGTGAAGGATGAGGGAATACCCAGGACCTGCCTTTTGGTCAAAACACTGCCTGATAAAGGCAATGAGTTGGTCATTGAACTGTTGGCAGCGCCGACCCCAGCGCTGCGCTCCAAGATGTTGTTTGACACAATGACGCAAGCCATGGACCCAGAGAATCCTGGCCTCCCCTTGTTGCAGGCTTTGGTCCAACCCATCTCTCAAGAGGTGGAAAAGCATGAGGTCAAAGCCAGTATCTTGACGATCATCGAGCCAGTCCATGACATTGGTTTTGACCACCTGGGGAAGTTGCGACTCATCAGCTCGAGAGTTCAGACTCAGGCCGAAGCCGCGCAACACTTCTTCAAGGACTTCCGCAAACTCGTGAAAAGGAACCGATTGCTTGCCTTGCTCTTCCCTCAGGTAGGACAACACTGCCCCACAAATATCCTTTAGAACGCCAGCATCCAACCAGGAAGCCTGCTCCCCGAGGATTTGCAGGGTCAAGGACTCCACCGATGTCGGCACGGCTTGGGATTCATCACAGAGGACCACAAGACAATCGGGGTTCAACTGAATCATTGAGCTGTCTCCAATTTTTGAACTTCCTGAACAAAGTCCGTCGCCTCCGCGAAGCGCCGATAGACGCTTGCAAACCTTACGTAAGCCACTTGGTCCACAACGCGTAGCCCATTCATGATGCGTTCCCCTATCACCATGCTTGGCACTTCGCGCTCATACTCATCCAATATGCTGTTGTGGATGCGATCGATGAGTTCGTGCACAATTTGTTGACTGACAGGCCTCTTTTCGCAGGCTCGATGCAGGCCGGAAGCAAGCTTCTCTTTTCCAAAGAGCTCACGGCGGCCATCACGCTTGATCACCATCAGCGTATCCCTCTCAATTTCCTCATAAGTCGTAAATCGGTGGCCACAGTCCAAGCATTCCCTTCGCCTGCGGATCACGGCCCCTTCCTTGGAGGAACGGGAATCCACGACCTTGTCATCAAAACAGGCACATTTAGGGCACTTCATAAGCTATGACCACCATTAGAGGTATGGTGAAAATATTAGACTACTAAATATTGTGACGTCAAGCGATCAACCTTGAATTCGCAGGACCTTATTTGGGGGGCTCCTCAATGATTCAAGAACAGGATCGAAAGAAGGTGACACCGTTTCTTGGGATCGGCCGGCAGTTGAGAGACCAAAGGCATGCATGAATCATTCATTTCTCCAGGCCTGGATCCCTCCCCTTGGTTTGATTGCAGTGACCGCAAGCATGAAAACCCCAGTTCTGGAACCACAGGGCAAAGGCTCAATGGTCGAAAAAGGACCCATCCAGCAGAGGCTTTGGAACGCGCTTGCGGCTTAACAGAGGGGGGCCTATAAGACACTCATGACGATGCCTGAAATCATCCAACAGGGTGGGCCCGTGATGTGGCTGCTAGCAATGGCAAGTGCTTCAGCCCTATTTGTTTTTCTTGAACGACTCATTCACTATCATCGCTCTCAAATCAATTCCATGGAGTTTCTCAATGGGGTACGCAACGTTTTAAAAAGGGACAACGTCGTTGAAGCTATTTCCATCTGCGAAGCGACTCCAGGCCCTGTTGCGCGATTGGCCAAATCGGCATTGATTCACAGAGACCATGGCAAAGATGGCGTCCGAGAAGCACTTGAGGAAGCCGGTCTGATGGAAGTTCCCAGACTGGAAGAAAAACTCAACCTGTTAGCAACGATTGCACAAATTGCTCCCCTCATCGGCCTGCTCGGCACCAGTCTTGGGATGATGGACACTTTCAGGCACATTGCCGATGCTGGCCTGTATGCCAAAATCCCTGAATTGGCCGCCGGGATATGGCAGGCCTTGATCTGCACAGCCGGAGGCATTGCCGTTGCGATTCCAAGCTATGCTGCCTACAATTATTTGGTCAGCAGGGTGAATTCCATCGTACTGGATATGGAAAAAGCATCTGCGGAGATCATCAGTATGGTACACGAATCCATATCGTCCACTGAAGAAACCCAAGCATGAAGTTTCCGCGAAATGCCAAGGTTTTCCGAGGACAGCTCGATGTAGCTGCCTTCGCCGGGGTGTTTTTCGCACTGTGTCTCATGCTGGTGTTCAGCACCCTGCTGGTTCATTCCCCTGGGGTGGAAATTCAATTGCCCGAGGTGGTCGACGCACGGGTTCAGGGAGTGGAGCCACCGGTTATTAACGTTGCCGTGGATGCTCAAGGAACGATTTACTTTGAAAGCCAGATCATCGAAAGGGCCTCATTCAAGAATCGTCTTTCGCATGTAGTCGCTCAATTTGAAAAACCACCAACACTCATCATTCAAGGGGACGCAAACGCAGATCTCTCCATGGTCCTCAACCTTTGCGAACTCGCATCCAAGTCCGGCGTGAGTAAGACATTGTGGGCTACGCGCATGCTGGAACCTGCCATTCAAACACTTCCTTAGGTGATGACCGGCTGACACCAGCTCCTTCCTGCCATGACCAAGCAGTCACAGCTCATCCTTTTATGCCTCGTCCTGGGAGTGCATTCCATCGTCCTGATTGGTTACCGGCAACCATTACCGCGCCAACCAGCGGAAACGGAAGCCAGAAAAGATTCACCGGTCATCATGCTCACCGAACTCCAACAAACCCTCGAGGTAACAAGTCATGCCATGGTCAGGGATCCGAAACTTCTTGTTCAGGTGCATGAGCATGGATACACGGGGCCGGTCTGGAAAAGTACTTTCCCGACCATCAACCCCCATTCCACGGAGCCCGAGGACACCAGCAACTTGGCGGCACCCAAGAGCGTTTGGGGACGCCCTTTATTCGATTGGACCAGGCAATATTCCAAGTCCATCGCTCCCTTACCGATCCTGCCCAGAGCAACATCAAACTCCAGCCGAAACATTTCACCCTCCATACCTTCCTCCACTCAGATGTTCTTCAGCGATTCCATTGAGTCAAGAAAGCCCACGATCAAAGAGGACCCTCCTCGATGGCGGGGAACTGAGTTGCTACCACCCATTCAATTGGAAATCGGCATCAGTGCCAAGGGCACGGTGGAAGCCGTTCGATGGACTGGCCATTCTCGCCATGAAACCCTTTTCTCCACGTTTCATCAGGAGGTCATCCAATTCATCAAACGGCTCCAATTTACCCCCCTGAAGCAGGTCGGATTTGATAAAGCCCCCCCCTGGACCTGGGGAACCATTGATTTCATCTGGGGTCACCCTGAAGCCCCCGGCATTTCATCTGAAGAGATTCAACCAGCCCTCAACCCACAACCATGAAGACCAGTATCCTGAGCGAATGGATCTTCATCTACGTCGCACTTTTTCTCCTGATTCTCTTTCTCTGCAGTGTCTACAGTGAGATCCGAAAACGTCGCTTTGACCCCAAACCGAGTGATGATCGTATCTTCCGCTGCGGTGATTGTGCCTATGTCTATACCGACGATCCCACGGTCGACCGCGCACGCTGTCCTCATTGCGGATGCATGAATGACCCATTCACATTTTAGTTTTAAAGGGAACCCTTGAGGTGAAGAGAAGGTTTTCAGTTGGATTCAAACGATGGGTGTGGTTGCTTCCGCCCCTCCTGTGGATGGCACTGATGGCCCTTTTTTCCACAGATCATTTTTCAGGATCCCAAACTTCGCGATTCATCGGCCCTTTTTTAAGCTGGCTGTTTCCAAATACCAATGGCGCGATTTTGGATCACATCCACTTCGCCATACGCAAAAGTGGCCATTTAATGGAATACGCCGTCCTGGCTTGGCTGTGGTTTTTTGGCCTAACAAGATGGTCAAAGGAAACCCCATGGCGTATGCAAAAAATTGCGATCGTATCCGGCTTGATTTGCCTAATATTTGCTATTTCTGACGAGGTTCATCAGTCCATGACTCTCTTTCGAAGCGGACAACCGACCGATGTGGCTCTTGATGTTCTCGGGGCCAGCATCATGCTTGGCTACCTCCTGAAAAAAACGGATCCAACGGCTGCCTAAGTGCACCAGCCCATGCTCCATTGCTCCTTGCTTTTGGGAGCCGGAATCTGGCTTGGAAAAACGCTTTGCTTACCTCCCTACATCTGGTGGAGCGCCTGCTTATTGAGTCAAATTGCTTTCATCGCTGGGAAAACATGGCGAGAGCCAGCCATGGCGGGCTTGTTGATGGGCAGCGGTGGCGTGCTTTTTTGCATCCATTCACTGCCCCTTCACCCAAGCGATCTACGTCATTTTGATCTTCGAAATGCTCAACTGGTTACTTTGCGAGGGCATATCGAGGCTACCCCAAAATGCCACATAAGATCTGATCCGGCAGGACCCAAGCTTTGGTTTGAAACCGATATGGAAGCAAGTGCCCTTTTTGGCACTGAAGGTTGGCAGCCGGCATTTGGTAAAGTTCGGGTCCGAACTTTGGGTATCCCCACTTCCAAAATCACCAAAGGAGCTTTTGCCTCCATCCAAGGAATGCTCAAACGCCCTTTACCACCTTGGGGCCCCACGGCCTATGCAGCACCCGAAATTCTCCAGAGTAAGGGTATTTATACGATCATGGAGATCGATTCAGTCCAGCATTGGCAAATTCTTTCTACATTCAACCCGGGCTGGCAGCACGTTTTTGAGATCCTGCAAAAAAACGCGGAGACCCAACTTGCGGTTGGCCTCCCCATCGAGGATGACGTGCTGGCCCTCCAACGGGCCATGGTACTTGGGTCCAGGTCTTCCCTTCCACCTGTATTGCTTGAGCCCTTCAAACAAACAGCCACCCTGCATCTGTTTGCCATCAGCGGATTGCATGTCTCGCTAGCTGCCGGATTATGCCACGGATGGTTTCGTTTGATGGGTTTTTCCCTGCGTTCATGCTCATGGCTCTCTCTTTTCGCAGTCTGGTCCTACACGGCCATCAGTGGATTTCAGATTTCGGCCATTCGGGCAAGCATCATGATCAGCACCCTTCTGATGGGACGAGCGTTGTGTCGCCCCACCTCCATGTTCAACTCGCTTTTTGCGGCCGTCTTCCTGATCCTCGCTTGGGATTGCACTCAACTTTTCCAGTTGGGTTTTCAGTTCTCTTTCGCAGTGGTTGCAAGCCTCATGGCATGGACGGGCCCCATTCGCTCGCTTATCGAACCCATTCTTCGACCAGATCCTTGGATACCCCGCAGCCATTACACTCCTTGGCATGCCTTGCGGTCCAGGATCGCTGGACCTGTCAGCGCATCGATGGCTGCGGGAATCGCCGCTTGGGGGGGATCCCTCCCCATTCTATGGAGTTTCTTTCACGAGATCAGCCTTGCAGGCATGATACTCAATTGGCTGCTCATTCCTTTGGCCGGATGCGTCATGGCATGTGCCTTGGGCAGTATGATGTGCTCCATTTGGATGCCTTTTGGGGCGACACTCTTCAATCACAGTGGCTGGTTTTGGATGAAGCTCATGCAGAAGCTCTGCGAGGAAACTTCCTCACTGACGTGGGGGCATTGGCAGGTAGGCTCCCTTTCTCCGATACTGCTTTTTGCCCTTTACACTCTCATACTGTTGCAGCTTTGGGCAGAACTTCCAAAAAGTTGGAAACAGATAGGTAAGCGTATCACTTGGGCCACCTTGCTGATCTGGGGCGCCATGTCTTTGGGATATCACCGCGAGACGCTCAAGCTTACCCTATTGCCCATTCCTGAGGGAGACAGCATCTGTCTCAGGTTCCCCGGCCGACGGGACTACGATCTTATCGATGGTGGATCACGCTACTGGTTTCCCAGGATCACACTCCCTCTCATGGATCACCAGGGGCTTCGATCCTTCCGTACATGGTGGATCAGTCATGGGGACAGTCAACATGCAGGGGGGGTTGCCGATGCATTGGAAAGGTTCAAACCTCATCAAGTCATCCGACCGATTGCCGCAAAACCAACCCCTACATGGGGGACCATCGAGGGAGCCTTGGAACAAACGGCGATTCCTCTGGTTGAGGTAAGCGCCGGGGTGCAAGAGAAGATTCTGAGCCTACTCCACCCATTCGCTGGCGACTCATTTGCCAAGGCAGACGACAGCAATGCAGTTTACCTGCTGGCCTATCAGTCCATTCAAATCCTCCTGATTGGAGATCTGGGTCGGGAGGGCTTACTCCGGCTCTCTGATCGATATCCCGAGCTGAGGGCTGAAGTAGTGATCATGAATCGACCGGTAGATGCTACCCCAGCCAACCTGCATTGGCTTTGTTCACTTCGCCCCAGCATCGTTCTCATCACCGGCATTGCCTGGGGCCAGAAGGATCGATGGGCCAACCAACTGGCAAAAGGTTTAGTCGTTAATGGAATTGAGTGCTGGGATACCGGACAGCGAGGGGCCATTGATCTGGAAATCACCCGTGGAGGTTTAGTCCTGAATTCAGGCTCAGGAGCACCTTTTCGATGTCAGACCTCGACAAAGGCATCTCCCGCTCACGGGGCTTTGGATCCATGACAGAACCCTTATTCCTCAATTTCGAGGGAAAAGGCTTCGCTGCGAAGGCTATCGGGTTTGGGCTGAGGAAATTGTTTGGAAAGATAATTGAACTTAAGCTGATACAAATGATCGGTCCGCGAGGAGGACAAGGGTAGTAGAGCTTCCCAACGGTGATCCGCCACGGGGACTGGCTCCATGGGATACTGCACTCCATCCAGAACCACGAAAGCTTGAAGCGACTCCTCAAGGATGGATCGCTGATTGCTTTCCCATGAGGCCTCAAAGCGGTAAAGCCCATCCTCACTTTTGGGAAGGCTGGGAGGAGTCAGATTCACGATAGTAGACGTGGCACATCCTGAGAGCACCAAAAAAAGGAGACAGAATGAGACAAATCGGCGAAAGAGGGCGCGCAACATACTCAAGCGATACCCAAGAGCTTATGAGGTGTAAAGGGGATTCAACGGGCTGTTCGAAAGGAAAGAGGGCCCATTTTTGGATTTGACCTGACTGGCAAAGCAGGGTTAGATCTCGCCTCTTTAACGTGATATTTTGCACCTAGCTGGGCCAGAGGACCTCGCATGGTGTCCAATCAGCTTAATTTTATGTTTGCACATATTCGAAAACGCCAGGAGTGGGTCCTGTGGGTGGTGATCGTTGTCGTTGTGATTTCCTTCGTGGTTTTCTTCACTCCGTCGGTAGGTTCCAATGCAGGCGGTGGGAGTGCATCCAACCCTGTGGTTGCCACCTTTGATGGTCAAGCCATTACCCAACAGGACTATATCGCGGTGTATAATGAGGTCTCCCTGCAGGCATTCCTTTCCATGGGCCGGTGGCCAGAACAGATAGGCTACAACATCGAACAGGAAATACCCAACCGATTGATGATGATTCAAGAACTCGATGATCTGGGCATTGTCGTCGGCCCTGAAGCCGTTGCCAAATACAAGGCCAATGCTTTCTCTGATCCAGAAACAGGCGCTTTTCAGCCAGAGTTATATGATAATATACTGCTCGCCTTGAAGGCGCGGCGGCTCAGCGAGGATGATCTCAATGGATACATCCGCCATCAAATCGGCATTGGGCAGCTCACCTCGCTGGTCAGCCTGAGCGGACAACTGATCACACCAGCGGCTGCAGAGCGCACCTACAAACAGCGGAATCTATCGGCTTCGACCATGGCCCTTCTTTTCTCTCGAACCAACCACATGAGTGCGGGTCAGGATCTCATCGGTCTAGAAGACTACTTTACGAACAACATGGCACTCTATCGTGTCGAAGAAAAACGTCGTGTCAGGGTCGTCAAATTTGCAGCAACCAATTATTTGGCTGAGGCAGAAACACGTCTCAATCAGTCGACCAACCTGTCTGCCATGATTGATGCCATCTACATCGATCGCGGAACCAATTCGTTCACCGAAAATGGAGAAATCCTAAGTGCTGAAGCAGCCAAGGAACAAATCAAGGAAGAGGAGCTCGAAAAGGCCGGGCTGGAAATTGCCGTAGAAAAGACCAAGGCCTTCATGCGAGGCTTCGAACAGTTCGAAGCGCTCTCTTCGGCAGCTCTGGAACAACTGGCAGCAGAGCAGGGTGTCGAATCAACTTTAACCGACGGCTTTACCCGCAATCAGCTGGCCCCTGGCCTTGGGGCCCCTTACAGCCTCACGCAGCAGACATTTGAGTTGAGCGAAGAGGCACCCATTGCCCCTCCCATTGAATCACAGGATGCCCTTTACCTGATTGCACTGGAGGAAATCATCCCGGACCACCCTCCGACTCTGGATGAGGTTCGCCCCCGAGTCACATCTGATTTTCGCCGGGATAAGCAGCTGGATGCGGCACGAGCCGAAGCAGACAGCGTTCACGAAGCCATCAAGGCAGCCATGCAGGAAGGCAAGGGATTCGAAGAAGCATGCTCGGAGCTCGGACAGACCCCGGTGAGCATTCCCAATTTTTCCTTGGCAACACGTACCCTCGATGGATTGACCGATCGACGCGTAACCGTGAGCTGGCTTCAGGATCTTGCCTTTGCCATGGATCCGGGAACACTGAGTGATGTCAGTCAAACCAGTGAAGGTGCTGGCATCCTTTTCCTCAAGAGCTTCGAAGCAGCCGACGCGACCAAGATGGCTGAGGAGCTGGGTGACTTCACCGACCAGCTCAAGCAAACAGGTCGCAGCCAAACGATTTCGGCTTGGATCAATGAAGAGCTTTCCTCCTTTCAGTTATTAACCAACGAGTCAGATACAGCCTCCGAGGAAGCCGCCAACTGATCCGAGGATTTTCCTCCTCACAAAACAGATTCACCAAAGCCTCCCCCTCGAGGGGAGGCTTTTTTGTGTGAAGTTTCACGTGGATGCTTCCCTCCTCGACAATCTTATCCATTGACAAGGTGCCTCTTTCCATTCACCAGTAGTCCATGCTCCTTCCGCTCAAACGCAGGTGGGATGGCTTCACCCTCATCGAGCTATTGGTCGTCATTGCCATCATCGCCATTTTGGCTGGCATGCTCCTTCCTGCCCTTTCCAAGGCAAAAACCAAGGCACAGGGCATTGCATGTATCAATAATCTCAAACAGCTTCAGCTGGCACATTTGATGTATCCGGCAGACAACAATGACTATCTGACAAAACCCGGAAACAGCGGCACCGAAGAAGGCGCTTGGGTAGGTGGGTGGCTGGATTTCAACCCGGCAAACCCGGATAATACCAACATTCAGGATTTACTGGATCCCAAACGGGCCAAGTTTGCTCCCTATCTTCCATCAGCTGCAGTCTATTTGTGCCCAGCCGATAAAAGTCACGTCACGATCAACCGTGTGAGGCACTCCAGGGTCAGGAGCATGGGCATGAGTCAGGCCATGGGAGGCCCGGGAGGTTGGCTGCCGCCCGGTGGCGCTTACCAAGCCAACCAGACCGCATACAAGATTTTCATCAAGTCGAGTGATCTGGGTCATCCCGGCCCATCCAACCTCTATGTATTACTCGATGAACACCCGGACAGCATCAACGCAGGCGGCTATGCGAACCAAATGGTCGCTCAAGCATCAACGGCTCGCATGATCGACTTTCCTGCCAGCTACCACAATGGAGCTGCCGGATTATCCTTTGCCGATGGGCATGCTGAGATTAAGAAGTGGCAGGATACGCGCACCAGGCCCGCCGTTCAGAACAACAATCAGCTTCAGCTCAATGTCGCCTCCCCCAACAATCCCGACGTGATTTGGCTGGCTGAGAGAACCACGGTTCTTAAGTAAGGAAAGCATGCTTGGGCACTCTGGCTGCATGGCTCACGGGGCAACCTTGCGAGCTATCCACTCAGTGACCGCACGGCACATCTGCCCCGTGGCTGCACCATCGAACACATGATCTGCACCATCGATGGCATGGATTTCAGCCGCTGACTTGGCCAGAGGCTCCATTGTGAGTGAATCTTCCAATGGGACCACATCATCCTCTGTTCCATGCACCAGCAGCCATGGAATCTTGATGGAAGATGCATGAGAAGCCACCGATCCAATCGCGGTCAAATCATTCATGTAACGAGAAGAGAGAGGGCAATCGCTCTTTTCCCACATGCAACCTTGATCCGGAATTTGGTCGCCGAATTCTCGAGAAGCAAAACCTGCGGTATCCACCATGCCAGCCAAGGATACCAGAGCACCAATGCGAGAATCCATCGCCGCTCTCAATACCCCGACAGCGGCACCCATACTGTGCCCCATGTAGGTTACTGGCTGCCTTCCCAGCACATCCAAAACGCTTCCAAGATCCTCGACTTCCTTGGTGATGCAGGAATCCACAAAGTGCCCCTCCGACAATCCATTACCTGAAAAGGAAAAGCGCAACACGGAAAAGCCTGAGGCTTCAAGTGCTTCAGCCAAAGCTATGAGAAGGGGGCGATCCTTGTTCCCTGTCACACCGTGACCCAGGATCACCAGGCCACGCGCCTCTCCTTGAGTGGGGTGAAAAGCATAGTCCAAGCGTTCCCCGTGGCGATTACGAATGATTTCACTGAATGATTGCATGATAGGCTTATAGTAGAAAAAAACGGGCGCCACACAAGAGGCACCCGTCTGAAATCACAAAAAATAGGGAGAATTACCTATTCCACGACATGAATCGTGATTTTCTCAGAGACGACCGGCTTATCGTGGGGAAGGTGCAGATGATCCCCCAGAACCAACTGGAGCGTGTGCTTGCCTGGCTTCAGCTTGAGCACTGTTTCAGTCTGCCCCTTACCATAGTGAAGAACATTTTCCGTCGCCGGTAAAGGTAGGTTAAAATCAGGCATCTTGGTCACATCCAGCAAAAGATGATGATGGCCTGTATTTTCAAGTTTGACTCCTGCGGGAGCCACCCCCATGCCGGAGAGGCCGAACTGGATCTTTACGCTGGTCCCCACCACTTCTCCATTGGCTGGAGAAATGATGTAGGCCCGAGCACCTTCTGCTGACTTGGACTTGGGAAGGACGCCCTGGGCTTGAGTCACGACGGTGAGTAGCGATATTGCCAAGGATAGGATAAACGTTTTCATGATTGTTTGATCGGTTCTTTAAGCGTTAACGTGAATTCACATCGAATGAACAATTCACTTGGAGGGCGACTGTTCAAATCATCGAATGAAGTGAAAGTGACGCACCTCATGGGGAACAGCAAGCCAAAATATGGAAGAGGACATGGCATCAGCAAATATCGTCTATTTTGATCTGGAAACACAAAAATCAGCCGCTGAGGTGGGTGGATGGGATCACATTCGGGATATGAAAATGAGTGTTGGGGTCACCTACAGCACGACCCGAAAGACATACGAGATCTACGGAGAAGACCGGGTTAACGAGTTGATTGATGAGTTGATGCGTGCGGATCTGGTCGTTGGCTTCAATCATATTCGATTCGATTACGAAGTCCTTCACGGCTACACCGTCCTGGACCTGTCTCAAGCACCCTCTTTGGATCTCATGCTCGACCTGCAAAAAATACTCAATCACCGCATTTCACTGGATGCTGTGGCCAGCGCCAGTTTGGGAAGTGAAAAAACCGCAGAAGGCCTTCAGGCGATTGAATGGTTCAAGCAGGGAGAAATGCTCAAAATAGCGGAGTATTGCTGTTTTGATGTTAAAATCACCCGCATGGTCCACGAGTTCGGACACGCTAACAAAGAAGTCTTTTACCACAACCGCTTTGGCGACAAATGCTCCGCCAAAGTCGATTGGTAAGGCACACACTAGCTGATTGATTCGCTACCAAAGAGTATGCACTTACTGGAACACCTCCATGGCATCGTTGAGCGATACCAAGACCTCCTGGACTGCCGTGTGGAGGAGTTTACCCTTGGTTCCCATCGATTTGCCTTTAACCGCAAACCCTCCATCATGGGGGTCATCAATCTTTCAGCCGATTCCTGGTATCGGGAAAGTGTGGCCCTCAATGCCGTAGATGCCATCTGTCGTGTGGATGTTCTCAACGCTCAGGGTGCCCAGATCATTGACGTGGGAGCTGAGTCCACATTACCGGGTGCCTCATTGGTGACCTTGGAAAACCAATGGCAGCAACTCAAACCGGTCATTGAGGCCTCTTCGATCAAAGGAAGGCTCCTTTCCGTAGAGACATACCATGCAGCGGTTGCTCAGTGGGCTCTGGAAGCAGGGGCCAAGGTCATCAACCTCACGGGCCAGCAAGAAGCCACACAAGTCTATCAAGCATGTGCCCAACACGAGGCAGCTGTCATCATCTGTTACGTACAGGGCGCCAACGTTCGCGAGGTCGATGAACTCTCCTTCGAGGAGGATCCTATCGATGCAATGCTTCCATGGTTCGAAAAATGCATCCAGGAAGCCGTTCATCACGGAGTCAAAAAACTGTTTATCGATCCCGGGCTGGGGTTTTACTACCGCAATCTCAAAGACAGCAAGGAACGCATCAGCTATCAGATGGAAACCTTTCTGCATACCTTTCGCCTCCGTCAACTGGGCTGGCCCATCTGCCATGCCCTTCCCCATGCCTTTGAATTTTTCGGAGAGGAGGTTCGTAGCGCTGAGGCTTTTTTTGCGGTCATGGCATGCTTGGGTAAGACCGATCTACTGCGGACTCATGAAGTTCCCAAAATCAAGGCAGTCGTAGATACCTTGAGTAGCCTTGAAAAGCTCATCCATCTAGATGAAACAGGATCAAAGGAGCCGTCTTGAGGGATCGAGACGTTCCAAAGACACCATCAGACACAAAAAGGAAACCTGAAAAAAGGGGGGTGCCAGGGCGACCACGGCATATGCAGAGCAAACTACCGTTGCTGCATTCCTGCCCTGGCGGGGTTCGTAAGTCCACAATCCATGGGCCCTGACGCATTCATTAAGGCCAAGGGACCTGACCGATTCAAGCTTTAATCGTCGAACTCAAGCCATCCAAACCGTTCCGGACGATGAAAAGAGCCTTGCAAGGTCGGATTCCATGCCATGAAACCTTTTCCCTGAATATCCATGCGGTAAAAATTGACGGGCCAGCGCACTCCCACCGCAGGAGCCTCTGAGTGCACTCCATCAGCAATGGCCGAGAGAGGTATTTTCATTTCGCAAGTCCAGGTGTTGGTTGATTCATCCACATGCACCGCGCTCTCCCAGCCGCTGAACCATTCAAAATCCCTGTGAGGTAATTCCAGGGCAAGGTCCAGGCGCTCACCCGTCGGCGCTACCTGGAATTCCTTGTAACGGTTCGCGTGATTGAGCTCGGAACCAATGAACATTTCCACCACATCCTTTTCCCACAAACCGATACGCTCGCTTTCGATCAATGGTGGATCAAAGACATGAAGCTTTTCAAAAGGTGCCTTGAAACCAACGTACAGATACCTGGGGCTCCATAGCACCTTGATTTCTGTTTCGACCCCCACCCTGACGCTTCCATTGGATGACTGTTGGTCAAGATGAGTCGCAGCCGTAGCTTCCCATGCTTCATGATCCAGACGCCCACTCAATGCAAAATCACCTCTCAGTCTGGCTGCCATCACTCGACGTGGCGGAAGTGAAGAAGCCAGGAGTTGACGCGCATTGTCAAAATAGATCTTTCGGAGCACCTCACTGGGTAGGCCAATGCCGCTGATCAGCCAATCACCCTGAATGGGAGTCATGTGAGGAAAATCGCGATCCTGGGTTTCCAGCCACTGCCAGTGCTTGGCAAAAAAGGATTGCGCATCGAGATCGGAAGGAGGCGTTCCGCTGCCTCCCGAACCGAGAATGAGTCGATCATAGACTTGGAAATCTGTTGCAAAGAGGATTCGATCCTGGTGCTTGATGAACAATTCCCTGACACGAGTGGGATCCTTACGCCCAATTTCAGGAATACGGGCCGCCAGATCAGCCATCATGTTGGGGTGCTTGTCCAGCTGTGCCTCCACCCAATCCAAATCCTCAGGATGATTGGCAAAATGAACACAGACAAACGTCGTCTGCCGATGTTTTTGAATCACTCTTTCCAGTGCAGCCAACAACTCCCGGTGAGGAGGAAAGATCTGCGGATCACCAAACCACCATTTCGGGTGATCCTTCAATTCGGTCCAACGCTCATTGCGCTGATCATAGGGCAACCAGAAGGCGACTGGATCGGCCACATGAATCGAGACTGGCATGGATAGCTCACCACATCGCTTCCATACAGGATCCAGTTTGGGATCATCAATGGAGATCAGCTTCCCTTGGCCATCCCGAAGATACAAACCCAAGCGTTTGAATTCCTTCAAGCCTGCCGCCCCCAGCCGATGCCCCTCCTCAATTTGCGCCACCGCCGTATCTGAAAAATCAGGCCTGTCCCAATGGGAATAATCCAAATTCATGTAATGAACAAACCGCCCAGGAAAAAGTTTGTCGGTTGAAGCCTTTCTCCTTTGAAAAATGGAAGGAGATTCCTTGTGGGTGGTAACCGTCCCTCCACTGAGGTTCACTCCGATGCCAATGCCGACTTGGTCCATGATGCTGATGGCTCGCTCCAGATGCTTCTGGCTGTCGCCGATATGCTGATGAAGGTCTATCAGCCGATAATGGCTTCGCCAGAGATTGGCGTCCGGTTCAAGCGCATCAGTGGGCGTGGCGGCCTGAACAGAAAAAAATGGAGATGAGATCAGCAGGCATCCAAAAAGGGCAATCAACCTGATAGGGAACATGCTCTAGCTATAGCGTCTGGTAGTCCCTTGGCAAGCTGACAGAGCACCGAATGGGCGCATCACTTTCGAAGAGCCAATTGCTCCAGCTTTTGACTAGCCACCTGCCGCACGAAAAGGTTGCGTGATTCAAGGGCATGACTCAAGACCTTCGGAGAAGCTGTCTGGGTGATGGGCATACGTTCAATGAGACGTTGAGCCCAGCGTCTGATTTCCGGCTCTTGGTCTTCCAGCAAGACCAGAAGGTGTTCCAAGGAATCCTCCACCAAAGGAATGTGGGCATCCATGCATTGGAGGACGGTCAACCGAACCATCGCATCCTCATCTTTCAAGAGGGGGAAGACATGTTCGGAAGCTTTCTGATCGGTCCAGCTGGAAACGGAAAATGCCTCCAGCGAAAAAGCCCTCATCTGAGGTGAAGATTCGCGCATGCCCTCAATAAACCATTGGCCATAGGGCCGGCAACGGCCTCCCAATGGAATCATTGCCTTGGTCAATCGCTGGCGTGCTGGAGCAGATGCTTCTGGAAGTCTCTTCCCCAGCTCATTGGCTGCACGATTTCCCATCCGCGCAAGAGCCTCGTATAGCAAGGGGTCCGGTTCGATCTGGGGTTCTTTGATCAGGCACTGGACAAGGGTTGGGGTGAGTTCTTCTGCGTGACTCCCCATTCGGTAAACCGCATAGTAAGCTGCCTTCCGGACCACGGCATCGGAATCCTCGAGTGCATCTTCCAGCATCTCGAGAGCAGGGGGATTCAAGCTAGCAAGCAGTTTAGCTGCTTCCATTCTAA